>Ga0208916_10000214_pt1 | contig 29596 bp, 13 predicted proteins | sample DEB19_08_DNA_5_FD_184523 | JGI IMG/M metagenome (GOLD analysis project Ga0208916, IMG submission 184523) | Aqueous microbial communities from the Delaware River and Bay under freshwater to marine salinity gradient to study organic matter... | ecosystem: Environmental > Aquatic > Marine >... | reverse complement strand
CAACCCGGTCAAGGCGCCCACCAAGAACCGCCACTTCATGAGCACGGGTTCAGGCATCGAGTCGATCAAGGCTGCTGCCAACGAAATCACCATCGCCACGACCGATGTGATGAACGCTGACTTGGTGGATGCGCTGCGTACTCAGCTTGACAGCATGGCTGTTCCACCTCCGCCTGTTGTCTTTGAAGGCGACAAGATGGCCAGCGACTCGCCTTTGCGCGTGCTGTTGGTGTCGAGCGAGCAGTACACCGCGTTCCTGCAAAGCAACTCGGGCCAGTTCCGCACATTGCAAGCCAACGCGATGGCGCGCAGCCAGCAAGCCGGCAACAACCCGCTGTTCATGGGCGAAGCCGGTTTGTGGAACGGCATCCTGATTGTCAAGATGCCCAAGCCGATCCGCTTCTATGCTGGTGATTCGCTGCGCTGGTGCTCTAGCTTCACGTCCGAGACTGAAACCGCGACCGACTTGGTGCCTGCCGCCTTTGGTACTGGCTTCGCTGTGGACCGTGCGCTCCTTCTGGGTGGCCAGGCGCTGGCTGAAGCCTGGGGCAAGCACGCAAAGTCTGGCAATCCGTTCTTCTTCTCGGAGAAGGAGTTGGATCACGACGACAAGCTGGAAATCTTGCTGGGTGCGATCAATGGCCGATCGAAGATTCGTTTCGAGATTGACCACGGTGATGCCAAGCAGTTCACCGACTACGGCGTGATGGCGATTGACACCGCTGTGAAGCTGCAAGCCTAAAGGCATGAGTGGCCCTTGACCGGGCCGCTCGCTTAACCAAACTCACATTTTCAGGAGCCCATCATGGCGACTATCACGAAAAAGAAAGTGCTCAACCAAGCAACCTTTGGCGGCACCCCTTACGGCAACTCTACGGTGTTGCCCTTCAACCTGACCACCAACGCAGCCGGGGCCTTCATTGACTCGGATGTGGCAACCGGCATCGCTCTTGGTGATGTGGTGCGCCTGGGCGTGCTGCCTGCAGGTTTCCGCCTGCAAGACAGCAATGTCATTGTCTCGGATGCCTTCACCGCGGCTATGACCGGAAGTCTGGGCTTCCAGTACGTTGACGGCGTGGATTCCACCGTTGTGCCGCAAAGCGCCAACTACTTCGGCACCGGTTTGGTACTGAACGCTGTTGGCCGACTGCGCAACGCCACGACCAACGCTCCGGTGACGCTGCCCAAGGATGCCTATCTGATCCTGACCACGGCCGGCGCTGCTTCTGCATCCGTCGGTGTGGCCGACATCCTGATTGAAGGTGTGTTGACAGGCGCGCCGTAAAGCGTGACTGAACAAGCGGCAGGGCTCTCGGGCCTTGCCTGTTTCTCACTTTCAATCAAGGACTAGCATGAATCGCACGAACATCGCCCGCGTCGCCCACATGATCAACTTGGCCTACTGCGCCGCCCTGGGCGATGTGTCGCAAGCTACTTGGGAAAATGCTCCACAGTGGCAAAAAGACAGCGCATTGGCGGGCGTCGACATGCATCTTGCGAATCCTGATGCAACACCAGAAGCCTCTCATGAAAGCTGGTTGGCGCAAAAGATCAAAGATGGATGGAAATACGGACCAGAGAAGGACGCAGAAAAGAAACTGCACCCTTGTATCTGCGAATACGCAGAATTGCCCGTAGAGCAAAAGGCCAAAGATTACCTATTTCGTGCAGTGGTTCATGCACTGAAAGACGCGCCCAATGAAGCCCCTGCCGTCAAGCCCATCAAGGTAGGCGACAGCGGCAATGTGTCCATCAAGTATGTGGGCTCGCGCGCCGAGTACACCGATGGCACCTACGGCACCCGGATTACCTTCATCCGAGGTGAATCGCGCATGGTGCCACTGGACAAAGCCCGCCTGATGCTCAAGCACCCGGATGTATATGTCCCAGGCGAAGATGGCGCGGAAGTGGCGCATTGTGCCGATCCAAAAAATGAAGCGGACGATGTGCAGGATGTGCGCGACGCCATCGGCCTGATGGACAAAGACGCCTTGACCACCTACGTCAAGACGCATTTCAACATGGACATTGACAAGCGCAAGGGGATAGCCACGCTGCGCACCGAAGTTGTTGGCTTGGTGGACCGATTTGGAGTCCAATAAATGGACCTGGCCGCACTCATTGCGCAAGTCCGGGTTGACTCGGATGATTTGGAAGCCCCTTACTTTTCCAGCGATGCCAACATCACCGCATGGCTGAATGAGGCCGAGGCCGAAGCCTGCATCCGTTCGCTGCTGATCCACGACACCAGCACGCCAGCCGTTTGCACCATTGCCGTGACCGCTGGCGTCAGTGTTTACCCGCTTCACCCGGCCATCATCGAAGTCACCCGCGCAGGATTCACGCCGACCGGCACCGATACAGAGCAAGTGCTGTACCTGACCGATATCACCGAGCTCGATCGCATCTACCCATCCTGGCGCAAGTACACCGAGTTGCCAAAGTACGCCATCCAGAACGACACCACGATCCAGCTGGCATGCAAACCAAGCACAGACGGCACCCTGGCGCTGGAGTGCCACCGCCTTCCGCTGCTCAACATCGAAGATCAGACGACGGAATCTCCAGAAATTGGCCGCATTCACCATCGTCATCTTGTTCAGTGGGCGCTTCATCGCGCCTACAGCCGCCCGGATGCGGAGATTTTCAACCCGAACAAGTCTGCGACTGCGCTTGCTGAGTTCACGCGGGTGTTTGGCCTGCGGCCTGATGCGGATTACAGAAAGGCATCACAGGCCAATCGTCCACACGTCAATAAATCGGTGTGGTGATGGATCAGATCACCTCATTTCGCGGCCTGAACAACGTGATCGACCCGCTGCGTCTGGATTGGCGATCACTCGTTCAAGCAACCAACGTCAACATTACCGACACCGGGGCGATTGAAAAGCGTGACGGGTACGCACTGAGCCGTGCAGGTTCGTTTCAGTCTGCCTACAGCACCATTGACACCACCCGAGCCTATCTGGCCACAGCGACCGAGATTCAGGACTTCAACGGGGTGAATGTCGCTACTTTGACCAGCACCGCGCCGATGTACTGGTGCGAAGTCAATGAGAGCGTGTACTTTAACAACGGCGTTGACTCTGGCGTGATTGCACCAGACAACGCAGTGACTGCATGGCGTGGCGCACCAGTCTCCTACGGTGCGGGCTTCACTGGCGACGACGGCCAGAATCTCGGCGTGCTGTTCGACACCCTACCACTGGGCACTGATGTGATTCAGTTCTGGAAGGGCCGCATGTACGCCGCGCAGTACCTGGCCAGCGAGAACCATACCGTTATCTGGTTTTCTGAGCCCATGGGCTACCACCTCTGGAATCTAGATTCAAACTTCTTCATTGTTCCTGGCAAGGTCACGATGCTGGCCCCGCACGACGCAGCCCTGATCGTTGGCACCGATGCGTGCATCTACGCTTACAGCGGCGACAAGCTCGACCAGTTAGCTGAGTACGGGGTTGTTGCTGGCCAGCACTGGGACCGAGACGACCAACGCATTTTGTTCTGGACGACCCGTGGCCTGTGTGCCGCGCTGCCGTTCGTCAACATCACAGAGAAACAGATCAGCGTGGCACCGGGCGTTCGCGCCGGGGGCTGCCTTGTAAGGGCAGGGGGCCAAAAGCGGTTTGTTGTTTCGATCCAGCAAGGCGGGGAGGCTTTCAATGCGCGCTCGTAGCTCTTGCATGGTAGACGGCCTTGGCGGACATATATGCCTCGCTGGCAGCCTCTTGGGAGGAAAAACTCCCAAGGCTAATATGCTTTCCGGCGTAGTAGATGCCTGCCCTCCATTTCCCACGCTTGCGGCTTACCCCGAGGTATTCGGACGCAGAGTCTTTATGCCCGGAGCGCATGTTCTGGCTGTTTTCCGCCACGGTAACGTCGCGGAGGTTTTCGATTCTGTTGTCCCCCTTGGCTCCGTTGATATGGTCAACGACTCCAAACGGCCAGGTGCCGTAGGTGTGCAGCCACGCAAGTCGGTGCGCGAGGTAGTTATTCCCGACGACGCCAATATAAACGTACCCGGACGGCTTAACGGCCCCTGCGACATCGCCAGCGCGGGCCGTCGGGCAGGTGCTGACGCGCCGTATAAAAACGCCAGTTTCTGGGTTGTAGTCAAGCAGCTCGCGCAAACGCTCTGCGGTAAGATCGGTCTTAGCCATGATACGGTTCCTTCGTTGATTGGTCAGAGGCCCGCCCGTGTTATCAGCACCGGCGGGCTTCGCTATTTTATCACCCATGCCTGTTCTGGCGCTATGGGAATCACCAAATGCCTTCACCAAGCTGCGCTCGCTGCGGCTTCTGTCTGCATGCCTGCAAACCATCGCAGGCTTTCTAACCCTCTTGGGGCATTGACCCCCTTCAACGCTCTTTAAGGAGAAACCATCATGACCATCCGTCTGTCTACCGGCCTCGCCAATAACCTCGTTGGGCCTACGGGCCTCGCCGCTTCCTTTGCCGGGGGTGTCATTGACATCTACACCGGAAGTCAGCCCGCCACAGCAGATAGCGCAATCAGCGGCACGCGGCTCGGCAGGGTGTCCATTGCTTCGACAACCTATGTTGCTGAGACGCCGGCATCTGCCACCTTGACGCTGGCAGGCGCTTCAGGCTCGATAAATGTCGTAACCGTCGGAACTTTCAACATCATCCCGTTGGGCGCGGTGGCTTTCGTCACCGATCTGGCAACGACGGCTCAGGCCTTGGCCGATGCAATCGTTCGGAACGGTATTTACACGGCCACAGCCTCCGGCGCCGTGGTGACGATCAAAGCCCCGCCTGGCACGGGTGCCGCGCACAACGGTCTTGCTCTGGCTTATACCGCGACGACCATGACGGCCACCTCAAGCGGAAACGTCACCGGTGGCGTGGCAGCTACTGCCGGGCTGCAGTGGGGAACGCCGTCAGGCGGTACGGTGTCCAAGTCCGGTGTATGGAGTTTCAACGGAGAGGCTGCTGGTACGGCGGGCTGGTTCCGAATCAAGGCAAGCGCCGTAGACGCGGACGGCGCATCCACCACCGCTGTACGCCTTGACGGTTCGATTGCGGTCAGTGGCGCAGACATGAACCTTTCGAACACGAGCATCACCATCGGTGCTCCGACAACCATCGACTCAATGTCGGTCACGATGCCGAAATCCTAAGCACCGTGGAGCTAAATAGTGCATGCGGCATGAAGGGTGCGTTTTGCCTCAACATAGGCTGCATGCGCCTCTTCAGGCGTCGAAAACACACCTATATGAATAGGCTTCCGGTCCACCTTAATCTTTGACACCCACCTATCACCATGCTTGTAGACGCCTAAGAGTCCTGAAGAACAATTCTTGTTATGCAGACGCCTATTTTGCCCGTTGCCTGTGTTGGACACGTCCCTGAGATTGGCGATCCTGTTGTCAGCCCTGTTGCCGTTGATGTGGTCAACCTGATGAGTGGGCCAATTGCCGTAGAAGTGCAGCCAGGCGAGCCTCTGCGCAAGGTATTGGCAGTTATCTACAGATATTCTTATATACCCGTCGCGCTTGCATGGCGCGGGGGACGAGCCTATCGCAGACCTGCTTCCTGTGCTTTTGAGTCTGGTAAAAACGCCCGTGTCTGGGTCATACAAGAAGACGGCTTTGAGACGTTCTTGCGTCAACGTAGAATTGATGGTGCTCATGTCGCTTGTTCCTTAAAAACAATGATGTGGGAAGTGACGCGCAGGGCCTGCAAGCCTTGGGCGTTGCGCCATTTTACCCCGGGCGGTGCCTATGGAACATAAAATTGTTCTTGGAGGTGAGCAGTTTTTACCGTTTGCCCGCAGCCGCATCAAAGCGCTGCGGGCCACGGGACTCCCGTACGCCGACCAGTCTTTCGAGATCGACGGTGTGTCGATCAAAGTCCGTATCGAGCCTGGGCACGAGTACATTCGGCTGGAGGGCGGCGGCACGGTGTACATGGAGTCGGGACAGTTGGAGTGGACACTCCCAGGAGAATTTAACCCTGAGAAGTATGACCCGGCCAAATGGCACTTCCTTGACGTGCCGACAACCGATAAGTACCTTGGCTGGATTAACGCGCGGTACGGGCAGCATCTCGGGGAGCAAAAAAACAAACCCGCGCTGTCCGAAGGCATGGACTCGCAGGCCATCGGTTATCCTATCAATACCGGTTTGACAGCAGAGCAAATCGCTGATTTGAAGGCTGCTTACGGCGACAGAACGCTGCTAAAAAAACTTGTCGCAGCGATATTCCCACCCTCTCTTTTCTCAGGGAAGATGCGGCTGTTCATGCAGGCCAAATACGGGGCACTTGCTGAGAAAGATTACTCCCCGTTCACGGTTGATATCTTCGGCTTGTCTGGAGTGCTCTACTACATCGACCGTAGCGGCAACAGTCTGCAGTTTGGCCTGTGGGCACACGCTTCACCAGGGATATACACCTCGCCTGAAGGAAACTACTGGCTTATCAATTTCAGGTCAGGCGGGACTGGTGAGTTTGTGGCCACAGCATACCCGATCAAGCTGGCTGCCGAGGCGGCGGGGCTGCGCAAAAGGCTAAATTCCACAGCCGCATCTGAGCTTGAGCGAACCCAATGCGAAGCCTACATCCTGGCCGGGGCCGACATCGACCTCTCGGCGGGTCAATTCATTGGAACTGTAACAGGTGCCGAAGGGTTCGCCATCAGATACGGATGGAAGTTCAGCCGATCTGGGTCCAAAGCGTCTATTGCCCTCATCCAGGCATTCGACAACGGTAGCGGGTACGACAAGTATTACAAGGCGCGAACCGTTCACTGCAGTATCACTAGCACGACTGACGAGGCGGGGATAACCAACCTATTGATGACTAGCACCGTCGAACAGCACGGGGACTGGAACTATGACGCTTGGGCAGAGTACAACATATTTGTCCCAGAGAGCGAAGAACTTATCGGGCCTCTTTTCTGCATATCCCGCGAACAACCCTCTGCAATGCGCGCGGAGTTTAATTTTTCTGACGTCGCCATCTACGGTTATTACGTCGGGGAGACTTGGACTCCCGTCAAGATAGGCAGAACGATCCCTCCCGGGCCTTGGCCAAAGTTTAGGAATAAGTTCGGAGATGGCTTTCATTCCTCTACGCCCGCGTCTGAACTAGCGGCGTTGTCCAACGCATACCAGTACGGCGTAGTGCTTGGTGGATCGACGTTCCTTTATGAGCAGCATTCCATCTATTCCGCGAGAACAATGAATCTCTCTGTTGGGGACATCAGCTTCGTCGGTGTGTCAGAGTATGGAGACCACAGCTATTTCACTCGTTTTGGGGAAGGTGTGCTGACTGCAAACACGGTAGGATTCCCGGCTGCAGCCCTCAATGGTGCCCCACCAGCGTATAACCCGCCAGAGTACCCCGCTGGAGGGATAACCGGGCTTTTCGATGGGGGCGTGGCCAACATGCACGTCGGCAACATAACAATGGAAATGCGCTCGTACATCGGATCAATAAATGATGTGTGGGCACTTGTTATCCCTGGTCAAGACAGCGAGGCAGCGATTGTGGCTAGCTTCCATTACTCGTCAGTAAACACGCTCACCCTGCAGCGATCAACCGGGAACGGGGTCACGCATTTTTCAGGCCAGACTGTAAACGGCGGCATACCAGACATTAATGGGGTGTACCCTTCGCCAGCGGTCGTGTATTCGTTTGCGCCATGGGTGGGTGCAAATTCTATGGGTCCTTGGTATGGTGTGGCAGAAGACCTCGTTGCAACCACAGTGACAGAATCTATCCCGCCAGGTCAATATCACGTCAACTGTTTTAGCCCATCGGTTCCAGGAGCAGAAGGCGTTCCGAGCGGGAGCTACTACACGCTGTTTAATGTCGATAGCGGAAACCCGTACTACAACGGGATCATGTACTTTTTAAACAGCTACGGCGGGAGGTATGCAGCGTCTGAGCACACGTCCTCCCCAATCTCCGTCAACTATCAGCGCCCGTTCGTCGGCTGGGCATAGGAAAACATCATGGACGCGCATAGATATTGGAGACTACGTGTAACCGCAAACTGGGGACAGGCTGCGTTAACGACCATTGGCGGGATCGAGCTTAGGCCTACCGTCGGAGGCGCAAACCAGGCCTACGCTGGAAATGGGACGGCAAGCTCCACGAGCATCTACAGCGGGCACGTTGCAGCTAACGCCTTTGATGGGAATACGGCAACAGTTTGGGCGACGGATTATTGGGTCGGTTCGAGCGTCAGCGGCGCGTGGCTACAGTGGGACTTTGGGGCCGCGAACGAGCGGGAGGTGGCCCAGATCGCTATCAATTTAAGCCCGGGGTCGGCGGGATTTAGCGTAAATTCGTTTCTACGAAGCTGCGTCATAGAGTGCTCAGACAATGGGTCCACCTGGAGTACACGTCAGACGATTACCGACATTACGCAGTTGGCCGGTACTTACCTGTACAGTGTGCCCATCTACGTGCCATCCGAGGCGCTAGTCACTCTGCCCCGACTATTGCTGGGCATAGTCACAGGAAGTGTTGTAAGGTCAACGCTACCTGTCATATCTGTATCGGCCTTCTCGGGTGGAGAAGGGGGTGTTCATCTGCCTTCCCTCTCGACCTACGCCACGGCCCACGACAGCACTGGGGACCGAGCAGCAGACATCACGCTGCCCAGCCTCACAGTAGCCATCCGAACCGGTGCCAACGCAGCTGCCTCGCTGCCCAAGCTGTCATCAGTCGCAACAGGCACAGTCACCAACTTGGCAGACGCTAACCTTAGCCTACCGAGTCTGACGGCCGCAGCCAGTGCGACCGTTGCTGGAATGGCCAGCGCAGCCATCAGCTTGCCTTCGATGGGCGGCAGCAGCTACGCCGGAGCGCTGTGCAGCGTCACCATTGGCAGCTTCACGACACAGGCCACCGGCACCACGGGCAGCCTGGGGCGCGCGCAAGTCACGCTTCCGCTGTTCGAGGCCACAGCCATCGCCACAGCGCAGAACCGGGGCTCTGCGGCCATTGTTCTGCCGAGTATGCAGATGGGCGCTACGGTGCGCGCGGCACTGATCCTGCCAAGCCTGCAACTCACAGCCATCGGGACGGCGGTCGTCACGGCGACCTACGAAGCCTACGCGGTGAACCTGAAGCACAGCGACCCGAACGCGAACGACGAAGCCACGCGGTACACGAACTACCCGTTTACCCATGTTGTGCGCTACCAAGGCAGCTACTACGGGGCAAACAGCACCGGCTTGTACCTGCTGGAGGGCACCACGGATGCAGGAACAGCCATTCCGTGGGAGGTCAAGACCGCGATTACCGACTTCAAGAGCCCCATGAAGAAGGTTCCCGAGGCCGCTTACTTCAGCGGTCGATTTGGGCCGAACTCCACGATTCGCCTGCACGTTGGCGAAAAAACACCGATCACCTACGCTTTTTCCACGCCACGCGGACAACTGGCGCAGAACCACCGACAGAAGTTCGGAAAGGGCAAGGAATGCCAGTCGCGCTACTACGCCTTGAGCGCATCTGGCACGGGCGAGGCTGACATTGACGGCATTGAACCCGTCTTTCACAACACGACACGGAGAATTTGACTATGACCGCAGCCGCAACCCTTATTCAAGATGGCCGAGCCTATGCAAACAGCCAATTGCAAGATGCAGATGCCGCCATGGCTGACGCGATTAATGCAGTGAGCCAGATTGGGTACTACCAAGTCGCCTTCAGTCCTTTGCCGCTTCCTGCTGCGCCAAACGACAATCTGAACCTGACAATTCCGGCAATGACAGGCGTAACGCTGGACTTGCCTAGTGCGCCCGCTTCGACGCTGTTGTTCCAGGACATTCCCAGTATTGATGCTGGAACCGCGCCTGTCTTTTCAGCCACCGCGCCGACATTTACACCTCCAAACCAGCCGTCGCAACTGGCACAGTTTTCCTCTTCCGTGCCGGTGATTAACCTGGCGGTTGGTTTTCCGGATGCGCCTGACCTGATCCAGCCAACCGCACCGACTTTCGATGAGCACGATGTACCAGTGAAGCCGACAACCGTTCTTCCATCGTTCAACGGTGTACGACCGGCTGACCTGGCTTCGGCGCCGGCTGACCTGCAAACGGAAATGGACAAGGCCTACCGCAGCGCGGCACCGCAGTTCATTGCCATGGCGACCGGCTATGTAGACGCTGAACTGGTCAAGATCAACCCGCAATACCATGCCCAGCTCGCAGCCATCGAAGGCCAGTTGACCAAGTACCTTGCAGGCGGAACTGGCCTGAAGCCTGAAATCGAGGAGGCCATATACAACCGTGCTCGTGCACGCAACGACGCCGAAGCCAAGAAGGTACAGGACGCGGTGTTTGCTGACACGGCGGCGCGTGGCTTCACGATTCCAGGGGGCGCGATGGTGTCGGCACTGGCGCGCGCGCGACAAGACGCTGCCAACAACGCCAATAAGACCAGCAACGAGATTGCCATTGCGCAGGCCGAGATGGAGCAGAAGAACCTGCAGTTTGCCGTCACGACGAGCGCAGGGCTGCGCACGGCGGCGATCAACGCGGCACTGAGCTACCTAAATAGTGTGGTGGCATTGAATGGGCAAGCATCGGCCTACGCATCAAGCGTGGTCAATGCGCTGGTTGAAACCTACAACGCCACGGTCCGCGCCTACACCGCCAAGCTGGAAGGCTACAAGGCAGATGTGCAAGTGTTCCAGTCACTTCTGCAAGCGGCACTCACTGGCGTCGAGGTGTACAAGGCCGAGATTCAAGCGCTGCAAGCCTTGACGCAGGTAGATCAAGCCAAAGTGAACGTGTACCGAGCCCGTATCGATGTGCTCACCGCCATGAGCGGCATGTACAAAACCCAAGTGGACGCAGCAGTCAGCAAAGCCTCGCTGGAGCGGCTGAAGATCGATGTGTTTCAGGCACAGGTGCAAGCCTACGGAGCCCAGGTAAGCGCCAAAAACGCCGAATGGCAGGGCTACACCGCGCAACTGTCTGGCAACGAGGCTCAAGCCCGCATGTTTGGCGCGCAGGCACAGGCCTTCAGTTCAGAGGTGGCCGGGTACAAGGCTGGCATCGAGGCAAAATCCATTGCTGTTCAGGCTGCTGCAACGACCAACGACGCCCGCGCCAAGTTGTTTACCGCGACGATGGACGGCTACAAGACGGTGGTGCAAGCCAAAGGCGAGGTCGCCCGCACGCAATTGGAAAACCAACGTCAGCAAGTGGTGGCGTTCCAGGCCGAAACCGCTGCTGCTGTGGCGCAGTTCCAAGTTAAATCAGATTTCTACAAAACCACGGCACAGATTGCCATCCAAAACGGCCAACTCAGCGTAGAGGCCATGCTGAAATCGGCTGAACTGGCACAAAGCTACGGCAAGACCATTGCTCAACTGCATCAGGCCACGGCCACGGTGCACGCAAATCTCGCTGGTGCGGCGATGGCGGGTATGAATAGCTTGGCAGCAGAAACCGCGACAAGCTAAGGTTTGATGTAAACGCCATTCCCATCAAGAATGTCCGCACTTTTACGAGGTGCGTACATGGCAACAGCAATTCATCAGCGCGGATTACAGCGTTATGCCGGTGGCGGCTTCATCAGCAGTCTGTTTGGCGCATCCAAACCAGAGACTGCGACCGAGAAGTTTGCCCGCCAGGATGCTGAATTCAAAGCCAAGCACCCGGAGCGCTTTCAGGCGCCCGCATCCACAACGCCGGCAGCGACTGCGCCCGGTGATGGCGGCGTCAAGGCGTTGATTGGCGGTTCGCTGGCCAATTCAATGAAGGAGCGTGAGAAGGCTGCTGGTCTGAAGGCGGGCGGCATGGTGCGCAAAAAATGCGTTGAAGGCGGCGATATCAAAGGACCAGGCGGACCGACAGATGATCTGGTGCCCATTGATGCCAGCAACGGCGAATTCATGATCAAGGCCAGCAGCGCCAAGATTCTCGGGCCCGAAGTGCTGGAGGCCCTGAACGATCTGGGCGATGAACCCAAAGACCCGAAGATGGACGCCGCCGAAGATGCCAGAGAAAAAGGAATGAAGTGTGGCGGTGCTGTGCGCAAGAAGATGGCCGATGGCGGGCCAGTTGAGATGCCCATGAACACCACGCCGATGACCGAGCAGGATCAGCAGGCATTTGGCGCTTTGCAAAGCACTGCGACTGGTGTTGCACCAGCCATTCCAGCACCAACCACAACGGCGCAGGCTGCACAACAGCCGCCGAAACAGCTTCGTGCATCAACTACTGCTGCACTGAACTCGTACACACCTCTGCCTATCCCGCAACTCAAGGCTGGCGGCATGGTGCGACAGCCTAAACGCATGGCAGGGGGCGGGTGGACTCAGGATAACCAGGCAGAACTTGACAAGCGTGTTGCACAAATCCCTGCAGGCGGAACGGCCCCCGCTCCGGATGGCCTGAGCATGGGCAACGACTTCACCCGAAACGTATCAAACAGCGCCATGGCCCTTCCGGGTGCGGGTGGCGCGTTGGCTGGTGGTGCTGCGCTTGCAGCTGCTGTTCCTGCGGTTGCCCGTGGATTGTCCGCTGCCGCACCGATGGCGGCCAAAGGGCTTGGAATGGCAAAGACAGTTGCGCCTTATGCAGCTCCAGCCGCTGGATTAGCTGCTTTGCAGGCTGCATCTGGCTCCGATCAAGCGCCACAAGTGACAGCAAAACCCGCTGCAGTAGGTGCAACTCCGACGCCCGGTGCACCAGTGGCACCTTCACTGTCACAAGTGGCACGCCAGCAACGCCAAGGCGACCCGAGCAGCCCCGATCTGAAAGACGAATTCTCCAACGCCATGATAGAGAACCGCAACCCAGGCGGCATGGTGCGTAAGGTTGTCGGGCCTGATGGCCGAACCAGCTACTCAGGCAGCAACGTATCGGGCGACGTGTCATTCCAAGGAGCTGACGGAAATGCACTTCCCGGGCGTCCCGGTGGTGGATCAATGACCTATGGCGGAATGAGCCCCGAGGCCATTAAGAGCGCATTGACCAACCCGGATGGGTCTGCATGGTCAGCCGGTGATAACGCGATCATGGCCGCGAACCTGCGAGACGGGGTGGACAAGTATCGCGGCACCTCGCGCGACCCGCGAAATGACCCGATGAACCAGCCGATGACCAAAGATCAGCGGGCGGCACGGGTTCAGATGGCTGAAATTGCTTCTCGGGACAAGCAAAACACCCAAGCCAATGCCATGGAGCAAGAGAAGCTGGGGATGAGTCGTAAGGAGTTCGATGCCAAGATGGCAAAAGAGAAGCAGGCGACGGACTTGCAGAACGCCTACATGAACGCCAAGACGCCAGAGGAAAAAGAATCCTACCGGCAAAAGATGGTCGCCCTTGGGTTGCTCAAAGGTCAAGAAGATGAATATGCCTATGCCCCAGGCGGACAAATGGTGGTTGACAACCAACTTGTGACGCAACCTGGCGTGATTTTCAACAAGCGCACCGGGCAGCAGCAGGGCGGGCCGCAGCGTGCGCAACCAGCCGCACTTCCGCCAAAAGACAAGTTGGTCAAAGGACAAACCTACCCAACACCACGCGGCAATGCCGTATGGGACGGACAGCAATTCACTCCAGTTTAAGGACGTACAGTGTCTAAACCATTCTCCTACGAGGAGGCCGCTGCGCCTCAGACCGGTTCATTCAGCTACGAAGATGCAACAGGGGAAGCCCCAAAACCAGCAGGCATGCTGCGCAAAGTTGCCGACAAAGGTTTGGGCTTTGCCAGCGGTGCAGTTGGTGCGACCAAGGCCATTGCTGATGCGGCCGGCGCAGGCAATGCGGTATCTGGCGCGCTTGGCAGTGCCAATGAAGTGATCAATGACTACCTGAGCCCAGAAGCCAAGGCTGACCAGCAGGAGCAGTCGGCCATCATGGACTCTGCCAAAGGGCAGGGTTTGTGGGAAGGTGTGAAAGCTGGTGCCCGCGCATTCGGCGTGGCCCCGGTGCAGACCGCAGTGCAAGGCTTGGGCTCCATCGTCCCGGCGCTTGCCGGTGGACTCGCTGGCCTGCCGGGTGCCGTGGCAACTGGCGTAGCCATGGGCGCAGGCACGGCCAAGGGCGCAATTTACGACGAAATCAAGAAGCGCGGTGGAACCGAAGAAGAGGCCACTCAGGCACAAGCCTACGACGGAAAGAACACCGACCAAATCGCGCTTGGCGGTGCGCTGGGTGCTGCTGATGCAATGACAGGTGTCAGTCGGATCGCTGGCGGCATGGTGCGTGGCGCATTTGGCAAGCCGGTGACGAAAGCTGTGGCCACCGGTGCCGAGCGTGGCGTACTTGGTCGCGCTGGCATGGGTATGCTGGGCGAAATGCCGCTGGAAGCCGCTCAAGGTGGACAGGAACAAGTCGCCGCCAACCTGGCCGCACAACGCGCCGGGTACGAGGCTGGAACATGGGACAACGTGGCCAGCAATGCCACCCTGGAAGCGCTCGCCTCTGCCGGGCCCGGTGCTGTGTTTGGTGCGCTGGATCGTCAAGCACCAGCCCAACAACCCGCACCGACGCCAGCCCCCGAAGTGTCACAAGTGACACCCGAAGCACAGCCGCCCGTGTCACAAGTGACACCGCCAAGCACGCCTACCGCATGGATTGACGAGCTTTGGAATGCCAGCGAAAAGCAGCGCGAGGACAGCGACTACTACGGCAGCAAACTGCCTGAACTGGTATCGACCATTGACGGCTACATGCAAAGTGATGCAGGCTGGAAGAAAGACCGCCAAGGCTACGAAGCAGACGACAGAACAAAGGCTGTAGATGCCGCATGGGCCACACTGTCAGCACCAGAGGGCCAAGCCACGGCACAGCAGCGCCACGAAGCCGCAGGGCAGATCGGTGACCTGCTGGACGATGAACTGAGCGACTTTCAAAGCGGGCTGAATGGCGATGTGCCGCCCAACGGTGGTACGCCGCCTGTTGTGCCGCCCGCGCCGCCCAAGCCATCCGAAGCCATGGGCCTGACACCCACCGCCGCGCCATCGCTGACCAATGCTGCGATCCTGGCCGTTGACAGTGGAGTGAGTCAGCCAGCAATTGGACAGATGCCAGTCGAGTCCGATGCCGACCAGGTGAAGTCTGCGCAAGACGAGTACCGTGCACAGACCGCAGCGATGCTCCAGCAGCAGGACGAGCAGGCCTACAAAGCCTACATGGACGCCATCACACAAGCCGGAGAAGCCAAGGATGAAACTCCTGGCGAAACTGTGGCTGCCGTGGTCCCGATTGCCAATGTACTGGCAGACTTCGATCACCTGAGCGATGACGAGTTCTTTGCCCAACTGGGCGCAACACCCGAGGAAACCCAAGATGCAATTGCCAGCCAACCCAGCAGCCCGCAAGCGAGTGATGCAAATTCTGTTGGCGCTGCGCCGGATGTCTCCACAAGCCCGAGCGAAAGCACTGAGCCAGTTGGCACAAAAGCAGCCAATCTAGCACGCATTCAGGCCGCGAACAGGCCTCAACCAACTACGCTTGGAACCAAGACGAACGCGGTTGCGGGCCCGGGGTTTGGTATCAATACCGCGCGGGGAATGTCCAATGTCAAAGACGCAGCACAAGGAACCGACACCCCGCCAACTCAAGCGCCAGGAGAAGCGCCGCAAGCTGTGGCAGGCGATGCAGCCGCCTCTTCGGAACTACCCGCAACGGGAAGTGTAACCGTGGAAGGTAGAGGGGTAGAGCCTCCTCAAGCCCTCGTAGATAAAGCGTCAGTAGCTACCGAAAACGTAGCAAGTGAACCACTTACGCAGCCTGCACAGCCTGTAATGGGCGAAGGGACCGGGGCATCCCAGCCGACGCAGACTGCACCCACAAAGAAAGAGCAAGCCAAAGCTGACGTTGAGCACCTGTTCGGCCTGCCCGAGAAGCGCGCCAAGGCCATTGAGCGCATCGCCAAAGGTACAGCCTACTTCAGCAAGCCACTCAAAGCCCAGGAGTTCATTGCCAAGAACGGCCTGAAAGACACGCACCAGGCAGTCAAGACCGGCGCCAAGCGCTGGGACATCGTTGCCAAATCACAACCCACGGAGAGCAAACTTGAGAAAGCCCCAGAAGCCAAGCAAACAAGTTCGGAACAACCAGCCCAAGGAGCAACAGTCGCAACTGACAAGCCCGCAGCAGATGCCGGCGTGGCAGCCGCGGGCGAAGCAGAAGTAGCCAAGCCAGAGAAGAAGCCGGTCACGCCGCAGCTACCGCCAGCCGCGCCAGTTGCAAAGACAACGCCAGTCAAGCAGCGCATTGAACAAGCCCGCCAAGAGCGCGCTGACTACTTCACGCCTGGCAACATCGTGCAGAGCTACGGCGGAACCGATGAAGTCATCAGCTACACCCCACCCAAAGAGGACGGCGGTGGATGGAGTGTCAAAGTTCACGCTGTCAAGAAGGTGAACGGCGAATGGGTACGCATTGGCAAGCCGCAGGATGCACGAACACACTCAACGCAGCCTGACGCTAAGGCATTGAAGGCAGGTCCATTGGACAAGGTAAAGCCTGCTGCCGCCGCTGATGTGCCTCATACCGAGCTGCGTGCTGATGGAAAACCGTTTCCAAATGCTACGGCGCGCGGGACGGCGAAGCAAGTTCCAGTCAATGCGCCGGAAGTGGCAGAGGCGAAAGTTAGCCTAAACGGGAAATCCCCCGGTGACACGCTGCTGATGGGAAATGGCAATACATATTCCATTGATGGCATTGACACTACCAAGAACAAGATTCGCGCATTGCGCAACCCGAATACATTGGGCGAGCGTTCAGTGCTGCTTGGACAAGACCAGTTTGATAAGCTGGTAGCTGACGATGCAGAAACCCGCTCTGATGCCAAGATTGCGGCAATGGCAGCGAAGATAGAGCGCGAATCGCCGATGGCACAGCCGCCAGCAGACGAAGGCCAGAACGACGAGCTTGACGCTGAAATGCGGTCGTACGAGGCAAAGGCCAATCCGACTTATGACGGCAAGCCGGCCAGAGCACCGGAAGCGCCCAAGCCAGACACCCTGAGCGACAAGGAAAAAGCCGCCAAAGCTAAGATGTTCAATGCCCTGGGAAAGCTGGCCGCGCTGGCTGGCAAGAACACCCGTATGAACTGGACGCAGGAGGAAGAACAGCAGATCCTGCCAATCGTCATTGAGTTGTTCGACGGCGCGATGGACTTGGGCGCTGTGACGTTTCAGAAGGCTGTACGCTACGTGCGCGAGTTCATTGCCAGCGGGATTGATCAGGAAACCGCTGACGCGATACCGTTCGAGACGTTGCAAGGCGCCTACATTGCCACGTCTGGCCGGCACAAGGATAAGGCAGTCACACCTAAACGCGAGGTGGCCGCGTTTGACTCACTGGAAGAACTTGACAAGTCTGTTGAAAAGGCAGATATTGAAACAAAGGACGCGACAAATGATTCAGGAACTGAAAAGCAAGGCGGCAGCGCACTGGATGGAGTTCCTGCCGCAAAAGTGGGCGGAACTGGTAGCCGAGGATCGGGTGGACGCGGAGCTCTATCTGGCAGCACGAGCCGCCGAAAAGGAAATTCGTCAACTGATGACCAACGGGGCACGCCTGGACGAAGCGGAGGAAATGGTTCTTCCGACTCTGATCCTGTTGCCACCGGAGGAACAGGACGAGGACGAGGAATCAAGGGAGATGGAGGAAGAATACCAGCGGACAGTGGGTCGCCCGATGTCAAGCTGGCTGCGGGAAGCAAGCGAGGCTCACGAGCAGGAGCGCCAGGCCTATTCACAGAATCAGGCGAAGTAGTTCCAGCGGCCGTACCGGCTGCCAATTTCACCATCACCCCCGACCTGAAGCTAGGTTCGGGCGGTGAAGTCACCAAATACAAAGACAACATTGCCGCCATTCGTGCACTCAAACTGATTGAGTCCGAGCATCGCCGTGCCACTGCCGAAGAACAGCGCGTGCTGGCCCGCTACGTTGGCTGGGGCGGCTTGGCCAACGCATTCCGCAACCGTGTCACCGGCGTAGTCAAGGCCGACTGGACCAATGAAGTAGCCGAACTGGAATCACTGCTGACAGCCAAAGAACTGAAGGCGGCATCTGCGTCGACACCAAACGCGCACTACACCAGCGAGACTGTGACGGGCTTCATGTGGCGCGCAGCCAAGCGCCTGGGGTTCAATGGCGGCATGGTGCTGGAGCCTTCGGTGGGTTCAGGCAACTTCATTGGCATGATGCCAGAGTACATGCGCCAAGGCAGTTATGTGACCGGCATTGAGCTGGATAGCATCACCGCGCGCATTGCATCGGCACTGTACCCACAGGCCAACATCGTGGCATCCGGCTTTGAAAAACTGCCGCTGCCTGAAGGTGTTTTCGATCTGGCCATTGGCAACCCGCCATTTGGCGCGATTGATTTGCGCTTCCAGTACAACCCCAAGCTCAACGGCAAGAGCATTCACAACCAGTTCTTCCTGGGCAGCATGGATGCCGTGAAGCCGGAAGGGCTGCAGGTCATGGTGGTGTCTCGCTACCTGATGGACGCACAAGAGAAGGGCGCACGCGAAACCCTGGCGATTCAGGCTGAACTGGTGGGGGCGATTCGCCTGCCTGGGTCTGCATTCAAGGGCAATGCAGGCACCGACGTGGTGACAGACATTCTGTTTTTGAAAAAGCGCACCACGGCAGATCAGGCGGCACTGCAGTTCGCCATGAACGAGCGCACCGCCAAGGTGCCAGCCAAAGAAGCCTACGCTGACCGCCAGGAGCGCATGGTGCGTGCCGCCAAGCTCGATGCGGCATTGGCCTGGACGGAAACAACCAAGGTTCCTGACCCATTGGGCGGCGAGCCCATGGTCATCAGCCAATACTTTGCCAAAAATCCGCAGATGGTGGCGGGTGTGATGGACCGCTCGGGCTCGATGCAGTTCGGCGGCGACATTGATGTGAAGTTGCCCGCGAGTGAGTTGGCAGCCAAGCTCGATGACATGATGGCCTACCTGCCAGGCATCAAGCCTGTGCCAGTCTCGGAGGAAATCGACCAGCGCACGCAGGCCATGCACAAGGCACTGGGCGAATCCCTGTCCATCATGGCATCAGGTCGTGAAATTGGCAGCATCTATTACGACGAGAGCGGCGCCCTGACTGAAATCGTGGAGCGTGTGAGCTTGGACGGCAAGACCATCGTGTCCAAAAACACCATTGACGCCAGCACCCCATGGTCTGCGCAACTGTCCATGAACATGGAGGGCAAGTGGTTCAAAGAGGTGGCGAAACTTGACGAGAAGGGCGAGAAAGTCAAAGTAGGCGTCAAGATCAACCCAAAAACAGGAAAGCCAACCCTTGGCAGAAACGTGTACGTGCGCGAGGTGTTTGCCAACGAGAGCGACATCCCGAACGGCCTGCGTCTGGGGGCGGACGGCTTCGCCAAGCTGCAAAAGCTGGTGGCCATTCGTGAACTGTATGTGGAGCAGATCAATCTGGAGACAAATTCCGCAGCAACCGGACCCATGGAGGCCAACCGGGTCAAGTTGCGCGCCGCCTATGAGGCATTCGTAGCCGATCACGGTTACATCAGCGAGCAGAAAAACGCCACCATCATTTCGGAAATGCCAGATGAAGGCCTGATGTTGTCGCTGGAACTGAAGTTCCGGCCCGCCGTCACACTGGCTGCCGCTGTCAAGCGAGGTGTCAAGCCAAGTGCCGCCCGGGCTGAACAGAATGCCATCCTGACCCGTGCCGTGGCCATCCCACCAGAGCGCAAGAACGACGCGGCCAGCGTGTCGGATGCCGTGGCCATTGTGCTTGGTGAGTCTGGCCGCATCGACGTGGCCCGTGTGGCTGAACTGCGCAAGATTACAGAAGAAGAAGCGCTGACTGAGTTGACCGAGGGTGATTCACCCATGGCCTACCTGGACCCGGAGACCAACGAGGTCACGGAAAAGAACCAGTACCTGTCTGGCAATGTGCGCAAAAAGCTGATTGCAGCACAAGACACAGGCATGAAGCGCAACGTCGAAGCCCTGATGAAAGTGCAGCCAGAGCCATGGACATCTGACAAGGTGACGGCGCACATGGGCGCATCCTGGGTGCCGCCTGCCACCTACGCAGACTTTGTGCAGGGGCTGCTGGGGCGCAAGGCCACGGTGACGTTCTCCAAAATTTCCAACACCTTCGAGGTGCACGCGCCCGGGTCATCTGCAGTTGACGTGTCCAAATGGGGCACCGGCCGCTACCCGGCAGTGGAGTTGCTGAACGATATCCTGAACAGCCGACGAATTGCCGTTTATGACGGTGGCGGAAAGGATGACCCGCGCGTTCTGAATGAAACCGAGACGCAAAGCGCCATCGACAAGAAGAAAGAAATCATCGAGGAATTTGACAACTGGATTTTCAAGGATGGCGACCGCCGCCAAGAGCTTGTCAAGCTGTTCAATGACCTGTACAACACCCGGGTAAACCGGCAGTATGACGGTTCACACATGAGTTTCCCGGGCAAGGTGCCAGACAGCATCATTGCCTTTCGGCGCAACCAGATCAACGCCATCTGGCGCGGGATTGTGGACCGCTTCACCATGTACGACCATGCCGTGGGGGCAGGCAAGACCTTCACCGGCATTTCGCGCGCCATGGAGCGCAAGCGCATGGGCCTGTCCAACAAGCCCACCATTGTGGTGCCGAACCACTTGGTGTCGGAGTGGTCGACGCAGGCCTACCGGCTTTACCCGGGCGCAAAGATTTTGGCCGCTGGCGTCAAAGACCTGGAGCCAAAGAACCGGCGCCGCCTGTTTGCCAAGATCGCCGCAGGGGATTGGGATCTGGTGATTGTTCCGCATTCGTCTTTCAAGTTCATTGGCATTTCCCCGGAAACCGAAGAACGCTTCATCAATGACGAGTTGCGCGTGGCGCAGGATGCACTGAAAGAAGCCGAGGACGACGCCGAACCCGGCCAGCGCTTCAAGCCCTTGTCGGTCAAGGCCGCAGAAGCCCTGATTCTCAAGCTGGAAAACCGCATGGATGTGGTGCGCGGCAAGGCTGGCAAGGACCAACTTCTGACCTTTGAGCAAATGGGCATTGATGACCTGACCGTTGATGAGTCGCATGAGTTCAAGAACCTGACCTACAGCACCAAACTGACCGACGTGCGCGGGCTTGGCCCGGCTGCTGGGTCACAGAAAGCCTTTGACCTGTACACCAAGATGCGAATCTTGCACGAAACCAATGGCTCCGCGGTGTTCCTGACAGGCACGCCCATCAGCAACAGCGCGGTGGAGATGTACACCATCATGCGTTACCTGGCGCCCGACGTGCTGCGTGAAAACGGCCTGGAGCACTTCGACGCCTTCCGCGCTCAGTTTGTGCAGGCGTCCGAGAAGCCAGAACCCACCGAAGCCGGTGATGGCCTGAAAGTGGTGAACCGCTTGGGCCGCAACTGGTCGAACATGCGCTCACTCATGGACGGTTACTACTCCGTGGCCGACGTGGTGACGAACGACGACATCAAGGCATGGTACGCAGAAGACAACCCGGGCAAGGTGTTCCCGCTGCCAAACGTCAAAGATGGCGGTCGCCGTACCGTAGTGGCCAAGCCGACGCCCACACAGCAACTGCTGATTGATGAACTGATCGCCGGTTACAACGGCCTGCCCAACATCGAGGACGTGAAGGAGCGCAACATTGCCCGACTTCGCCTGATGGACAAGGCTCGCAAGCTGGCACTGCACGCCAAGGTGTGGGACCGGGCGCTGACGGACGAGCCCGGGGGCAAGCTAGACAAGGTGGTAGACGAGGCGTTCCGCTTATATAAGGCATTCGAGGCCGACAAGGGCACGCAGTTGATTTTCTTGGATCGCTCAGTTCCAAAGGCGCAAGGGGACGACAAGCAAATCAAGGAATATGACGCCCTGCGCGCCAAACTCACTGAGGCCAATGCCAACGGCGACGAGGCTGGCCAGCGCGAGGCCATCGAGGCCATGGAGAAGTTTGACTCGCAAGAGATTGACGAATTGCGCGCGGCACAGGCTGGCGGCTGGAATGCGTACCAGCACATGGCCGACGGCCTGATTGCCAAGGGTGTGCCAAAAGAGCAAATCGCCTTCATCCAGAACTTCACAACTGACGCCCAGAAAAAAGCACTGTTCGAGGCAGTCAACGACGGCACGATCCGGTTCTTGTTTGGGTCAAGCCAGCGCATGGGCGCCGGAATGAACGTGCAGGAGCGCCTGGTGGGCCTTCATCACGTCGACGTGACATGGAAGCCAAGCGACATCGAACAACGCGAAGGGCGCATCATTCGTCAGGGCAACCTGCTTCTGGAGAAATACGGCCAAACCTTTGAAGTGGAAATCATGGCCTACGTCACCGAGCGCTCAATCGACGCCAAGATGTGGGATTTGAACTCGACCAAGCTGCGCATGGTGAATGGCATTCGCTACTACGACGGCGAGTTTGAAATGGACTTTGACGACGACGCCGCGATTGACATGGCTGAAATTGCCGCCATTGCATCCGGCGACCCGCTGATGCTGGAGCGCATCAAGATCAATACCGTTATCGAAGAACTGTACCGCAGGCGCCGGTCGTATAACCGGCGTGTGGAGTCGGCAGGGGATTCGTTGCGCCGCGCCGAGCGTGACGTGGAAAAACTGCCCGGGGAGATTGCCAAGAAGAAATCCCTGATGGTCCCGATCGGTAAAGCCTTTCAAGAGGCCACTGATGACAAGTATTCACGCCGCGTCAATGTTGGCGAGAAAGAATTCACGGGCCTTGAGGCTGCACTGGCCCACGCAGAGGAAACCATCAAGATCGCCAAGGAGGGCGACTCTAAACGAGTGTTTTCATTGGACGTTGACGGAAAGAGTTATACGTCCGAGGCTGGTGTTCAAGATGCCATTACCGAGAAAATGGGCGACGTGAACTCTTTTGTGGCCGAGATTGCTGGCAACAAGGTGATCCGACGCACCGCTGTGGCGCGCGAGTTGCGCCGACTGATTGGCAGTGAGTTCACCGATATTCCGACAACCCCTGTTGGAAGCCTGTATGGCTTCCCTTTGTCTGTGAAAACAGAAAAGACCAACTTTGGCTCCTTTGTGGATCTGTCCGTCAAGGTGCCCTATGAAGGTGGCATCGAGACAATCGCCATTGCCTACGACCTCACACCGGAGAAGCACACAAAAGGCACATCAGTCACAGTGCTGACGTCGACGCTTCGCGCCGCCATGGAGCGACTGGTGGACAAATTGGACTCAATCCGAACCGACAGGTACGGGATTGACTACATGGAGCGCAACCTGAAGGATGCCACGGCCAACATCCCGACTTACCGCGAAGCCGCCAATGAGCAATTCAAGCAGGCCGACGAACTGGACGCGGCGCTGACCCGGCTGGACGACATTCAAGACCAGTTGCAAGCCCGGGCCGCTGCAGCGTCTGCTTCCCCGGCAGCTGCGCCTGCCGCGCCGCTAGACGGAGCTAAATTCAGCCAGGGCCTGCTTTCCCCAGCATCATTTGGCCCCAAACCAACGCCTGACCAGATTCAAAGGCTTGTTGACAAGGTTCTTCAAGTCGCAAAGAACGTCATCCCAGTCTCGGTAATTGGAAACCCAAGCCAAATCGCGGGCCTTCGGGTACCAGCCGGGACCAAGCCGAAGGGCGCGCTCATTGATGGGCGAATCTACCTGTTCGCTGACAACATCGAGTCCATCGGGGACGCCTACGTCACGCTGTTCCATGAGTTGTTTCACTTGGGTTTGCAAAAAGTCATTCCAGCGGAAGATTATGCAGCGATGCTGCGCCAGTTCTCGCGCAATGTTCTGGTGCAGAAATACGTGCGCGAGTGGAAGGCTTCACCTGAAGGCGTGGAAAAAGCAGCCAAGATGCCTTCTGCTGCCTATGAAGCACTGGCAGCCGAGGAAGCGATGGCGATGATCAGTGAGGAACTATCGGCCAATGACGGGATTGGCGCACGCAAGATGCCCGGACTTGTCAAAACGATGCTGTCATGGTTTGCTGGTGCAGCGGATCGCCTTGGATTTCCGGACAATTTTGGTGCTTGGATACGCAAACTGACGCAAAACGATGCTGAAAAGTTCGTGACAGATATGGTGCGTGCATCCATGGGTGGCGACAAGAATCTGGCGAAAACCCAATCCAAGTACGGAACGCAGGCGACAGAGATGACGGCGCAGACGCGGTTGTCGGCTGGTGGTCGTGGTACAAATGACCCCATGACGAGCAAGCCGCTAACAGAAAAGCAGTTTTACAGCCAGTACGCTCAGCACATTGACTTGCGCGGCAGGGATGGTTCCGCAAAGGCAACGCGCGAATCAATCTTGAAAGACGGTTTCAAAAAGGGCGTCAACGTCAATGCCATGCCGCCGTATCGGGGAGGCGCTCCAACAAACATCTTCGACAAGAAGTTCATGCCGAAGAAGGGTGACATTGTTTACCTTGCTCCTAAATCCGCATGGAAAGACCGACCAAACGGCATGGAGATTCAAGATGGATGGGTTCCAGCCCCCCATGAGGTGATTGAGGTTTCAGAAGATGGCTCGTCCATGTATCAGGAGTACCTGCAGGCACTAGGCGGGCGCTCTGAAATTGCCGCGCAACCATCATCAACCTCAAATGTTGCGGTATCCAAGTTGAACCGGGTAATGCGGGATGCTGGATGGGAGGTTGAATACATCGACATCGACCTCACAGCAGAAAAGCCAAAAGCAACTATCCGCATCAACCGAGATGACGGCAGGTTCCTGATTGCCAAAGTTGACTCACTTGGCCGGGCAAACTTTGAGACATTCCAGCGCGAGATGGGTCTGAGGATGGACCCAAGCACCAAGGGAAGAAGGCCACTGTCGCCAATGGTGGAGGACATATTCCTTGGCCGTCAGCGGTATGAGGGCGCAAGGTCAATGCTGCGCGGCATGACCAACTACCTTGTTGACAACGCATCGAACCCTGTTGCACTGGCTGACATGCGTTCGGCGTGGGCCGGGGTAATGAATGGCCCTGTCAAACAGGAATACGCCTTGCCATTCTCGGAGCCCACCGCGCCGGATAGTGGCGGCGTGAAGTTCAGCCAAGGGCTAGGCCATGCGCTGAATAACGCAGCTAACAACGTGCGTGGTACAAATGACCCCATGACGAACAACGATGTCGTCGGCAACCAAGGCGGGCGCTCTGCCGATGACAACACACCGGGCGCTGCAAAGAGGCGTGTCATCGAAACTGGCATCAATTTTGTTTCTCAAGTTGAAGCATTGGCAGAGAAGCATGGGAGCGTCTTCATCCGGTGGTCGCCACCTGCAAAAAATGACTTGACTGGAAATCAAACCAGCAGAGACTTTACATCTGGTGCTACCCATTCAGGTCTTTCGTCTATTGAGATAACCGGAGACATGCACCCGGTAGACATAGCATCAAGGCTTTCTGAGTACGGTTTTTTGCGCATGCAAGACAGCCGGTCAACCCCTCATGTATTTCTTGCTGACAAAGTTGGTGTTGATAGTGATGGCTACGATTCGATCAAACCAAAAAAACTTTTACTAGATTCTGATGCTGATGTTGTAAAAGCTATTGATCTCAAGTTGGCAGACATCATGGACGCAATGGACAACATCGAGCGCGAATCCAAGAAATTGGAGAAATCCCCGGGCCATGCGGCAGTACTTGAACGCCTTGATGTAGCCAAAAGAAAACTGAACAAGCTTTTACCGAATGAATCCACCGCGCCGGATAGTGGCGGCGTGAAGTTCAGCCAAGGACTGGGCCATGCGCTGAATAACGCAGCCAACAACGTGCGCGATGGCCTGAACAAAGCAACTGTCACCGACCTGAAGCACCAGTTTGGCAACCGCCTGGCAGACTTCCGTGGACTTGGCCTGCAAACCCTTGGGCGCAGGCAACTGGTTGACTTGTACGCTGGCGACCTCCCGCAAATGGAAAGTTACAGCCGCATGGTGGCGCAAATGGATGCCGACAAGAACGAATCCGGCGCAGAGGCCGACGCGCTGGCGACCGGCTGGGGCAAACTCAAGGATGAGCGCCAACTGGCCGAATTGATGCACGACGCAACTCTGGCACAGATCGACCCTGACAAGGCGTTTGTCGATGGCGACGACCAGAATTTCTATGACGCACTGCGCGACGGCTTTACAAGGCTGACACCAGAAGCCAAAGCAGCCTACCGCAAGGCGCGCGACATGTACTCCGGCCACAATGACAAGGTGCGTGACGCCATCCGAGAGCGCATCATGCGCAGTGAAATGAGTTCAGCCAAGAAACAGGCACTGCTGACCAAGATGGACGGCGAGTTCTTCAAGAAGGTGAAGGGCGTCTATTTCCCACTGGCGCGCTTCGGCCAATACGTGACCATCGTCAAGGACAGTTCGGGCAACGTGTTGAGCGCCAACCGCAGTGAAACCATGAACGAGGCCGAGGCCACGCGCAAGATTCTGCTTGCCAAGTTCCCGGCATCGGGTGGTTACAAGGTGGGCAAGGTACTCAAGGACAAAGAGTTCAATGCTGCGCGCGACGGGGTAGGCCGGGGCTTCATGGCTGACCTGTTCGAGACGCTGGACAAGACCAATGCGGGCGACGAACTGACCGACGCCATCAGCCAGCTTTACCTGGCCGCGCTGCCCGACCTATCATGGGCCAAGCATGGCATTCACCGCAAGGGCACACCGGGTTTCAGCCAAGACGCACGCCGAGCCTTTGCGCAAAACATGTTCCACGGCGCCCGGTATCTGGCCAAGCTGCGGTATGCCGACCAACTGCAAACCAAGCTGGACGACATGCAGGAGCACATTGTCAGCAAGGCTGACGTGGCGGCATTTGACTCTGTCAAGGCGCAACAGGTGGTTGACGAGATGGTGAAGCGCCATGATTCGATGATGAACCCGGCGACCAACCCCATATCCACGGCACTGACCAGTTTCGGGTTTGTGTTCCATTTGGGCTTGTCTCCCGCTTCGGCGCTGGTGAACTTGTCGCAAACGGCACTGGTGGCTTACCCTGTGATGGGCGCCAAGTGGGGGTTTGGAAAAGCCTCTGCGGCGCTGATGAATGCCTCACGGCAGGCAGCCGGCAACAAGAACGACATCAGCAAGGCGCTGAGTGGTGAAGATCTTGAAGCCTATAACGAGGCGGTGCGCGCCGGGGTGATTGATGTGACGATGGCGCACGACCTGGCAGGTATCGCGCAAGGCGAAGATTCCAAGGTATCTGCCAAGATCAGGCCAGTGATGAAAGCAGCCAGCTTCCTGTTTCACCATGCCGAAAAGTTCAACCGGCAAGTCACCTTTGTGGCGGCGTACCGGCTGGCCAAAGAATCAGGCGCTGGCCACTTGTCGGCTTACGACCAAGCGGTGAAGGCGACCTATGACGGACATTTTGACTATTCGGCAAGCAACAGGCCGCGCGTGATGCAGGGCAATGTCGCCAAGGTGGTGCTGCTGTTCAAGCAGTATGCCCAGAACATGGTTTACACATTGACCCGTCAGGCGCAGTTGTCGCTGAATGGCGCCACACCAGCAGAACGAGCCGAGGCACGCAAGGCGTTGGGCGGGCTGCTGGTATCGCACGCGCTGGCCGCTGGTGCACTCGGATTGCCAATGGTGGGGATGCTGCTGTCTGCGGCCTCCATGATCGGAGGCGATGACGATGAACCATGGGACGCCAAGGCGGCTTTGCAGAACATGCTGGCCGACACGCTGGGGCAAAAACCCGCTGAAGTGTTCGCGCACGGCCTGTCACGACTGACACCATGGGACATTTCGGGCCGGGTGGGCCTGGACAAACTGCTGTTGCCTGATGTGCAGGAGGGGCTGGAGGGTGCCGATGCGGTCAAGAACTGGATGGCTGCAGCACTCGGGCCGGTGGCTGGCATTGCCGTCAACGCAGGCAAGGGGATGCAGGACATAGCAAACGGCCAGTATGCACGCGGCCTTGAATCCATGCTTCCATCGGCCCTGCGCGCGCCACTGAAGGCGTACCGCTACGGCACAGAAGGCAACATCGACAAAACAGGCGTGGCCATCAATGAGGAAATTGGCGCTGCCGGCGTGGCTGGTCAGGCACTCGGATTCTCGCCGTCGGAAGCCAGATTGGCGCAAGAAGGCAAGAGCGCCATTTACAGCGCCGACCGGGCCATTCAGGAAAGACGCTCCAGCCTGACGCGCCAGTTCGCGCTGGCAGCCATGGCCAAGGATCAAGAGGGAATGGCAGATGCGCGCAAGGACATTGCACGGTTCAACGAAAAGAACCCGAAGGCACGGATCACGCCAATCAACCTGATGCAAAGTGTTCGGGCGCGGCGCAAGCGCATCGAGCAAGCAGAGCAAGGGGTGTACCTGCCCAAGAAGCGTCAGGATGCGATTGACGCTGGGCGGTTTGCTGTGGCGGACTAAAGCGTGCATCCGACATGCAGCCTGCGTTTCGCATTGACGTAGGCTGCATGAGCTTGTTCTGTGGTGTCAAAGAGTCCAAGAGACACAACCCGCCCGCTTGTCCTTATGCGCGCACGAAATTTTCCACCTTTGAAAGCCGAAACACCAAGGATTCCAGTAATTGAGCGCGTACTGGCCCCCCTTCTGTTTTCGGAGTTTGTTTTGTGGCCGACATCGCGTAAGTTCTCGATGCGGTTGTCATTGCGGATTCCGTTGATATGGTCAATCTCCCCGTCAGGCCACGCCCCATGATGCATCAGCCAAACAATGCGATGCGCGCCTGTCGCCTTATTCTTGACTTCGACAACGATATAGCCATCATCGCTTATATAGCCAGCCTCACGCCCGGAAATGCGTCGCCCGGACGTAGTTGTTTTCCACAAAATTCGACCTTCGGTGTACTCAAATATGTCGTGGACATTTGCTGCGTCAATCCGGCGTGAGACAAGATGTGAAATGACATCTCTCCTTGTGACGGCGACCAGATTGGCGATTCTGTTGTCTGTCGTGTCACCATTTAGGTGCCTTAAAACTCCGTCAGGTAGCGCACCGTTGGTCACTATCCATGCTATGTGGTGGGCAAAAATTGCACGCCCATCAACACGAATTGTGAGACGGCCCTGGGCGGTTTTTGACCCAGTGATGTCGCCAGCTTTGGCCCGACTTCCAACTGAAACTCTCCATCGAAGAACTCCGGTGTTGGGGTTGTAGTCAAGTAATTCACGCAGACGCTCTGCGGTAACATTGGTGGTAGCCATGCTGTTGTTCCTTATAAACAATGATGTGGTCAGAGGCCGGGTCGTGTATCAGCACTTCCCGGCTTCGTCATTTTACAACTTATCACTATTGCCGTTGGCCTGGTCGGCCTGGCCTTCTCCACCATGCCCTATGGACTCGCCATCCTGGCAGGCATGGCCTGGGTGTATTCGCGGGGGTGATTCAATCAAGAGCATCAAGCCACCTTCGGGTGGCTTTTTTCGTTCTGACGCAGGGATGAAGCTATCTGGCTAAGGTTTGCCCAAAACAGCCAAAAAACCTAGAGTGCTCGCATCTTTGGAAAGGCATCCACCATGGCGCGCGCAGAATACATCTTTGAGACAAACTCGGTAAACGGTGGGTTCCTCGTTGACCGAAGAACAGATCAGATTGTCGGGACAACCTCTCGCGGTGTAGATCGGTACTTTGTAAATGGCGAGACTAATCCCCTCACCGGGGGGGTTAGTTTGT
>Ga0208916_10000213_pt1 | contig 29667 bp, 30 predicted proteins | sample DEB19_08_DNA_5_FD_184523 | JGI IMG/M metagenome (GOLD analysis project Ga0208916, IMG submission 184523) | Aqueous microbial communities from the Delaware River and Bay under freshwater to marine salinity gradient to study organic matter... | ecosystem: Environmental > Aquatic > Marine >... | reverse complement strand
GAACGTCTGAATCGCACCTTTGTGGATCACAAAATTGTAAAGAACAATAAAAACAAAACCAAAAACAGCCTCATTCGAAACAACAAGACAAAGAAAAACGTGATGTAATAATATAGAAAAAAAAAATGAACTTTCCGTCTCGATATTTACCAAAGACCTTGGTATCCCGCGATAAACAACGTCAGTACAACATGTTGGTAAAATCAAAAACTCAATACAAAAAACATAAATATTACACACGGAAGAGTGTACCATCCTTCAAATCAAAAACATCCAAACACATATTGCGTGCCCGTTCCATATATAATGTTAAACACATTGGACCAACACCTGAATTGGCACGTAAAACCGGCTGCAAACAATCCGCATTGCGAGAGATTATTCGAAAGGGTGAAGGTGCATATTACTCATCCGGGTCGAGACCAAATCAAACACCCCAGTCATGGGGAGTCGCAAGATTGGCCAGTGCAATCACCGCGGGAAAAGCAGCAAAGGTCGATTATGATATCATCGAGAATGGATGTGATCACAAAAAGAAGGCGTTCATCATGGCTCATCAATCGTCATAAAACAAATCCATCCATCCAAAAGACAAAAAAAAATGACGGACGAGTTATCCCAAGAGCAATTGATTGCGTTCCACAAATATAAACAAGGAGATAATCTGTTTATAACTGGACCCGGAGGAACTGGTAAATCACATTTGATAAAAACCATCAAACGTGACTTGGAAACAAATGGTGTCAAACATGCAATCTGTGCACTCACTGGATGTGCCGCCGTGTTATTGAACTGTTGTGCGAAAACCATCCATTCGTGGAGTGGCATCGGGTTGGGTACCGGGGAGATCCACGAGATTGTAGATAAGGTGTTTCGAAACCGCCGGGCAACCTCCAACTGGAAAACCACGCGAGTATTGATTGTGGATGAGGTGTCGATGCTTTCATTGAAACTCTTTGATGCATTGAACAAGATTGGTCAAGCCGTTCGCAAATGTCATTCGAGACCTTTTGGGGGCATTCAAGTGATCTTTATCGGCGATTTTTACCAACTGCCTCCGGTCGGACGGGCGGTTGAACCCGAAACCATCATGTTTTGTTTTCAATCCTCGAACTGGGCCTCGACATTTGCTTTAGAAAATCATATTGAGTTGAAGACTTTTTATCGTCAGAAGGATCCCGTCTATATCAAGATCTTGGAGGAGGTCCGTCAAGGGGTGATTTCGCCCGAATCCGTGGAGATTTTGAATCAACGCACGATAAAAAACACAAGCGGTTTGACGCCGACGAAACTCTTCCCTGTCAACTCGGACGCGGATAGAGTAAACCAGATCATGTTTATGAAACTCAAAGAGGACGAACATCCGTATGCACTATCGAGTCGTCATGATTTGCAAACCTTTGTTGAGAGTGGGTTGCCGATCCCACCCGAACTGGTCGAGAGATGTTCTACATTGAGTCGAGAAGATGCCGAAGCACAACTGAACCTGTTGATGGAGACTTGCAAGTTGAGTCATGATTTGCGGCTGAAGAAGGGGGCGTTCGTGATGTGTTTGGCGAACCTTGATATTGACGCGGGTATATGCAACGGATCGCAAGGGGTGATTGTCGATTTCGTTTCAGTGCAAGATAAGATGTATCCGGTGGTTAAGTTCTTGAACGGAGTGACGATGCGAATCTTTCCAAAGGTGTATCAACACGGTGATTATCCGCGTATCGGGATCGAACAGCTTCCATTGCGACTTGCGTGGGCATTTACGATTCATAAATCGCAGGGAATCACCCTTGATATTGCGGAAATGGATTTGGGATCGAATGTATTTGAATGTGGGCAAAGCTATGTTGGGCTCAGTAGGGTTCGTAATCTGGAAGGGCTATATTTGAGTAGCTTCGATCCTAAGAAAATCAAAACGAATCCAACTGTGATTGAGTTTTATAAGACAATTCCAAGTGCTTCTTCTTCGTCGGCTTTGTCTGCTTCGTCTGCTTCGTCGACTTCTTTTGACGAAACCATTCGCAAATTCCGATTATAGTGCACACACATATTTAGCAGATTTTAATTTATATAACAGATTTTTTTATATATAATAATATTAATAATGCAAACATCATCATCATTCATTGAAGGAGTTCATCGAAATCTTATTGTTGGTCAGTTTGAACGTTTGGATGAAATCAATGAGAGAATCACAAGCAGACAGTTTTCAGACTATTCATTGGAACCGAACTTCTCTCCAAGACCAGTTTCCACCAAATACAGCTTGATGCCGATCATGGCACAAAACTCAAACCCCCAACCCATTGTGAAGATTCAACCTCAGTTGGAACACAATGTGCATTTGAACTTTAACCCCGCCACGCGAAATGGCCCTTACAAGACATATGCTCGAAGCATCGACACCGAAACCATTCTTCGAAACCAATCCATGGCTTACCAAAACTCGTCGCAAAGCGTCTATGTCCCAAGTAGCCAAAGTGATTTGTACAAGGTTGAAATCGTTTCTAGACCGGTCGACCAACCCTACAAACACTTGTTTGATTTGCCTTCATTCACCCAGGGCGTTCACCCGAACCTGTTGAACACCGGATCCAACATTGGCAAAGACCGGTTTTTCAATAGTACGCGAACCCAATTGAGACAAGTTGTTGCTCGCAAATAATTTTTACATTATATTATAAAGATGCCGACCCCGACCCTTTATAATATACTCATTTTTTTACTCATCGCAGCAGTTGGACTGTTCTTGTTTAGGACATTCTTCGATACCATGATTGGCAAAGAGGGTTTCGCCCAACTCGAAAAGTTTGTCTTGAAAAAAGATTCCGAGACATATGATGAATTCTATGCACAAATCTACGACAGCATTCATTTGCCCGATCCAGAGAGAGAACTCGATGAGATTTTGAAGATCGTGCGTCCAGACAAACATAGTGTGTTTTTGGATGTCGGTTGTGGCACGGGCTGCACATTGAACGCATTGACGAAATCGGGTGCGAAATGCATCGGAATCGAAAACTCGGATGCAATGATCGAAGTGGCGAAACGCAAGTATGGCAACGAGTTGTCGATTGTAAAAGACGATGTTACAAACCCGATCGCATTCGAGAGAAATCGGTTCACTCACATTCTTTGTCTTGATTTTACCATTTATGAGATCAAGAACAAACATGCCTTCTTCACCAATTGCAGATATTGGTTGCAAAATGGCGGGGCATTGATTTTGCATTTAGCAGACAAACAACGATTCAATACTGTCGTGAAGGCAGGTCGACCAACCTTCATTGACAATCCACAAAAGCATACGAGCGAGAGAATCACCAAAACGGAAATCGACTTTCATGATTTCACCTATCTTTCGAAATATGGATTTGATAACCACCACTTTGCGACCTTCACAGAGACCTTCACGGATGCAACCACGAAACATGTGAGACAGAATGAACGGACCTTGTATATGGAGACCGAAAATGACGTTTTAAAAATCGCCAGCCAGTGCGGATTCTCTCAGCATGCCAAGATCAATATGGAATCGATAAATGATGATGTGCATCAAAACATATATATACTGGTATAAACTGTCGTCTACGAATGTGAAATCTCTCTCTCTCTCTTTTTTGTTTCTTAGAGCAAAGTCTTATATCAAGTCTTCGTCTACAATCTGTTGTTTCACTTCTTTGATGTCTTCTTCAACTTCGGCATCATTCAATACTTGATAATAATCAAGCGAGATTTCTTGTATTTGTGGAATACCAATCTGATTCAACGCTTCAATCACCTTTGCTTGAAACTGCATAAAAACAGAGAAATGGCTTTCCAATGTTTCAATGACCTTTTTTTGAAACTCAACGTATTCGTTTTGTAAGTCAAGATTCATTTTTTTCAAAATCTTGTCGATTATAATTTTTAGATTTTTCGGATCATTTGCTTTGATGATATCATTTATGTCATAATCGCACAATGGCTTTAATGTGGTTGGTGTGACTTTTCTAGGTGTTGCTGATGGGCTTCCTGTTATCATTGACATTCCTTTACTAAATCCTTTTGTTGCAAAGTCGACAATTGCGGCTGCCATGGTATATATACTCTCATATGAAAAATAAGACAATAAATATATTTTGTCTTATTTTTTTTTTGGTTTACTTCGTCGGTTTAATACATGTACTGAAAGGCCATGTTTTCATAGATTGTTGCTTTGAATGTGTCGGCATATCCTTCGACAAAGACAGTGTCTCCGTTATAGATTTCGTCGCAACCGTATTCGCCCGTACAACTCTTTCCGCTTTTACTAATTGGTAGCTTTGTATTCATATTGCCAGTGTTTGAGAATGTGTAATATTGGTACTTATCTCGCCCACTATTCAAGCGTCGACCCATTAATGGGAGAATCAAGTTTTCGGCGGGTTTTGTTAAAATTCCGATTTGAGAAAATCCAGGAGAGGGTCCGCGAGATTCTTGTGGGACAAGGTGCATCGAGGGGACGGACGAGAGGTTCATCGGTGGAAGGTTCATCGGCGGAACAAGGTTCATCGAAGATGAGTTCATGGGTGGACCAAGATTCATGGGTGGAACAAGATTCATAGAGGAGACCAGATTTGTTGGTGCCCGCTGGGTTTCTCCTAAATCTTTGGAAATCACTACAATTTTTGGACTCTGATGATAGATATACACCAACACAATTAAAATAAAAAACAACAGAAACAATGTCATGTTTTCAATACAAAACACACCTGGAATACATTTTTTACCCATTCTCTCTATCTATATATTATTACTCAACATAAATAACACTTCTTCATAATTGACTTTGGATACTTGAACTGTTGGTATTTGTTTATGAATTTCCACAAACTTTGTCCGGCTTTTTTTAATCCAAACACGGTAGCAAACATGTTCCAAAGCAAAAAGTACATTGCAATAAACATATCAATGATATAAAACAGTATGCAATCACCTAGACTTTTAATCTTGTTAATCCCACATTTGAAATATCCCACGATTTTATCGATCGGTTTTGTTACTTTTTTTAATCCTTTATTGAGTGGTTTCAAAATATCATTTTTCGGATCAAATTTTTTCATTTTTTTTGCCATTTATTTATATAATAATTGTCTATTTATTTGTACTCGGCGTAACTACTGCTCAATGTGGCGAATCCATCGACTTTTTGGGTGGTTCCCATAAACTTTTGAGCACTGTCCAACAATGGTTGAAGTTTATCCATGTTTGCCATGAGTTCTTTTTGTTTTTTCAACAACTGGGTGGTTTGGTCGGGTAGGTTTTCGACAGTGGTGCCTTTTGCTAACATCGCGACATCGTTTGCGGTGGATTTGATTGCGTCCGCAGTGGTTTTTGCCGTGGATTTGATTGCGTCTGTTGTGTCCTTTACATTGACGAACGAATCTACCTCCTCTTGATCCTTTTTATCTACCTCCGTATCTTCCTCTTCCTCTACCTCCGTATCTTCCTCTTCCTCCATATCTTTCTCCATATCTTCCTCTTCCTCATCCATTTTACCCTTTAATCCCTCCGACATCTTGTTTCCATAGGCGACTAAATGAGAGACTGCGATCGCCATTACGATAATCACAATCATGTTTTTACTAAAAAACGAGGTCAAAAATCCGACAACGAAAAAGATCGCAAATGCCATCATATTGTCTCGTTGGTAAAAATGAACAACATCGTAAAATCCAACAATAAATATAAATATCAACACCCATTTGTTTGTAAGCATGTGTCCGGATGACGAGGGGATGTATTTCATTAGTTGGTTAAACGCGTTTTGTATTTTGTTCGTGTATGTGTTCATGTTCATGTTTTATTTTATATAAATATAAATATAAATATAAATTATCCAATCGAAACAAAAACAATTGTTAAGAGAGAATTATATATTAAAAAAAAGATCTAGTTTTATATATACACCATATGCCAAATCATAGTACTAAAAAAAAGAAAACCCAACAATCGAATATCACCATCGATGAAAAACACACACAGATGTTGAATGACTTCCACATCATCGAGACAGAGACAATCCCAGAACTAGAAGAGACTCGACAGATTCTAAAGCATCAATCTCGATCGTTAGATGAAAACGACATTGATAAAAAAATGGAGATCAAAGACAAAATCCGAGATATCACAGAACAGCTAAAGAAGTTCAAATCGATGAAAAATGACTACTTGTTAAACAATGTCCCCTATATTTTCAATTATTTCGAAGAAAAAAAAAGGATCTCCACCGGCGAATCGAATAACAAGAACATTTTGAACTCCTTCTTCAAAATCAAGTCGGAGAATGACGTCGTGACCAATCCTAAATACCAAAATGCAAAGATGTTTTATCAAAACTACTGGAAAAACGTGAACAAAGATTACATTTACACATGTGACCAGCAACATGGTCCGGATGTTTGTCAAAAATGCTCGACCGGTGAACTGATTCCACAGGACGAGGAGGGGATTATGATCTGCAATAACAACAAGTGCGGTACCTATGTCCAATACATTGTTGATACAGAGAAGCCGGTTTATAAGGAGCCGCCGAATGAGGTCACCTACAACGCGTACGTACGCTTGAACCATTTCAAAGAGATCTTGTCGCAGTTTCAGGCAAAGGAGACAACGCAAATCCCCACACACGTCATCGAGGCGATTCGCAGTCGCATCAAGAAGGAACGTATACAAGACATGGTCAACGAGATCAATTACGAGAAGATGCGAGAGATCTTGAAGAAGTTGGGGTTTAACCGATACTTTGAGCATATCCAGTATATCAACTCGATTTTTGGTATCAAACCACCAGTGATGAGCGACGAGTTGCAGGACACATTGTGCATCTTGTTCATCGAGATTCAAGAGCCTTGGGCGATCCATTGTCCCATTTATCGAACGAACTTTTTCAATTGTACGTATACGCTTTATCAGTTATGTGTACTGTTGGATCAAACGCAGTACTTGCCTTATATTCCCATGATGAAAGATCGAGAGAAACAGTTGGAACAAGACAGTGTTTGGAAGAAGGTGTGCGAGACGCTTGATTGGGAGTTTGTCGCGACGGTTTAAATTAAGGAAACCCATGGTTTCCTTATGAACCTTCCTTTTAAGCATGGGATTAAAAGGGAACCCATGGTTTCCTTATGAACCTTCCTTTTAAGCATGGGATTAAAAGGAAACCCATGGTTTCCTTATGAACCTTCCTTTTAATCATGGGATTAAAAGGAAACCATGGGTTTCCTTATGAACCTTCCTTTTAAGCATGGGATTAAAAGGGAACCCATGGTTTCCTTATGAACCTTCCTTTTAATCATGGGATTAAAAGGAAACCCATGGTTTCCTTATGAACCTTCCTTTTAATCATGGGATTAAAAGGAAACCCATGGTTTCCTTATGAACCTTCCTTTTAAGCATGGGATTAAAAGGAAACCCATGGTTTCCTTATGAACCTTCCTTTTAAGCATGGGATTAAAAGGGAACGGCAGTTCCCTTTCCTTAAAGGTGCGTTAGCAATGTTTTATTTTATAATAATATTATATAGAAATGAACTTCATATTTTGGGTTATAATATTATTAATATTAGCTGGTTTTTTATCAATTGGACTGAAAAAAACAGTAGAAACATTTGACTCGCGTATTGAATTAGTCATTTCACGATATAATGAAGACTTAAATTGGTTGAAACGTAAAAAGTTCAGATACCCCACGACAATATACAATAAAGGAACCAATGACAACTTTTACAAACCAAAAGGATGCAAAGTAGTCAAGCTACCAAATGTTGGAAGAGAAAGCCATACATACTTGTATCATGTAATCAACCATTACGATAATTTACCAGACTTGACAATATTTTTGCCCGGTTCGGCAGAAATCATACATAAAATGCACCGCGTCAGCAAAGTAATGACATCAATTAAAAATAAGTGCGTATCAACTTTCCCGGTTGATCATCATAAAGACGTAAAAACTTATTTTTATAATTTTGTATTGGACAACTATAGCTCGACACATGGTGCAAATAGTAAAGTAAACCCAGAAAATATGTTAACCCCTGCGTCTGTTCGCCCTTTCGGCAAATGGTACGAAAAACATTTTGACAAAGACGTTAAATATATGGGACATGCTGGAATATTTGCAGTGTCGAATACTCATATTAAGCAATACAATAAAGAATACTATGAAAATTTGATAAAAGAACTCAGTGTTTCATCAAACCCTGAAGTAGGACATTACTTTGAAAGAGCATGGGTTGCTGTATTTGGTGTTACTGATAATGCAAGCTTTGTATAATATTGCATTTTGAGTTATTGTGCATTGTTATATGATCTGGATGGATTGTAGATGTCTCATTTTCACTATAGATAAACATTGGATACTTGTAAACATATGTATTCGATAAACTAAATAAATAATCATCCGCAGAATGTTTTATGCTTGGTTTTAATATTTTGGTCGGTTTACATTTTTGATTAATTATATATGCACCGGTTGAATATATATTCCCTGGATTTTTCGTATATAGTTTGTTGGGTGGTGTACCACTATTAATAATGTAACACAATTGTATTATTTCCCAATCACTTGGTGCATTCTCTATGATTTGTTTGACTGATTTTTTCCAATAGGGTTTGAACTCGAGTGTCATGTCATCTTCCATAATTAGAGCGACTTCGTCATTCGATTCGGAAAACTGTTTGATTGCATTTAGATGCGAGAGAGTGCATGCATACTCAACTTTTGAAAACTTATCGGATTGCATCCCTTCAAAGTTTGAATTCAGTACGTTATCAATATTAGGTGCCTTTCCATCAATTGCCGAAATCCTGATGATTTTTTTCCCGTTGAAAACAGGGTCTTCAAACATTTTTTCCATGTTTTTACGCCTGTCAGTTGACCGATCGAGATTGATCCAATAAATCACATCAATCCCGTCTAAATAATCTTTTTTGCCTTTTGTTCTCTTATATGCATAAGTTGTTAAAAAAATGATTGATACAATTATTAAAACGGTTATTAAAACATACATTTGTATAATATATATAAGGGGGGACTTTGTTCCCCTTAAACCCCTCCTTTAACGGAAGGAGTAAGAAAACGAAACATCATATAAAACGAAAGAAGTGAAAGGGAAGGAGTAAGAAAACGAAAGAAGTGAAGGGAAAGACCATAAAACGAAAGAAGTGAAAAAGGGAAGGAGTAAGCGTAGCGAGTATATAAGGAAACCGTAGGTTTCCTTATTTTAAGACATACTTTGTGAGTTCGTATGTCAATTCCAACACATTGTTCAAGTTCAACATTCGCTCTGCCATCTGGCCCTTCGCCTTCAAATCGGCATCTTCGATTTTCACCATTCCTGTGTCTGACTCTTGGATATCCATGCCACCTTCAGTTCGCTTTATGTATCCACGCATAATGCGAATCTCGCCTTTTTGACTGCGTTCCCACAATGCCTTGTATGCCTTGCGTTTCTCCTCTGCAGTGGCATCCGACTTCTCAATCAATTCGCTTCCGTTGCGGATCAGATCGGCCATCGCGTTGGCCTCGGGTGCCTTCGTGAACACCACCTTGAACAATCGATCGCCAACGCCATTCTTGATTTTCGCAGCCATCTGTGTTTTGTTCAATTCAACAACCTCCTTGTAATGATCAGCCGACCAGCATTGTGCTCCAATCAAATCAAGAGACAAACTCCAATCCGAATCAACACCTTTTTGATGAAGTTCTTGATTTCTCACCTTGTTTCCTTCCAACACAACCAAGGGTGCAGGGCGGTCGAGCAACATTCCCGCACGAATATTGTTTGAATCGCATCGCTCATTTTTGCCGTTTAGTGTGACTTTACGGTCGTAGGGATCTTCGGGTCTTTTTACTTCCAACAATTCGTTCAACTGTTGTTTCATTGCCTTTGCGTCGACGGGTTGTGGTGCCTCTACTAAGGCCTTTGCTAAGGCCTCGGTGGACGCCTTCAGGTTCACGGACGCCTTGGTTCGTTTCTTTGGCTCCGGTACTGACGTTTGCGATACTAAGTCGTCGGCTACGGACGCCCTCGTTCGTTTTCTCGGCGTATCCGGTACTGGCGTTTGTGTCTGTGTGTCGACGGGTGCGACTGCTGTTTTTGTTTGTCTTTTTGGCGGCATGGTTTGGATGAGGAAATGATTGTTTTATGACTTTTCGACGCAGTGTCTTCTTTTTGCCTCCTCCTCCTTTTGTTGACGCAATTTCATTCAAAGCCATAGATGCACGATGTACATATTTTTCTGTAGATGATGCATCGCTCTTTAAGTTTACACCAATACCGATTTCTATTTGTTGATGTTTGAACTCTTTAAAAATTGCGTATACTGCTGTTATAATATCAAAACGTTCGTTTGGTACAGTTTTAATGCGAGTTAATAGAGTTGCAATCAATGACGAATATGTTAAAGTACTTGTTGTCCAACCGGTGTACGTAATTTCTTTTTTTCCATGAAACTCTGAATAGTAAAACGAAAGTAATATAATCTGTGTTGCATAATCAATGACAGTCGCAGTTAACCCTCCCATTTGTTTGACGAAAGCATTATAATTTGTTTTTGCATTACTCGGACTCGGACTCGGCAATCCATTAAACAAAGTGTCAGTAAAAAATGCGAAAGCTTGTATATCAATCGTTTTCGTCGGGTCAAACCTGAACGCAGAAATTGTTTTTTCACATGTTTTATGTTTACTACAAATCTTGTAGTGAATATCAAGAAATCGTTCGGTATAATATTTATTTGTAGTCATGTAATCAAGAAGGCGACACACATCAAAAAAATCGGATTTGTCATAAAACAGTTTTCTGTAGGTTTCATCCGAAATTTTATAAATATCTTTTAACACATACAGTTTAAAATCAGCATATTCGGGTTTATATTCGCTAAAAACATCTTCATTCTTTGATGTTGGTGTTATCAATGTGATAAAATATGAATTTCCACTTAACGTTGGCACTGCATTCTTAGCAATATCAAGGACATTCGTGGGATAATCGAAAGTCGTTTTTATTGTCTTTCGTAAATTGCCAATAAAGTCGTTAATGGATGGTGTAATCTTCAATATCGCCTGAATTATATCCGAAATTGTGGTAACTTGTTGCCCAGTTGATTCTTTCGGTAATTTATTATAAAAGTTACGGAAGTGCTGTGCGAAAGGTTGAAACTCTGTGTTCAACACGTTTATATCAACATCATTAGTTACATCTTTTAATTTTTCTACAAATGTTGTCATATTATCCTTCATTTTTTTGTTCGGCAACAGTGCGATCGCTGCTTGCAATTGATTACCGAATTTTTGTGTGATGATTTCTTGACCAATCTGTTTTTTTTTAACTTCGAACCCTTCGCGTATTGTCTCATATATAGGTTTATCTGGTGTCGGAGACTGTATGTCCAATACTTTATAATAGTTTGCAAAATTGAATTTCAACGCATTATATGTTGTAACTTCTGCAAGTGATGTATTCGGTATAACACCTTTAACTTCATTCAATAATTTGTTCATATCACTTAATGCATCCTCATATGATTTTTTTTTACCAAACCATTTCTTAACCAAATCATCTTTTTTTTTTTCCATTTCTTTTGCTTTATCTACGTTATCTAAATAATTAATTTGCAACTTGTTTAGTCGCTGTAGTTTTTCTCTTCTTCTCGATCTTTTTTGCTTCTTCTGCTAATCGTTTCTTTTCTGCTTCTTTTGCTTCTTCTGCTAATCGTTTCTTTTCTGCTTCTTCTGCTAATCGTTCTTGTTCTGCTTCTTCTGCTAATCGTTTCTTTTCTGCTTCTTTTGCTTCTTCTGCTAATCGTTTCTTTTCTGCTTCTTTTGCTTCTTCTGCTAATCGTTTCTTTTCTGCTTCTTCTGCTTCTTCTGCTAATCGTTTCTTTTCTGCTTCTACTTTTTTAATTCGATCTGCTTCTGCTTCTTCTTCTTCTTTTGCTTTTCTTTCCGTTTCTTTTCTCGTTTCTTTTCTCGTTTCTTTTCTCGTTTCTTCTGCTTTTTTAATTCGATCTGCTTCTGCTTCTTTTGCTAATCGTTTCTTTTCCGCTTCTTCTTTTGCTTGTTTTTCTATCTTATATTTGTTTATTCCATCAGTAATCGTATCGTATATTGATTTGTCTGGTTCTTTTGTAATTTTCAACGCATTATAATATGGGGTGAAATCCATATTTTCTATATCAAACGAAACCAATTTGAGTGGTATGCCAGTTACACTTCTAAAGTTATCCAATAAACGGTTCATTGTCTTACTTACTTTGTTGTATTTTGTAGTAGATTTCTCACCAAACCATTCCTTAATTAAGCGTTCTTGCTGTGCTTTAGCAGCGGTTTTTTCAGCCGCTTTCTTATCCGATTCGATCTTTGCTAAGCGTTCTTGCTCTGCTTTCTTTTCAGCTTCGATCCTATCAGCTTGGATCTTTGCTAAGCGTTCTTGCTCTGCTTTCTTTTCAGCTTCGATCCTATCAGCTTGGATCTTTGCTAAGCGTTCTTGCTCTGCTTTAGCAGCTTCGATCTTTGCTAAGCGTTCTTGCTCAGCAGCAGCTTCGATCTTATCAGCTTCGATCTTATCAGCTTCGATCTTTGCTAAGCGTTCTTGCTCAGCAGCAGCTTCGATCTTATCAGCTTCGATCTTTGCTAAGCGTTCTTGCTCAGCAGCAGCTTCGATCTTATCAGCTTCGATCTTTGCTAAGCGTTCTTTCTCTGCTTTATCAGCTTCGATCTTTGCTAATCGTTTCTTTTCTGCTTGGTCTTGTTTTCTAGTTTCTTCTTTTGTTAATTGATTTTTGGATTTTATCCCTTTGAGATCAAGGAACGTAGATTTCTTTGGTATTTCCATTTTGATGTTTGCCTTTTTATCTGCTTCTTTTGGAATCTGAAGGGAAGTTTGTTTGTCTGCTTCGATTCGATCTGCTTCGATCTTTGCCAAGCGTTATTGCTCTTCTTCGTCAGCTTCCGGGCTTTGATTCGCTTTACTTAGTTCATTAACGTCCTTTGCTTTTTTATGAGGATCCACTTTTTCCTTTGCGGTTTTCAATCTTTTTAAATACTCATACAGATTTTCTTTCTCTCTCTTCGGCAAATTGTAATAGTGTTTAAGAACCAATCTTAGCACTTGCTTTTCAAAGTCGTTCGACATAATCACTTTGTCGTTTAACGATGCATTCAATAAACCTTTGAGTTCATCAAAAAAAGTTTTTTCATTATTAGGAATCATTTCATGAAGCAGTTTGACTAAGTTCTTAAAATCATTTCCACCAAGACCTGCAATAATACTGCCAAAATACATTTGCATGTTTCTCCGCAATATATTGATGTAATCCGTTGTAAATGTCTTACCAACCCTCTTACTGTTTCCAATAACACGATTGATTATATTGATTTTTTTGATTATCGTTTTTTGGAGAGCAAATGTTTCTTTGATTTCTGCTGGTTTATCAGCAGATGGTTTATCAGCTGGTTCAAATATTTCATTAAACGCATGAAGATATGCGTTATACAATTCTGTGTTTAACTCATCAACCCTTGATAAGTACACATACAGACTTTCATTCTCTTGTTTCGGCAACTGTTTTCTTACATCAAGATCTGTCAACACTTCATCTTCAAACTGTGCATACTTCATCACTTTATCTTTTAATGATGCCTTTTCGAATGTCTCGATGGTAAATGTGGTTGCACCTTTAACATGCATTGTTTCAACCAACTCGAATAAATTCTTAGGTGAAGCAACCTTAAGATCAATGTACTTTTGCATTTCCGTTCGCAAATCTCGAATACTATTCTCTGTAAATGTGTTACCAACCTTCTTATTGTTTCCAATGACCGTATTGATTTTTTCAATGTTATCGATGATTGGGTTCTGAAGAGCCATTGTACCCATGATAGTAGATGGTTTATCAAGTGGGTTTTCTGTACCAAATATTTCTCTTGACGCAAGGACATATGCACCATATAATTCCTTGTTTAGAGCATCGAATTGGGAAATAGCCAGATCTTTCGATCCATGAAACACTACATCTGACTTTCGATGAACATCCGGGCCATTAACCAATGCAACAAATTCCAAAATATTCTTTTCGTTTTGTAAATAAGTCAAATCTGTGTCGTTTCCATTTTTTTCAGTTAAAAGTGTTTTCAAAACAATCTTTCGATCTCTTGTTACAGCAACCTTTAAATCGGCAAATGTGAGTTCGGTATATTGGGTACGACCATCCGCTTTCTTTATACTATTATGGTGTTTATCGATGTTTTCATTATGTTGGACAAGAATACTAGAAAGTTTCGAAAAGAGAGATGTGGTATCAATCTTAGATTTAAATTCCGGATCAAAAATTCGAATGTCGTCTGAGATTTTCGAAACACAAGAGTCAATTTCTCTCGAAAACTCGGTGAACTTTTGTATCTGTGTGGCAATATTCTTATCAAAATACGATGTTGATATACCCAACTTGAATGTCGCATTCGCACTTGTTGATAAAACTTCATTAAATTTGGGGTCTTTCTCAATTGTATAACTTCCATAAAGTGTTTGATTAAGGGCTTTGGTCGACGTCTCGATTTGTAATTTGAGATTTTGTTGGTTGAACAATAGGTCGATGTCTTTTTTTGGGTATCCAGTGATTTTGGCAAACTTTTTGAAACGTTCTCGCAATGCGGCCATTTCGTCTAAAAATAAATTTGAATTTCCACCGACGAAGCCACCTTTTTTTGTTTTTTTTGCTTTTTCTACCATCAAATCACTCAGTTCAAAAAAATTGATTGCTTTTTTTCCTTTGAAGTTAGCATCATAACCTGTTATTTGATAATTTTGGATGACTTTTGCCATCAAACTAAAAAACAGATTTCGGTTAAAGATAATATTCTTCATTTTAGAGTTATCAGTAAAATTCTTGAAGTCAGTATTTCGTATTATTTCGATATGCGATAATACAGCTTTAACTGGTTCATTATCGGGGTAATAATCCAAAACATTATTTAGGGCTTTATCAAAATCATCAAGCGATACAGATTTTGCATTGGGAAGAAAATAGTGAGTTTCTTGTTTCTGCATCTCTATTGTTTGTGATAAAATGTTGTCATATACAAGTTTTACTTGTGCTTCTTTTGCTTCTTGTGCTTCTTTTGCTTCTTGTGCTTCTTTTGCTTCTTGTGCTTCTTTTGCTTCTTTTGCTTCTTTTGCTTCTTTTGCTTCTTTTGCTTCTTTTGCTTCTTTTGCTTCTTGTGCTTCAGCATCTAACTTTGCTTGTGCTTCAGCATCTAACTTTGCTTGTGCATCTGCGTTTGCTTTTTTATCTGCTTCTTCCTTTGTTTTTGCATCTGCTTCTTCCTTTGTTTTTGCTTGTCTCTTTGCTTTTGCATTCTGCAGGGGTGTTTGTTTGTCTGTTTTATCAATACCAAAATTATTCAAGTCATAATTTAAGTCAGCCAACTGTTCATAAACATCAGGCATGATTTGGTTCAATTTGATAAGCGATTTTATAATTTCATTATGTTTTTCTTCACTGATTTCTGAAAATAGGGTTGCATTGTTATACGCATCCCCGCCAATTTTACGCAACTCGGGAAGAAATTTTGTTTCAAACCGTGTTCTATATTCGGAGAGTTTTGCATCGAGATCGATGATTTGATTCGACGACGATAAAGTGTTTTTTTCACCAAACAACTTTGCATACTCTTCATTTATTTTGTTTAATTGTGGAAAAACTTCTCTTTCCAAATTCTCTTTAAATGTTTTCACTTGATCCAGTTTCAAAATCTGTTCTTTATCTTTTATAGTTCGGATAATGACAGCATCCGACGACGCTGCGTTCGTCTTATCAAACCCGCGTTTCTTCAATATTTCTACAACATCCTGAAACGAGTTCTTGTCGCCGGTTATATCAGTCAATATCTTTTTATTCTCGATTCTGATGGGACTTTTTCCTCTTAATTTATCGGTCATTTTTCCTTCATATATATTTTTCAGTTTCGTAGCTTTTTGATTTAAAAGCGGATTTGCAGTCATCATTGTCTTACTCGCATCTGTGAGAACACTTTTTTGATGATCTAATAAATTCTTGAGATTAGCATATAACGATATTGAACCATCATATTTGAAGTCATATTTTGTATCCCATCGCTGAATGTCCTTTTCAATACCAGGTATATAATGGTCGTCGATACACTTCTTTAATGCCAATCGATCATTCGCTATATCAACAATGTTTTTGTTCTCGTCGAGATATTTCGCACACTCAGATAAAAGACCTCCCATTGATTTCCCAAGTGACAAGTCATCGTTTATTTTTTTAAGGAGTGTTTTAAAATCATCACAATATTTCCACCAGTTCACCTCGAAAGTGATTTCTTTGAACACAGTATCATAATGTGTGGTAATATCTCCATTTACAGCCTCGATGCGATAGACACCAAGCCCTTTATCAAAATATTTGTCATCGATTGCATTTACTCGTTCTCGCATTAGGTTTGATGCAGTAATTAATTGGTTAATTACCTCCTTCGTCGTACCATGATGTTTCGCTTGTTTTTTACCCATAAGGTTCAACAAAGCATTGTATACTCCAAATAGTTCAGTAGCGACTGTATCAACAAAATGGCATGCTTCATCTACATTCTTGATCTGTAACATGTTCTTATCAAAAATCGTTTTGGCACCTTCACCGTAAATACTGCTATTTTTCATCGGATCCATCTCAGGATTACCAGCAGTGAGTGGAAACCCGGCAAGATTAAGAAATCGCGTTTTCTGTTCGGTCACTGTTTTCTTCTGATGTTCCCATAAGAGCGAGATTGTTTGAAACAATGGCGTTGTCACTGCAACTGCAAATACATTGTCGACTGTTTTGATATCTTTTTCCAACAAATCTTTCACATTGCTGAGCTTGGCTTCAATACCACAGAGAGCATAGTTACTCGCTGGATCAACCGTTTTCGTATAAATCGATTCAAAAAACAGTTTAATCGACAAAACATCTTGGTTAAGTTCTGGAAATGATCCTTGAATGTCAGTCAGAACTTTTAGTTGTTCCTTGTCGTATGCATGAAGGTCCGCAAACTCTGCAACTTGTAATTTATATTTATTCAAGAGTTTAATATTGCCAGTGTAGGCGTGAACCATACGAGTGAGTTCAGTGATGTGTTTTTCGCCAACTTTTGCGATATACTCCTGCTCGAATGCAAAAAAGGAGTCTTCATTGTCACGAATGATGAATTCGCGAAAGTCTTCTGTTATTTCATATGGACGAAGTAACTTCATATCTGCAATTAAATCGGCTATGTCTTTAACGATGATATCCAACATTTGGGTCAACGATTCACGAGATTTAGATTTTGTTTGACCGAGTAGACTCTTGTTAAAATACTTGATGTAGTTCTGTAATCGTATAAGATCTATATTATTATTAAAAATGTAGACATTTTGATGTAACAACATTAAAAACACAAAATAAAAATATTCACTGCGAGTAAGTATGATTCGTTTACGCAAATTTATCAGATCGGTTAAATAGATAAAGTATCCAAATCCCGCCTTTTCTATATATGTATCATAACTACTCATCAATATATGATATATATTACAAATATATATTTACTACCTAAACCAGTATTTTACAACTGCAATTGTTTGATACACTGTGGATCAACTCGAAAGGTCGGTTCCTTGTCTTCTTGTGGAACGATGCGAAGCAAACATTTTGATTTCTTGCCATAAAGCGGTTTTGTGCACCCACTGTGTTTTTTGCTGGTGGTTGAGCTGGTTTTCATACATCTGGACCGGAAGTTTTCATAAGTGTTCCTCACTTCTTCGTAGGTGAGATTTGACTTTTTATTGAGCATATCGTTGATCAATTCATGTAGATTAAAAATGTATCGGGAAAAGGTCTCTCGGTTTTTCATGTCCGACATCCGCAAGGGGAGTTTTTTAAAATTCTCTTTGAGATTTGCACGACATTTTCCGCATGGCAACACGTGACGCAGACCGAGGATGTGATTTCGATATTGGATTTTGGTTTCACGAGAGGGATTCACTGGATAATTGAAACTCATGGTGTGCAAGAAATGCCACGCGGCGGGCCCCCAGAGATTGACAACCATTCCATCATTGCTGTTGTAGTCATCGAGAGAGAAGACAACCTCCTCTTTCTTTTTCATTTTCATTTTCAGTGTTTTAGTACACATTGGGTATATATTTGTATCCTAAATTATATATAAAAAAATGCCAGCAACGATCTTCGAAGTATTACACGAAAAAGTGAAACCACATATTCAAAAAATCGCAATCATTCTCGTTTTAGCAATATTTGTATGGGCATCCTATTATGCATACACGAAGTGGGGTACTCCTGAAAAAAAAGACAAGTTGTACACGGAGATCCATCAGCCGACGGGCAACCGAGATGTGAACATATATTTGTTTTTCGCTGATTGGTGCCCGCACTGCACAAAGGCAAAACCGGAGTGGGAACAGTTTGAACGAAAACAGAATGGGCAGACGTCGAATGGATGGAGAATCAATTGCATCCAGGTGGATTGCAGTGATTCAAGTGAGCCGGAGGCAGCGAGTATGATCAATAAGTTCGGCATCACCACATATCCGACAATTAAAATGATGAAAGACAATGAAACCTATGAGTTCGAGGCGAAAATCACTTCGAAAAATCTGGAAGAGTTTGTTAAGTTGACAACAGTGAACTAAACCCTACTGCTAAAACTTGGCAATCGATTCCAATGCATCCCGCATGCCCATCTCAATCAACGCTTGTCTCTGGTCGGGATGGTTTGCCAGACTGAAAATGGTCGAATAATCAATGAACCCAGCGTTGATTTCAAGTTCATATTTAATCGGTATATGCGTATTGACTTGATGTTTATCCACAAGCATGTTCAAAAGGTAAGAGATATACTCGAATAACCCTTGGACCTTGTTCATCGACTCGGCATACTTGTTTTTCACACCGAGTATGGTGTCTTTGTCTTCCGCAGCACATTTGATGACTGGATAATTCAGCAAGATCCCGCCATCCGTGTAGAGGTTTCCCGCATACTCGACGGGTTGAAACAGCATGGGCAATGCAGATGAGGCACGCACCGCATCGAGCAAGGGCATATCTGGATGGGTGAGATGAGAAAACTCTGTCAGCTCAAAGGTTGCGACATTCACGGCATACAAGTAGAGGGATTTTTTGAACACTCCGTGAAACTCTTTTAATGTGACGCCGAGGTCGATGTCCTTTCCGCGAAAAAGGGGGCCGAACAGTTCCACAAACAGGTCTTTCCCGTAAATGCCCTTGTTGGTATAGTAGTCATAGACGCTCAATAGATTGAATCGCCAAACATGTTGCCAAGGCCGTTTCACGATGAATGCATCCAGGTCTTCCCAGCTATATTGTAGAGCCAAAAACACGGCGAGTATGGCCCCGGCAGATGTCCCGTAATATGCCTCGACGGATTCATGGGACCAGATGCCGGAGAGATTGGATTGTTTGAGTGCACCGTATGCATTGAATAGACTCGGTCCTCCGCCATTAATCACGATGTTTTTGATGTGTCTTGTGCTTGTAGTAGTTGTATTCATTGATTAATTGTTTCTATGCGACAAGTGTCTATATAATAATAACTTGCGTGTTATTATAATATTATTATGTCTATTTTCCTATTCGACGAAGAAGAGACAGATGGCAAAATCAATATTGACGAATTGTACGAGCGTCAACTGAAGAAGGATTTAAGACAGGTTTCGATATTTAACAAGATTTTGAACCGAATCCATAATAAAATCAAAGTGACGGCAAGGAGCCGTGTAGGAGACAAACACATCTGGTTTATCGTTCCTGAGTATATATTCGGGGAGCCAGTCTATCAACAGTCCGACTGCATTGCATATTTAGTAAACAAGTTGGAAGACAATAAGTTTTACATACGGTATATGCACCCGAACTCGCTTTTTGTTTCCTGGGCACACTTTGTCCCTTCATATGTGAGGACAGAGATCAAGAAAAAGATGGGGCTCGTCGTGGACGACACGGGGAAGGTAATCGAAAAACTGGATATAGGACAAGGCGACAATCTGAACGAACGGATGTTGACCAAATCGAGTGCGACAGAGAAAAAGGACACGAAGGTGTTTACGCCGATTTCGGAATATAAACCAACGGGTAATTTTGTCTACGATCCAGAGTTTTTCGAGAAGCTTGGTAAGAAGATATCATAAAACTATTATATCATGGATATCGATACTGAAACGAAGATTGGCTCGCGATCCGCAACAAAAACACAAAAAAAGAAGACACGTCTGTCGTGTGTAGACAAATCAAAAATATGGGAAATATTCGACAATGAAACCACCGCAACAACACAAACCGAAATGGAATGTGTATATGACGCGTGCACTACATGTGGATCAAATTTAATGATCATGGACGATGGATTCCCAACGTGTATAAACACCCAATGTGGCAAAATATGCAAAGACGTACTTGATCACAGTCCCGAATGGCGATTTTACGGACCCGACGACAAAAACTCAGCAGATCCGACACGATGTGGGAACCCAGTGAACCCGTTATTGCAAGAGTCGTCGTCCCTTGGTTGTAAAGTCTTGTATACTGGAAAATCCTCCTACGAGATGCGAAAGATCGGCAGATGGACCGAGTGGCAATCGATTCCTCATAAAGAAAAATCACTTTATAATGAGTTCATGCACATCACGATGATGGCTCAAAATGCAGGGATACTGAAAATCGTGATCGACGACGCCCTCATAATCCACAAAGACATCTCTGAACAAAAAATGTTTCGAGGATGCAACCGCGACGGAATCAACGCAGCGTCGATCTATATATCATGTAGGTTGAATGGTTGCACAAGAACTCCCCATGAAATCGCCGAAATCTTCAATTTGGACAATGCGAGTGCAACTCACGGATGTAGTTTAGCACTAGAGATCTTGAATAACGTTCAAAGAAACAATGGTTTAGAAAGCACAAACCTGTGTGCGACCTTACCGAGTGCATTCATCGATCGATATTGCAGCAAGCTCAATATAACCAAGGAACATACGATGCTTTGTAAGTTTATCGCATCGAAGGTGGAACGACTCGATTTGATACCAGACAACACCCCGCATTCGATCGCGGCAGGGATCATCTATTTTGTATGCCAACTCTTTGAAGTAACCCATTCGAAAAACGATATTGCGGCAATATGCAAAGTCAGCGAGGTCACAATCAGTAAGTGTTATCGAAAACTTGAGTCGATTAAAGGGAATTTGATTCCGCCTTCGATGATTCCGCCTTCGATGATTCCGCCTTCAATGATTCGGTCGGTGTAAAAAAAAAATATATATATAAATAACTATAAATGTCGACGACAATACCAAAAATCATATTTATTATTCCATATCGCGACCGACCCGAACATCTACAACATTTTAAGGAACATATGAAACATATTATGGAAGATCATGATCCAACCACATACAAGTATGTATTTGCACATCAGTGTGATACAAGGGAGTTTAACCGCGGGGCGATGAAAAACATTGGGTTCATTGCCGCAATGAAGATGTATCCAAACGATTACAAAAACATTACGTTTGTGTTTCATGATGTCGACACCACACCAGTGAAGAAAAACGTGATTGATTACATAACAACCAAAAACGTGATTAAACATTTTTATGGATTCACCTACACGCTTGGAGGGATTGTCTCGATATTGGGATCGGATTTTGAACGCATTGGTGGGTTTCCGAATTTTTGGGGTTGGGGTTATGAAGACAACTTGTTACAACGACGAGCCCAGCGTGCAAAAATCATGATCGATCGATCTGTATTTTATGAGATTGGTGACACGGTGAACATGGTGCAACATACACACGGGAATGAACGAAAGATGAACAAGTTTGATATGAATCAGTATTTCAAGAACACTCGAGATGGATTGTATACGATTTATGAACTTAGGTATAATATAGATGATAGCACCGATTTTATAAATATAACATCGTTTAAAACCATGTACGAAGAAGTGAAGACAAAAACATTCATACACGATTTGAACAAGGGTAATAACCCAACAGAACATATGAATGGTATCCATAAAATGCAGTTTCTGTAAAGTAAAGGAAACCAAGGTTTCCTTTTGATCCTTCCTTTAAAGGAAACCAAGGTTTCCTTTTGATCCTTCCTTTAAAGGAAACCAAGGTTTCCTTTTGATCCTTCCTTTGTTGGTTAAGATCCTTCCTTATAAGCATGGGATTAAAAGGGAACGGCAGTTCCCTTTTATAGATGATAAAATTTGAACGACAATCCGATTTCATTTGTCTTATTGTTTTCCCAAACGCCGGAGATTTTGAGACAAACGGATGCATCGCAAACATCTTGGAGATTTGGAATCATAGTGAACTTGGTTTTGAGCGTTTCGGAAAGCTTGTATGTAACGAATGAACATTTGACAGACTGCGTTCGTATGTACAAGTTCAATATATTGAGCTCGAGTTGCATAATATTATTATACATCGTCTCTGCAATTTGACGCGGAGTTTGGCGGATGGGTATGTTGATATGAATCCCGTACATTGTAAATAACTCGTCGCAATATAATATTTTGGTGAAAGTCCCATCAAACATCATATTGGGTTTGGTATCTGTTAAACAAACATTATTGTGATTTACGTTATCAAAGTCAAGTAATAAATTCATTATTTTTTGTATATTACTTGATATACGTTTATACCTGTTTTCATAATAAAAAAAAATAAAAAACATGATTGTTAATTTTTTATTTTTTGCTTTGATTTGATTTGATTTGATTCGATTTGCTAAAGAAGAAGGGTCATTGATTTACATACCACCAGCAACACGGATACCACCAACCAGACCAGTGCCGATGGCTAGACCAGCACCTTGTCTGGAAGACACACCCATGGAAGGAATGAAAGTGTCCAAGACAGCAAGAGTGGCGGCGGCAGTCAATGCAATGACAACGACCTCCTCAATCTTCAAAGATTGTTTGGGGATAACATAAGCGGCTAAAGCAACAATGATACCCTCGACGATGTATTTAATGGCTTTCTTGATGAGTTCGTTAAACATTTGTTTTTATATATATAATACAAAAATAAAAAAATAATAATATTGTTTAAACAAAAAATACTTAAAACATTGCCCCCTTAAAATACTACTAAATGTCTGAATTCCAAAAGAAAAAGTTAGATAACGGCTCAAAAAATCCCAACTATGTGGATCTGTGCGAAGAGGATGCCACCATCCCTTCTCAAAAATTTGTCTGTATTTCTTTCATTTCTCCTGAAAAAGTGCTAAAGCAACGGGAACAGTTCATTTTCGAGAAGTTCGTCCAACAATGGGATTTCAGTAAATCCATCGAGAAGTTCGGTGATTTCATCAACTTCATTTCGTACAAGTACAAGCTCAAGCTCGATGATGTCATGGCGGATATGAAGGATTACGTCACGGAGGAGAAAACTCACCTAAAGTCTTATTCAGTGACAAGTGATTTCAACAACTTCATGGACAAAGCCGAGGACAAACTGACGGAGGAGTTCAATCGCCTAAATAGTTTCCAGACCTCTGTTCGCGGTATCAAGATCCGTGGATCCTATTCAAGTCAAGCCGAGGCAGAGTTGCGTGCAAAGAAGTTGAGGGAGGCGGATCCTAGCCATGACATTTTCGTTGGCCCGGTGGGTGTCTGGATGCCTTGGGATCCAGATGCTTACAAGACAGGTCGTGTCGAGTTCATGGAGGAGGAGTTGAACCAACTTCATCAAGAAAAGTTGAAGAATGAGGAGAAGGCGAAGCAGGAGTTTGACCAACGTGTCCGAGACGCCAAGCGAAAGGCGATCGAGGAGAATGTGAAGAAGGCACGTGAATCTGGTAACAAGTTGACGCAAACTTTAACAGAGGACGGTGAGTTGGTGGGTGTTACCAAGACGGTGAACTTTGATGACCGAGAGGTTGCTGAGATCAAGCCCTCGAGTGGATTTGGCAAGGCCACTGTTTCGGACGATGCTATCAAAGATGATTCTGCCACTGATGAACTGAACAGAGTTGATTAGATAAAATCTACACCTTTTGGTAATTATTATTGAAATACTACTATAATTTATTTCAATAATCTATTATATTTGAAAGAAGGAGTCTACATGAGGCGGCATTGATTTTCGTAATGTTTTTCTCTTTTTGCTTCCTCCTTTTTTCTTTGTTTGTGCCTTGCCTGGCATTTGAGCCTTGCCTGGCATTTGAGCCTTGCTTAGCATTTGTGCCTTGCCTGGCATTTGAGCCTTGCCTGGCATTTGTGCCTTGCCTGGCATTTGTGCCTTGCCTGGCATTTGAGCCTTGCTTAGCATTTGAGCCTTGCCTGGCATTTGAGCCTTGCTTAGCATTTGTGCCTTTGCTTCGGCAATTTTCGTTTCCAAATCCACATACGGATATAAACTAAGCGTATCCACCACCTCTTGCTTCACAGATTCTAATTTAATTGAATCATATATTGTTGAAAAATCATTTGCCAGTTTAATCGAATTATAATAACACCACACATCCGTACTTGCATCGACTTTACCACCAACTATTGCAACCCCCAGGTGGATTTCATAATAATCGTTTTTGGTGTCATCCACTTCATTTTCGGATTTTGTTTTTTTACTCGGCCTTATTACATCTACACTTGCGTTGGTGGTCCTCTTTTTATCTTTATACAATCTCAAATAATCATCAATGTTGATCGCATATCGGTTATCATCGTCACCGAGTAATCGATTAATATCAACAGACAATGATTTTCGATAGGATGGAATAAACTGCTCAATTTTTTTCAAAAAATTAAAATAAAATTCAATGTCCGTCGTACTTTTTAAAAACTTGGCTTCATCTGCAGATCTACTATTGTAATACCACTCATTGTTATCTGGTGCAACAAACTTGGTAACATATTCACGTACAAACTCGTTGTATTCAGCCGTGTTTTTTTTGAATCGACTAAGCATAAAATAAATTTTCCACCAAGTTGAAGAATGTATTTGATAATCTTTTAGTCTTGTTTTAAACTCAGTTTCATCCGTACTTCCTGATTTATACTGGTTTATGAGTTGTCCAAGTGATTTTTTGTCAGCACCTTGGTCTACGTTGAGACTTTTGTAAATCGCTTCCAGTTTTTGCAGTTTGGTGTCTTGCTTATGAACAACAAAGTTTTGGGTCATTTGTTTTAATATGTCGATTTGCTCATTCAAATTCGCAACTCGGTTTGATGGACTATAATCGGCTTGTGTGGTTTTAAACTGCAGATCGAGAACATCATATACGTTGTTTTTTTTGGGTTTTTTCTCTGTCGATTTGTATGTAAAAATATTATCTTTGTAAAAATTGGCCAGTTCTTTTTGTATGCCGTTCACATTGATCGGGTCAGTTCGTTTCATTTTTAGAAGGGCATATTCGATCAGTTTTTTCTTATAATTTTTAAATGCTTCATATATTTCAGTGTATACTGGATTGCTTGTGATAGTGTCAAGCCATACCACTTGCATCACTGTAGATGGTTTATCAATATTCAAATACGCATATTCACCAGACGATACAATCGTTTTGAATAAACTCATAAAATCAAACTCACTGCTTTTATTCAACAAACTGGTTACATTATCATTTACAGGAAACGAGATAGGAAACATGATATTCAACATTAATAAGATGTTATTTCGCACAATCTCGGTCTTCTTCGTTTCGACCTGAGAATCGAGCAAATGAATATTATCCTTCGACACTTTTTCTTCAGTCTTGCCGTCCTTGTATTCTATACTATAAGTATCATCGCCATTGTCACGAGAGACTTTGCCTGTACGAACGTTTCCCTCTGTTATATTGGTAACCTCAACGAGATCACCATTTTTGATGTTGTGCTCTTTCAACGGAGCTCCAGACAAAGCAACTAGTCTGTCAAACTCCTTTCGATTAAAAAAGATTTGCACTTTTTCAAAAGTGGGTTTGTCAGTAAAATAATCAGGATTGTATTCAACGTTTGTACACAAGAAAGGATACTCGCCAGTCAGCATTTGACCTTTATCGAATGCGAACAGCTTTGCAGTTAACGAGAGTTTACTAATTGTATCCTTGTTTGTATGCAAGACAACATTTAGTTTGACTATATCCGGATCATCTAAATCTTTATATAAACCCGCATCATTGCTCATTTATAAAACAGGTAGAAAATTATTACGCCGAGTTGCCACAATTGCAGGTCGGCTCTCGTTTTTCAACATATTTGTCAACGGTTGCCTTTGCTTTAATGTAATCATCGTGGCTAATGTCTTCGTCGATGTTTTGGTAATATTCTTTAAACTCCTTTGGCAATATACAAAACATGCTATTCTCGTTAAACAAGAAGTCAAACACGACGATAAACAAAAGCGTCAATGCGGTTGCGATATAGATGTCGCGAGTTCCCATCCAAGCCATTGCGAACACCAAGATCTGTCTACTAAATGTATATTTTAAATACATCTCGGTGGTTTTTCCGAATCGGAAGGTAACGAATTTGGACGCGATGTTTAAGACAATGATCATGAGTCCTGCGAAAATCTTGCTGCTATTTATGTCCATTATTTTTTCATGCATTCCATCAAACATTGATGATGAGGAACTTGTTTTTTTCACCATTATATGCTACCCTTAGATTTTTACGAAAGAGAAGTAATCCAAAATCTTGTTTGATGTTTTTGGAATCAGTTCTTGCTCGGTCTTTAACTTTGCCTCGACAATGTTGTAATCACATGTCCGGTCACACGGATTGCATTTTCGTTTGGTGTTGAATTTGATCTCGCTATATATGTGGTCAGCCATTTCGGATTTCACGGGCAAGTCTTTGTACATCAAGACGCCATTTTTACATTTTTCTTTGATGAACTCGTCTTTGGCCGCATGAAACTGCTCAATGCTGATTATCTCTGGATCGGAACGTAACATACTTGAATCCTTTGTCTTATCCTCCGTGTTTACAGAAGACTTATTATCCTCAGCCTTTGGCAACGGTTCAAAGTTTTCTTCAACAACCAACAATTGATAATATAAGATCACAATGAAACAAGAGATGGTTCCATAGATGAAATCCATTTTGGTATAGTACATAATAATCATGATTGCACACAGTTTTCCTAAAACACTGTTGCTCGCGATATGAAACTTATAGGGATAGACTAAATAAACCAGAAGCAAAACGATCGGAACAAACTGCATTATTACCAAATTGTCTTTTGCGATTATACTTTTCATTATTCTTTCGATTATATATATAACATAGAAAGATGTCATTAATAACAAGTGCTTCTCCATGGACCTCTTCATCATCATCATCGTCAACAACAAGTAAAAGAACCTCTTCAATTGGAAAAAGAAGAACTCAAAAAGCAGTTCGAGACAATGTCGATTATAGTACAGATAGTATCGATATTGCGGATGTCGAGGATACAGATTTAAGTCTATCTGAACCCATGCAATCGACCATCGCTATGAACGAAGAACGAGGAAAAACCGTGAACGACATGTTGAATCGAATCACCGCTTCGCATTCCGGCGATGATTTGGTTGATTTTAAACCAGTTGATACTAATTTAGCAAAACAGCGTAATAAAGAGAGTTTTGAATCTCCCATGTTGAAACGTGCAGCAGGGCTTCCAGAATACACGCCAAGTGATCTCGGCACCGACCATTTGAGCAATTATACCAAGAGCTACGAAGCCGGAGCCATTTTAGGAAAACCGTATTACAACAAGGGTTCATCATCAAGTGATGGTAGTAGCGATACGGCACTTATGCAAAAACTCAATTACATCACCCACATCTTGGAGGATATACAATTAGAAAAGACAAGCAATATCACAGAGGAACTGATACTCTATTCCTTTTTAGGCGTTTTTGTGATTTTCATTGTGGACTCATTTGCACGTGTCGGCAAATACCACCGATAATATATATCAAATATACATTGTTATATATATTATATTGAATGCAACGAATTCTATTTTGGAGCGAAGATCCGAATGTTTTATTAAATAGCGAGTCTATATTCCAGTTTTTTCCAGTGGAAAACATGTCATTTGAACAAAAACTGAACGCAATCTCGAGGACTGTAATTCTCTTGTCTTTGATCACTTTTTTTTATACAAAGAGTACTCACATTTTATTGATTGGGGTGATATCCTTGTTTTTCATTTTTATGCTGCACAAATCGAAATCCATGGATAAAGAAGCATTCAACCAGAAAGAAGCATTGAACGAGGGATTCAAACCTACGCCCGCAAAACAACTGTACTCGACCACCGATGTCATGAACGTGTTTCGCGAACCGGACTCGACAAACCCCTTCGGCAATGTATTGGTCACTGATTACCTGTACGATCCCCAAAGAAAACCCGCCCCACCCGCCTCCAACGAGATTGTAAATGACAACATCATCGAACAGGCGAAAGAGTTTGTCCGCAAATCGAACCCAGATCAACCCGATCTCACCGAAAAACTCTTCCAAGATTTAGGCGATCAATATGTCTTTGAACAATCGTTAAGACCCTTCACATCTACGCCAAGTACTACAATTCCGAACGATCAACAATCCTTTACCGATTTCTGTTATGGAAGTATGACATCATGCAAGGAGGGCAATGCATTCGCTTGTGCTAAAAATGTTGCCAGGTATAATAACTATTAGCAAACTATACAAAAATATTATAATACTGTATTATTGTATAATCATTAATCATGGCTTCGATATATCCTTATACCTTTAATAACACCTCGCGTATTGGAAATGACAATACCGACAAATCCCAAAAGACAATCATGAACACGCGGTTTAGTAACTATACCTTGTCTACCTACTTTAGCGATTCCCATAGTAATAATCATGTCAGTTTTGCCACAAGTCAACCCGCGATGATGTTTTCGGGTATCCATGGGGGTGCGAGTGCAGGCATCAATTCCTTAACCGTCGATGTAGACTCAAAGTTGAACATCCACAAGGAGAATGGACGTGCTTTAGAAAAACTCTCTCTCCAACAGCGACCGTTTTTGACCGTTCCTTATTTAGGAAGAGGTTCTTGCGATACAGTATTAGAGTCTCAGTTGAAACAGGGTGACATCATTTCCAACAAGAAAAGTGTATCGACCATCACTGAGCAATCTTTTGCGAGTAATCACATGTATCCTTTGATTGATAGTATTAAGGACACGATCACGAATCCCAAGTATTTAGTGCAAGAGGCCGCGTTAGATGGATGGATCCGCGGTGGCTCGGCCACGAGAACGCATTTGCCGAATGATTCGGGGTATTAAAATAAGGAAACCCATGGTTTCCTTATACTCGCCTTGCTTACTCCTTCCTTTAACATAACTTCATTTTAAGGAAGCAGTAAGCAAGGCGAGTATAAGCCGTAAGACCGACGTACCTGTAGGTCTGAATACCTTGGTTTCCTTACGCGTTCCAAAATTAATATATAAGCGAATTATATATTAATATGAATAAATCCAGACGTCAACAACGCCGCAATCAACGTAGCAACAGGAACCGGAACCAGCAACGTGGAGGTGCCGATACTTTTGTGAAAGATGAGGAAGTTTTAGTAGGTGAGAAAGAAGCTACAAT
>Ga0208916_10000212_pt1 | contig 29688 bp, 33 predicted proteins | sample DEB19_08_DNA_5_FD_184523 | JGI IMG/M metagenome (GOLD analysis project Ga0208916, IMG submission 184523) | Aqueous microbial communities from the Delaware River and Bay under freshwater to marine salinity gradient to study organic matter... | ecosystem: Environmental > Aquatic > Marine >... | reverse complement strand
ACCCTGCGAGAGCGCTCTTGCACGATTAGGGTTGGGCTATGTACGGCAAAGTCTTGGGTCAGCGATGAATTTCCCCACCCAGATTGCCCAGGCGATAGGTAAACGAGTCACCATCCGGCTTCGCGATAGCGATGGAACTTTCCGCGATGTGGTGGGCGTTCTACAGAGTGAGACAGCCCTGATTAATAGACGCGGTGAAAGTATCTCCTTTGATCCTGAAGCTGCGGTCGCGTTTCGAGTAATTCCCGTCTTCAATCGTCGCGACGTTTCTACAGGTTCGCTCTCGATGTACGACACCATGTCACGATCCTTGAAGACTATTTCTAGTCGCGACGGCGCGGTACGAATTTACTGCTGTGGGCCAACTGTCTATCGTGATGCCCACGTCGGAAATCTTCGCACTTTTCTCCTTTCAGATCTCATCTCTCGAACTCTGCAGCTGACTGGACTTGAAGTAACGCTGGTTCAAAACATCACCGATGTCGGACATATGGCCGATGACTTCTCCGAAGAAGACAAGATGTTGGCAGAATCTGAGAAGACCCAGGTTGATCCTTTTGAAATCGCTCGAACATTTGAAGAGCGCTTTCACGTAGATCTACACCGACTGAACATTCAAGGTGCGGACTCTTATCCAAGAGCATCAGAGAAGATGCCTCAGATGATTGCAGCAATTGAAAAACTCATTGAACTTAAGAATGCATATGTTGGCAGCGACGGTTCGGTCTACTTTGATGCAACATCATTTGCAACGTATGGAGCGTTGAGTGGCAACAAACTCGAAGCGCTCAAGCCTGGACATCGCTATGAATTTACCGATGAAGGCGGCAAGAGATTTCACGCTGATTGGGCGCTCTGGAAATTAGCAGGCGCCCGAACGCAAATGATTTGGGATTCACCTTGGGGTGCAGGATTTCCTGGCTGGCATATCGAGTGCAGTGCAATGTCCATCGAGCTTCTTGATGGACATGTAGATCTTCATATCGGCGGTATCGATCTGCGCTTTCCTCACCACGAAAATGAGCGCGCCCAATCAGACTCACTCACTGGAGATGAAACTGTAGATACCTGGGTGCATGGTGAGCACCTGCTCTTTGAAGGTCGCAAGATGTCAAAGAGCGCAGGAAATGTTGTCCTACTTCAGGATGTCATTGATCGAGGGCTAGATCCCCTTTCACTTCGCTTCGCTCTCCTTGAGAACCGCTATCGGTCACAAATGGATTTGAGTTGGGCCTCTCTCGAAGCTGCGCACGCAACTCTTAAGCGTTGGCGGCAATTACTTGCGGACGCAGGTAACGGCTCTGAAATTAAATTTGATCAAGAGATTAGTGATGCGCTCACGACAGACCTTGATACTCCGCGTGCCATGCAGCGCATACGTGCCATTGAAAAAGATTCTGCAATTGGCGCCCTTGATAAACGAGCGCTCTTCTTATTTGCCGACCAAGTACTTGGCTTAGAACTCGATCGCGGAGTTGAAAGTAAAGAACCTACCGCCGAAATCAAAGCATTACTTGAAGCTCGAATCACCGCACGTTCTGAAAAGAATTGGGCTCTTAGTGATTCACTTCGAGATCAGCTCTCAGATGCAGGCCTCGAAATTAAAGATGGGGCAAACGGGCAAGAGTGGAGTTGGCGTTAATTAAGGTCGTCGAGCGACGGCAAAGATTCCAGCAATAAATCCAAGGGCTAAGAGCGCACTCCCTGGGTTATCTCCCTGAATAAGTAACTCATTTCCTACTCCAAAAGAACCGGCTTTAGCGATGATGGCTAGCCAAGATATGAGCGCAAAGAATTTGTAACGTCTCTTGCCTGTGTAGCGACCAACCCACCAAATTGCTATGTGACTGCCGACTATACCCACGATTGCACCCAAGGGTGGGAGCGTTTGGTGAATGAGCGTTACAGAAGCTGCGGTGGCAACGCCGATGAAAACTGCATAAATGAAACTCATTGAGTGATGTCTACTCCGGCAAAGAGATCTTGCTCGTAACCCTTGCTATCTAAAGGTTCAGCCTTAGTGCCCTTGACCAGGGTGTAGTACTCATATCCCCACACTTGTAATCCCAGATTATTGGAGAGTGCAAAAAAAGGTCCATCAACTTCAATCTGCGTTGCATGTGCACGCATCGCATCCATCTTCTGCTCCACATACTCATTGCCATCGACAAGTGCATGAACAAATGAATCATCTTTGGCGAAAGGAAGATCATCTGCGCTTTCGGCACCCATGAAATCTGAACCAATCTTCTTCATGGCATCAATGCCATCTTGAATCACTGACTTTGGCATCACGTTCCAGTAAATTTTCTGGATACTCCAGGCAGATTTTTCTGAAGCAGCCATAGCCACGCGATGGGCTTGAATGTGATCAGGGTGGCCATATCCGCCAAATTCATCGTAAGTGATCATTACATGAGGTTTTACTTCCTCAATGACTCGCACTAAATGGTTAGTTGCTTCATCAAAGTCAGCTTTCCAAAATACATCTGGGCGATTGTTAGGTTCTGTGCCCATCATTCCGCTGTCGCGGTACTTGATAGTTCCTTCACCGAGGAAGCGATGATCGGAAATTCCAAGAGCTTTCATGGCAACTGCCAACTCTTCAACGCGATGATCGCCGAGAGAATCAGTTGCATGTGCAGCTAAGTGTGCAAGATCTGGGACGAGGACTTCTCCTTCTTCACCACGTGTACATGTAACGAGAGTTACTTCAGCACCTAGGGCTGCATACAACGCCATGGTGCTTCCATTGTTAATGGTTTCGTCGTCAGGGTGAGCATGTACAAGCAGCATGCGATAACCCTTATAACTCTTGAGCATTAGTAGACCGGAAGAGATGTATCGATCTGCTTTGCCCAAGCGATAACTCCACCAGATACATGTGAAGCATCGGCAAAACCTGCGCTCTTTAGGATTGCAAGACATTCAGCTGAGCGAACGCCGCTCTTGCAGTGCAGAACGATTGGCTTATCTTGCGGAAGTGATGCCAGAACGCTTCCGTCGATAAAACCCTGCTTCGGAATCAAATGTGCTGTTGGAATATTGACGATTTCGTACTCGCTAGGTTCGCGAACATCGATGAGATAGAAATCTTCTTTACTATCAATCTTTGTCTTGAGCTCTTGCACAGTAATCGTCGAACCAGAGCTTGCTTCTTGGGCTGCATCAGAAAGAGTTCCGCAGAACGCTTCGTAATCAGGCAGAAGGGCGGTTTGAGTTGCGTTGTCGCTGCAGAGTGGGCAGTTAGGATCTTTGCGAACTTTGATCTTTCTGAAAGTCATCTCGAGAGCGTCATAAACCATGAGTGACCCGATGAGAGGCTCACCAACTCCAGTAAGGACCTTGATCGCTTCCGTTGTTTGGATAGATCCAATCGTTGCGCAGAGAACTCCAAGTACGCCACCTTCAGCACAGCTTGGAACCATTCCGGGAGGTGGTGGTTCTGGATAGAGGCAGCGATAGCAAGGACCATATTCAGCCCAGAAAACGCTAGCCTGTCCATCGAAGCGATAAATCGAACCCCATACATATGGCTTCTTCAAAAGCACACATGCATCGTTGACGAGGTAGCGAGTTGCAAAGTTATCTGTACCGTCAACGATGATGTCGTACTGAGAAAAAATCTCCATCACATTTGAATTATCAAGACGGGTCTCGTGCAATACGACATTTACATAAGGATTAATCTCAGCAATCTTCTCCTTTGCGCTGAGTGCCTTGCTCTTTCCAATATCTGACTGACCATGAATTATCTGGCGCTGAAGATTAGATTCATCGACAGTATCGAACTCAACGATTCCCAGAGTTCCGACTCCCGCTGCAGCAAGATACATAAGTGCTGGAGAGCCCAAGCCACCTGCTCCAACGCAGAGAACCTTTGCATTCATTAAGCGCTGCTGGCCGGCCATTGCAACATCAGGGATGATCAAGTGGCGGCTGTAGCGGCGCACTTCATCGACGGTGAGCGCTGGGCCTGGCGTGACTAGTGGAGGCGTCTTCATGCTGGTAATTCTGCCGTACTGTGCCTTTCGAGGCGAATTCAGTACGATTCGCGCAATGAGTACTGAAACTGCTTCTGCAAACAATTCGCGTTCAGATAAATCGCGCCTTCCTCGAGACGAGCGACGCGCAATTCTTCTCTCTGCCGCTCTCGAAGTTTTCACCGCTGCTGGCTATCACTCGGCAGCAATGGATGAAATCGCAGATCGAGCAAATGTCAGCAAGCCAGTTTTGTATCAGCACTTCCCATCTAAGTTAGATCTCTATCTCGCTGTTCTTGATCTTCATATCGATTCCCTAGTCTATGAAATTCAAAAGGCAATCTCTTCAACTCCGGATAACGAGCAACGTGTACACGTCACCATCGAGGCCTATTTCAACTTCATTGAGAATGAGGGCGAAGCATTCCGCCTTCTCTTTGAAAGCGATATGAGCGTCGAACCACAGGTTCGCGAACGACTCAACCGAATGACGTACGACTGCGCTGCCGCCGTTTCTGGAGTCATCTCAAATGACACTGGACTCCCTAAGGAAGCAGCAATGATGCTTGGAGTTGGATTGATTGGTTATGTACAAGTAACTGCTCGCCACTGGCTCGAGCGTGATAGCAAACTCACTCGTCAGCAGGCTATGGAGCTGGTTGAGAACCTTATGTGGCGTGGAATTTCTGGATTTCCCCGCACTGACTCTTAGCGAATAAGATAGGCACATGAGTTCAAAGAAATCAGAAAAAGCATCGAAGGTTCGTATCTCCATCACCAATGTTGGAAGTGAACTCTCTTTTGATTGCCCTTCAACTCCCGCTGAGATCAAGAGCGCAGTAACCGCAGCTCTCACAGCGCAGACTCCGCTCTCTCTTCAAGATATTCAGGGACACGAAATCATCGTCCCTGCGGACAAGATTGGTTACGTCGAAATCGGCGAGCCAGCTGAGCGCCGCGTCGGTTTCGGCGTTGTGTAAGTGAGCCTGACTTTCGCAGACCTTCCTCTTCGCAAGGAAACAATTGCTGCTCTCGCCGAGCACGGATTTACTTCACCATTTCCCATTCAAGAGATGGTTATGCCGATCGCACTCGCTGATGGCGATGTCATTGGTCAAGCAAAGACCGGAACCGGTAAAACTCTTGCCTTTGGTATTCCTGTCATTGAACGCGTGATCGCACCCAATGATTCTGATTGGGCGCAGCTTCCCAATCAAGGCAAGCCACAAGTTTTAATCGTTGTTCCAACGCGCGAACTCTGCGTTCAGGTGACGAAAGATATTGAAGAGCTCTCATTTAATCGCGGTGTCCGCACTCTCGCTGTCTACGGTGGCCGCGCATTTGAACCTCAGATTGAAGCGCTCAATAACGGCGTTGAAATAGTTGTTGGAACCCCTGGTCGCCTTCTCGATCTCTATCGCCAAGGACAGCTCACGCTTAAATTCGTATCCCGCGTTGTCCTTGATGAAGCAGATGAAATGCTCGATCTCGGCTTCTTGCCAGATGTAGAAAAGATCTTTACAAGCACTCCTGCGCGTCAGCAGACAATGCTTTTCTCAGCAACAATGCCTGGTGACATCATCGCTCTTGCTCGTCGCTTTATGAATCAGCCAGTACATATTCGCACTCAAGATAATGAAGATGAAGGCGCAGTTGTTTCACGTATCGAACAACATGTAGTTCGTGCGCATGCAATGGATAAAATTGAAATGCTCGCTCGCATCTTGCAGGCAAATGGCCGAGGACCCACAATCGTCTTCTGTCGCACAAAGCGCACTGCACAAAAGACATCAGATGATCTGATCGAGCGCGGTTTCCGTGCAGCGACAATTCATGGCGATCTCGGTCAATCTGCTCGCGAAAAGGCTCTTAATGACTTTAAGGCTGGAAAATCAGATGTTCTGATTGCAACTGATGTAGCTGCTCGCGGTATCGATATCGATGGAATTACCCACGTTATTAACTACCAATGCCCTGAAGATGAAAAGACCTATGTTCACCGTATTGGTCGTACAGCTCGCGCTGGAGCACACGGAATTGCAGTCACATTTGTTGACTGGGATGAACTTGCACGTTGGAAGATGATTGATACAGCCCTCGTTCTCGGACTCCCTGAACCAGTTGAAACATATTCATCATCTGAACATCTTTACGAAATGCTCAACATTCCTGCTGGTTCTACTGGTCGTATGGTCAAAGCGCGCGCTACTCAGGCAGGGAAGCCACAGTCTGACCGCCCTGGTTCAGATCGTCCAAAGCGTGAGAAGAGTCCAGAAGTTAAGAAGCCTGCAGCAGAACGCGTGAAGCGCGAACGTACTCGTACAAAACGTATCTCTGAGTAAATAACTTTCGAGATTAAGTTTCGTTAAGCAGCCGCAAAAGCTTTAATTGCATTAGCAAGCATCTGGACCGCAATCGCAGCCAACAAGAGACCGGCAATACTTGCAAGAAGTGTGACACCTGAATCCTTAATCAGCCCAACAATCTTTGTAGATGCCATTAAGACGGTGCCAATAATCAAGTGCACCGCCAAGATTGCGATAACTAAACCAATAATCTGAGTATTGGTATCTGCCTTCTGCACATAAATCATTGTGGCAACAATTGCGCCAGGGCCTGCAAGTAGCGGAGTACCAAGTGGAACCATTCCGATGTTATCGCTTGAATTTTCAGTGCCGGTGTTCTTATTTCCGGTAAGCAGTTGAAGAGCCACGTAGAGCAGCAAGAGTCCTCCGGCGGCTTGTAAAGCTTCGATGGATACATTCATGTACTCCAAGATCAATTGCCCGAAGAGTGCAAAAGTGGCGATAACGAAGAGCGATACGCCTGCTGCCTGCCAGGCAAGGCGCACTCGCTCACGTGGAGACTTATCTCCGACTAGCCCTAAGAAGATCGGCGTTGCACCTGGTGGATCCATAATGACAAAAAGGGTGACAAATGCTTGAGTTGCAAAGGTAACTGCTCCAAGTGAATTCATTTCTTAACAACCCTCCGTGCATTTGCAAGTGACTCCAACTGTTCCCATTGTGCCTGATGGGTTGTGTTTTCTGCTAACCCATTTAATTTGCCTGTGCCGTGATAATCACTTGAACCTGTGGTAACTAAGGAAAGCTCGCGTGCAATCGCAATGAGAGTTTCTTGTTCTTCGGCATTTTGATCGCGGTGATGAACTTCAATTCCGTTAAGCCCTGCAGCAACCAAATTCGCAAAGGTAGATGCAGTTATTGTCTGTCCACGCCGAGATGCGAATGGATGTGCAATGACAGCCACTCCCCCCGCTTTGCGGATAGTTCGGATTGCATCCTCAGGCGTTGGAGCCGCATGCGTTACATAGTATTTAGAGTCATTATTGAGTAAGTCAAAGAATGCTTCATCGCGGCTAGCAACAACTCCATTAGCAACGAGAGCATCCGCTAGATGTGGACGGCCCACCGTTGCACCTTCAGGAGTAGCGCGATACACATCATCAAGAGAAATATTGATGCCATCAGCGCTCAGGAGCTCGACCATTTTGCGCATGCGAGGAAGGCGCGTGTCTCGTGAATCTGCGAGCATCTGTTGTATTTCGCCATCTTCTCCATCAAAGAGCAGGCCAAGCATATGAACGCTAATTCCATCTGATGTGAGACAGGAGACTTCAGCACCCAAGACAAGTTCAATCTGAGGCTGAATAGCGGTAACTGCTTCTGCCCAACCCGCGGTTGAATCATGATCAGTTATTGCCAAAGTTGTGATGCCCGCAGCTAGCGCTTTCTTCACTAAAGAGAAAGGTGAGTCGGTTCCATCACTGCACGTGGTGTGGGTGTGTAGATCAATCATTCGTCAACCATCACGCTTTCGGGGCGAGTACGCAGCACCACCAGAATGCATCCGCCAAGAATTAAAATTACTCCCGGAATAATCATCAAAGTTGGCTGCTTTCCAATATCAAAAACCATCGCAAGAATCGCAGCCACTGGTACTTCAAAGAAGACAATCATTGATACTACGGCAGGTGAAACGCGCTTCAAGGTGATGTTAAACATCGTATGTCCAAGAATCTGCGCACCCAGGATAAGTCCAATAAGAACCCACCACTCTTTCGCAACAAAGCCAAATATTGGGTAACCAGAAAGTAGCGCCATGGGAAGTGCAGTCATTGCGCAAACAAAGTAGCAAATAGTTGTGTAAGAAGTTGTTGCAAGTGTTTTCTGGGCACGGGACCCAATCAACATATACGCAGCGGCGAGTGCTCCAGATATGAGTGCAGCGAGATCTCCCATAAATGAACGACGATCGAGTTGTAAATCAATACCTGTCACAAGAAGCACGCCACTAAAACTGATGAGCATTCCGAACCAGGCTTTCGTCGGAATATGACCACCTGTGAGTTTTACGAAGAAGGCAGCAAAGATTGGTTGGGTAGCAACGATGGCAGTTCCGGCAGTAACACTTGTCATTCGCATCGATAGAAAGAATCCAACAAAGTGCACGGCAAGTACGACGCCAGCTAATACCGCCCACTTCACACCTGTGCGATCGAGTTTATGTCGGAGCGCAAAGGGCAAGGTCATGAGTGATCCACCCAGATTGCGCCAGAATATTAAGGTCGGTACAGGCATTGCACTCAGCGCAATCAGCGGCCCCGATGACCCGATGCCGAATATTCCGATAATCAGGCGGATGAGGTCAGGTCGTGCGGGCAGTTCAGTGTGATTATGAACCGTTGCTCTCTGGACTTCTGACATAAGGCAAACCTAGCCGATACCTCAGCCGTTACTCTTATCCCATGAGCGGAAATAACATCAATCGAATATTTCTCGCCCGTCTTGCCGGAACTGCTGTTTTCGACCCTAATGGGGATCCTGTTGGCAAGGTGCGCGATGCTGTCGCGACCCTTCGTTCAAATAATCAATCACCTCGCATCTTGGGGCTGGTCGTTGAAGTGCCACTACGTCGACGTGTTTTTGTTCCCATCACCCGAGTAACTTCGATTGAATCTGGTGGCGTTGTAATTACTGGATTGCTTAATATGCGTCGATTTGAAACTCGCACCGGCGAAATGCTTGTTCTTGGCGATCTGCTCGACCGGACAATTACTCTCCTTGAAAACAATGAAGAAGTACTTGTTGAAGATATGGGTATGGAACAAAATCGCACCGGAGATTGGCTGATCAATCGCGTTCACATCATGCGCAAGGGACGTGGCCTCCGCCGAAAGGGAGCAACCTCAACTGTTGCATGGGAAGAAGTCACCGGCTTTGCTCAGCACGAGTCCAATCAAGGTGTCTCTAACTTGCTTTCAACTCTCTCTAATCTGCGCGCAGCAGACCTTGCAGCGGTTATTCAAGATCTTGCTCCTAAACGTCGCGTTGAAGTTGCTCGCGCACTTGACGATGAACGTCTTGCAGATGTGCTTGAAGAGATGGATGAATCAGAGCGCGTTGCCCTCCTTGCAGAACTCGAAGGCGAACGTGCTGCCGATGTTCTTGAAGAGATGGATCCAGATGATGCTGCTGACTTGCTCCGTGAAATAGGCGAAGAGCGCGCTCAGGAACTGATTGGATTGATGGATCCTGAAGATGCTGAAGATGTTTTGCGTCTGATGACTTATGAAGATTATTCAGCAGGCGGAATGATGACGACCGAGCCAATTGTGATGTCTGCTGATTACACAGTTGCTGACGCTCTTGCTGCCGTTCGCCAGAGTGAAATTTCGCCAGCACTGGCCTCACAGGTATTTATTGCTCGCCAACCGCTTGAAACCCCCACTGGTCGATTTATCGGAATGGTTCATTACCAGCGATTACTACGTGAGCCGCCTTCAACCTTGCTGGGTTCAATTGTTGATACCAATACGCAAGGCGTAAATCCCGACGCATCCTTGCATGCTGTTTCGTCATACTTAGCTAGCTACAACTTGCTTTCTTTGCCTGTTATCGATGCCAATGATCGCCTCTTAGGCGCAGTGACCGTTGATGACGTGCTCGATCACTTGTTGCCTGAAAACTGGCGACATGACCATCGAGATTCTGCAGCAACAACTGCAGCCCTGGAAAGTATCGATACAAATTTTGCTGAAAATTTCACTGAGGAGGTGTAACGATGGCACGCAACTTTGGTTTGGATACTCCCCGCGAGACTCGTCGTTCGCTCCGAGGAAATATTGACCCAGAAACTTTTGGTCGTCTCTCTGAGCGCTTTGCACGTTTCTTAGGCACCGCACGTTTCCTTGTATACATGACAGCCTTTGTATTCAGTTGGGTTTTGTGGAATACCTTGGCGCCAAAAGATATCCGTTTCGATACTTACCCATTTATCTTTCTGACTCTGATTCTCTCGCTTCAAGCATCGTATGCGGCTCCACTCATTTTGCTTGCGCAGAATCGCCAAGCAGACCGTGATCGCATCGCACTTAATGAAGATCGTGCTCAAAATGCTCGCAGCATTGCAGATACAGAATATCTAACTCGTGAGTTAGCTAGTCTTCGTATTGCCCTGGGTGATGTTGCTACACGCGATTACATGCGAAATGAATTAGGCGATCTTGCAAAAGAAATTGTCGAAGAGTTACGCAAGCCCGAGTCTGACGCCAAGTAAAGATTTTTCGCGCACAATCAACTGAGCAACAATTGCTTCGATTGCCTTAGCGCTTGGGCTTTCGGGTGCCGATACAACAACTGGTGCGCCAGCATCGCCGCCTTCGCGAAGTTCGGGGCTAAATGGAATTTTTCCAAGTAGTGGAACATCTGCGCCCACCAACTGTGAAAGACGACGAGACGTTTCTTCTCCCCCGCCTTCGCCAAAGAGCGAGGTGAGTTCTCCGCACTTTGCACATGGATATGCGGACATATTCTCGATAACGCCGATGACTCGCTGATGAATTTGGTGAGCGATACGACCAGCACGTTCTGCCACTTCAGCTGCTGCAATTTGTGGGGTCGTTACTACAACGATTTCTGAAGACGGAACGAGTTGTCCCAATGAAATTGCAAGGTCTCCGGTACCTGGAGGTAGATCGATGTAGAGGAGATCGAGATCGCCCCAGTAGGCATCTGAGAGCAACTGCTCGAGAACACGGTGCAGAAGTGGCCCGCGATATGCGATTGCATCAGAACGTTCTGGCTTAAACATCTCCATAGAGACTGTCTTAACACCAAAGGATTCGAGCGGGATAAACATTTGATCGATAGCTGTGGGTCTTTGTCCGATAAGCCCCATCAATCGAGGAATCGAGTGGCCGTAAACGTCTGCATCAAGAATGCCAACACGTAAACCTTTTTGCGCTGACGCAACAGCTAAATTGGCAGTGAGAGAAGACTTTCCAACGCCGCCTTTACCAGAAGCAACACCGATAACACGAGTAAGTGAATCCTTCTGCGCGAAAGAGATGAAACTTTCACGACCGTTGCGAAGTAGCTTCTTTATGTTTGCGCGCTGCTCTTCATCCATGACGCCAAAGTTGATTTCTACAGTAGAGATGCCCTCAACTGCTGTCACAGCAGCATTGATATCTTTCTGAAGTCGATCCTTCATTGGACAACCTGAGATTGTGAGAAGAATTTCAAGCTTTGCGGTAGATCCTGCGATTTCAACTGACTTAACCATGCCAAGTTCTGGAAGTGCGCGATGGAGTTCAGGATCTTGAACGGTGGCAAGAGCTGCGTGAACTAATTCAAGAGTTGTCATAGAAGATCAGGATCAATTTTGGAAGATTTTTTTGTCGACGAGGAAATTGGTTCGTCATCGATAACGCCGGCAAGTTGCTTTTGAATAAACTTCTTTGGGCTTAGATCTGTTGGCTTGAGATCTTCAAATCCAGGGCCAAGGTTGCCCTTGAGCTCTTCGGTGGCCGTTGTCGCCATCTGGCGAACGCGCTTTACAAATTTAGCGGCATCAACGGCCAAGTTTGGAAGACGCTCTGGTCCCACCAAGATCATTGCGAGAATCGCAAGGCCTAAGATTTCACCGGCTCCGAAGTCAAAGAACATAGTGGCTGAACCCTACTCTGCTACTTCGATGCCGTCAGAACGAGGGTGACGGTCTTGCTAATCAGTCCGCGCTTATATGTAACTTGGATGCTGTCGCCTACATTTTGGGCTCTAATGGCGACAATGAGCTCTTCCGGAGAAGTAATCGCTCTGCCTTCAATTTCAGTAATGATGTCTCCGGATTTCATGCCGGCCTTTGCTGCAGGACCACCGCGCAGAACGGCGTTAGGAGTCTTTGCAATAAGAGCGCCCTCGCCTGAGTAATTCATATCAACAGAGATACCCATGACTGGATATGTTGCCTTGCCATTTTTTATCAACTGATCTGCAGTCTTGCGTGCTTGATTAATTGGAATCGCAAAGCCGAGGCCAATGGAGCCAGTTTGTGAAGAGAAACTTGATCCCAATGAAGCAATCGCTGAGTTCACACCGATTACTGCACCTGTTGCATCGACGAGAGGCCCTCCTGAGTTACCTGGATTAATTGCAGCATCTGTCTGTAGAGCGTTAATGAATGAGTTCTCTTCATTGGATTCTCCAGCAGTTACAGCGCGATCTTTGGCGCTAATGATGCCGAGCGTAACGGTTCCAGAAAGTCCCAAGGGAGAACCAATTGCAATAACAGAATCTCCGACGGCAACTTTCTCACTATCGCCAAATTGGAGAGCCTTAAGAGATGCTCCGATGATCTTAAGTACCGCAAGATCGTACGAGCTATCTCGTCCTACTACTTTGGCATCGTATGCAGATCCATCGTTGAGGCGAACAGTGATGTCTCCACCACTAGTGACGGAAGATGCAATCACGTGATTATTTGTAAGTATGTATCCACTGCTATCGATAACAAATCCAGATCCTGTAGATCCACCATCTGAAGAGCGAGCCTCGATAGAAACTACAGACGGGAGCACTCGTTGTGCAATTTCAGCGACCGAACCCACGGGGCGCTCAATGGTTGAAGTTGATTTAACAAGATTTACCGAGTGGCCGAAGAGCGATCCAGAAGATGCAGCTCCGAATGTTCCGCCAATAACTCCTGTGACAAGTGAAAGAACCACCGCTGATCGCAATGTGATATTTCTGCCGAGTCCGCTCTTACTTGGAGCTACCCACCATGGTCCGCCGTTATTGATACTCATTTTTCTTTCTTCTATAACTTTGTTGCGAGCAATAAGCCATCGCCTGTTGGAATCAGAGTTGTCACCCAAGCTTCGGTATCTGCCTTGATTGATTTACCAGCTTCACGCAGTGCAATGGTCTTTGGATCTCGCTGTGCAGGATCTTGAACCTTTGACCCCCCGAAGAAATTATCAATGACGAACACGCCGCCACTGCGCAGAACTCGATGTGCCTCAGAGATTGCGAAGCTGAGATCTTCAGGGTTGTGACGAAATACCACTAAGTCATAGGCGCGATCAGTGAGCTTGGTCATGACATCCATAACCGAATTAGTGATGAGTCGAAAGCGTGGCTGCGCAATATCTGCATCGGTGAGCGCCATCTTCGCAATATTTGTATGTTCCATCTCATCATCAATCGATGTGAGTGTTCCACTCGCCATCATTCCTTCGAGGAGCCACAACGCACCTACACCTGAACCGGTTCCAATTTCTACGACGGATTGCGCGCTGAGTTGGTGAGCAAGGTGGCGAAGATATGCACCAGTTCCTTGAGTGACATCAATGACACCGAGTTCGTGCCCACGTGCACGAGCTGCTGCCTTTATGGCATCTTCTGCAATAAAGGATTCTGCATAAGAATGCGGTGTGATGTTCATGAGAGAGACAATATCCAATCGATGAAGAAACGCACGCCGAAACCAGTTCCGCCCTTAGCGTTTTCTCCTGAATCTGTTTCGCTGCGACCTGTGCCCGCTATATCAAGGTGCACCCATCGTGAATCGCCAACAAAATGTTCGAGGTAGAGTGCTGCAGTTACAGATCCTGCTGAGTAATTTCCCTTGTCAGCCGCATGATTGAGGTCGGCTACATCACTTTCTAATGAATCCACGTAGTCATCTACGAGTGGCATCTGCCAGACGCGTTCGCCAGAAGCTTCTCCGATAGCTACCAGTTCTTGCGCTAACTTGTTATCGCGAGAGTACAGCGCCGCATATTGGCGACCAAGACCAAGAGTTGCGGAACCTGTCAACGTTGCAATATCAAAGAGGTAATCAGGGTCGAGATTGGCGACTGCATATGCCAAGCCATCTGCAAGAACGAGACGTCCTTCGGCATCGGTATTGATGATTTCGACTGTTGTGCCGCCGTATTGAGTAATGACATCTGATGGTCGCTGCGAAGTACCCGAAAGTGCGTTCTCTGCGCACATCATAAGAACCGTTACTTTTACTTGAGGTTGCAGATCAGGAAGTGCGCTAATTGTCGCAAGAGCCGCAGCAGCCCCAGCCATATCGCTCTTCATGGCAGTCATAAATTCATACGGGCGCTTAAGTGAAACGCCGCCGGTATCAAAGGTAATTCCTTTTCCAACAATCACAACGTGAGGAAGTGCTGCCGCACTCCGAGATTTTCCTTTTGGAATATAGGTCAACTCAATAAATCGCGGCCCTGGTTTTGGTGAGGAGTTTCCGACCGCGCGTAGACCACCAAAAGGCGCGAGCTCTTTTCCAGAAAGTATTGAGATTGCTAAACCTTTTTCGTCGGCAATCTTTTTTGCTTCTTCGGCCATCCAGAGTGGATTCTTGATATTTGAAGGTGTGTGAATCAGATCGCGTGCGGTGTAGAGGGCGCGTGCAATGACAGCTGCTTCTGATACGGATGCAGAATCTTTCGTTGAGATTGCAACAGTAGGAATCTCAGTGGGCTTGCCCGTCTTGAGGTTCCATGAATATGCGCCGAGAAGAATTGAAACACCGTGCGCGCGGATTTCTGCTCGGGATTCGGCTAAGAGTGAGATGAGCTCAATTGCTTTGCCACGAACTTTCTTTCCGAGAGCCGCACCGGCAGTGCGGAGCGCAGGGAGTGAGCCGTCGCCAGCGCCTACTAAGTACAAACGATCTACTTGTGCTCCATCGTGAAGGACAGGGATTTCAAAGAGTTCGCCAGCTTTGCCTGATGGCTGAAAGAATGAAACTTCATCAATGAGGTTAATTTCGAAATACTTTTCGATCGCTGAGATTAAGCGAGAGTTTCCGATGAATTCGACTGGGTTATCTCCGCTCTTGGTAAACCCAAGAGCAAGAACATCTGCACTGATAAGTGAATCTAGATCAGGTGCGACTGTGTGAAGAATTTTCTGTAATCCGCTCTACTTCTTGATGAGAGCAACAGCGGCTTCAAGAGCTGCGCTGAGGTTATTTGCTTCCTGTGGGTTGAGTTCAACCACGAGGCGGCCGCCGCCTTCGAGAGGGATTCGCATCACGAGCGAGCGAGCTTCCTTGGTGACTTCCATTGGCCCATCGCCGGTACGAGGTTTCATAGCTGCCATGGTGGGGACTCCTTGTTTGCTCTTACTTCGGGTGGGGAAACTTTCCTCAGGAAAGCTACGGGGAGAAGTATCTCGCAGAATGAGCCATGGGTGAAATCGGTGAAAGAGGAGGTTAGAGACCTAGCGCCCCCGTGAGGCGGGCCTTTCCAGACTCAATGACGGCAATTACTGAGCGTTCAGGGACAGATAGAAGGGCGGCAATTTCAGAACTGCTTTGTGAACGTAGGTAGTGAAGGGTCAAGATAAAACGTTCTTCCTCGGGCAGAGCGGCGAGAACTTCAGCCAATGATTGTGGATTGCTGGCGCCGCTCATAGGTATAGAGGTTACTCGCTTGATTCTTAAAGAAAGCGAGGAAAAGGGTGACTTAGGTAAAAGATCGTGCAAAACGCGCGAGAGATATGCGAACGCCTACGTAGAGAAAGGGTGCAATGAGGGCAAATATCACCTTGGGCGCCTTAATAGTTTCAGACCAGTCAAAGCGCGTTGCGCTACTTCCCTCTTCAGTTAATTGGAAAGTTCCAGTGCCTTTTAAGACTGCGCCAACATGTTCGACATCGCAACGATACGGTGGTTCCCACTTCGTAACAACCATGAGATCAAGTAATCCAATAAAACCGAAACTTGGATAGATTCGATTCAAAGGTCCAGTGAATGCTGCGATAGATGTTCCGACGCCTTCGGTCTCTTTCGACGTTACCCAAACTTTTGTCTGCAACATCCAATCACCTTGCGATTGCCAGTCTGCAATTTTCTTCCAGACTTCAGTGACAGGTGCAGGAATCGTGAGACTAATTGAAAGAGTGTTACTTGCCATGTGCAACCGCGACTGCTTCTTCAACAGAAGTTGCCCAGTGCAAGAGATCGCGCATTCCGGGCTTCACAAAATTCTCGTTCTCAAGATGTTCGACAAGTGCATGTAGCGGCTGATAGATGCCATATGGATCAAGGATGATCACAGGCTTATCGTGGAATTTAAGGTAACGGCCCACCCAAATTTCAAAGAGCTCCTCGAGAGTTCCGAGGCCACCCGGCAAAGTAATAAAGGCATCCGATAGATCTTCGATCTTTGCCTTCCGTGTGCGCATTGAATCGACAACAATTAGTTCGTCGCTTTCATGGTCTGCAAATTCAATATCGACCAACTTCTGCGGAATGATTCCAATTGTCCGTCCACCCACACTTCTTGCGCCGCGCGAGATTGCTCCCATGGCAGATATATGGCCTCCGCCAGAAACAAGTTCAGCGCCACTGCGTGCAATTCCTGTGCCAAGTTCGAATGCAAGGTCGATAAATTTAGAGTCAATTGTCGGTGAGGAAGAACAGAACACTGCAATGCGCATGAGGCATAGGATAGGGGTTAGGCTTAGAACATGTCTTCTTTAGCTCATGGTCATGGAATCGCAACAATTGCAGGTTCAACAGTTCTTGATGTCTGGTATCCAGCTCCTGCATTAGGCGCTCTTACGGGAACTCCTGATTCATCACTTGCTGCAATGGTAGGAAGTGATGATGCTCGAGGCGTAACGCGCGAATTAGTCTCACTTGAAATTGATCTGACGCAAGCACCAAAAGATGCACGGGATGCGTACCTGCGCCTTCATCTTCTTTCACACCGACTTGTAAAACCTCACGGTCAATCACTCGATGGAATTTTCGGACTTCTCGCAAACGTGGTGTGGACCTCTGTCGGTCCCTGCGCAGTGGATGGATTTGAAGCTACACGTGCACGTCTTAAGGCGAAGTACGGACATCTCACCGTGTTTGCTGTCGATAAGTTCCCTCGTATGGTCGATTATGTAATTCCTTCTGGCGTACGAATCGCTGATGCTGACCGCGTTCGTCTTGGCGCTCACCTTGCATCAGGCACAACTGTGATGCATGAAGGATTTATCAACTTTAATGCAGGCACTTTGGGCGCATCAATGGTTGAAGGTCGCATCTCTGCGGGTGTTGTTGTGGGAGATGGCACAGATGTTGGCGGCGGAGCATCCATCATGGGAACGCTCAGTGGTGGCGGTAAAGAAGTTATCTCTATCGGTGAAAAGTGCTTACTTGGTGCGAACTCAGGTCTTGGAATTTCTCTTGGTGATAACTGTGTCATTGAAGCAGGCACTTACATCACCGCAGCAGCAAAGGTGAAGTTGCCTGATGGTGAAATTGTTAAGGCCGGATCTCTATCAGGTGCAAACAATCTTCTCTTCCGTAGAAATTCTCTTACCGGTGGATTGGAAGCAGTCATGCGTACCGGAACTTGGGGCGGGCTAAATTCTGTCCTGCACGCTAACTAAGTATCACGGCAAAGCAAGCTGAAAGTACGGAGAAGGTATTTTCACTCGACTTCTAAAGGTGTCGCCTCGCAATAATTTTGTCGAGCCCGAGGCTGATGTTCCCTTGATATAGGTAACTGCACCGGCAGAATTTCTAGAGACAATTTCGAGAGTAACTACATCGGGAAGTAGGAATGCTTTCTTCACCAGCTCTTGTGTTGCAGATGCTTTCCACTGTGCAAATCTGGGATTGAGCTTGGGATCTAACCCAGCAGGATCTGGAACCGATTGTGTGTAGGAAGTTGCTTGGCCCCATGCATCGAGCGTTGTCTGTGTGGCTCCCCCAGACGATGATGAGTAGTAAGCCTGAATAGGTTTTCCTGAAGAAAGTATGGCAAGGCTCGTTGCTGTATCGATATGCGTGCGGTTAACCGCAGCTTTCCAAAGTTGGCCAATCTTTGGCTCGCTCTCTTTCGAATATCCAACAAAGTTCTGATCAACGATATGTGAATACACGTGGCAATCACATGACGGCTTAATCGTAGAAATCTTGGAAAGCGCATATGAACGAGAAGCAATCACTTGAGCTTCCAGAGCGGCAGTCGGCCATGCCGAAGACATTTCGCTGATTCCCCACAAATATTCATCGTGAAGGCTGAGTGAATTTGTCACTTCGATTGCACCTTTGACTACCTTCATCTGCATTTGTCCATAGCGATACTTTGCTGAACTGCCTGGTTGAGAAAAAGTCATGACGGCATTTGGCCCAGTCCAGCGAATAGTGAAGCTCTTGCCAGTGACTGGGCCGACTATGTTCTGCGCAGCATCTAATCTAAATGATGCTTTCTGTCGCGTTCCGAGTACTGCAACAGGTGCGATATCTGTAGCTCCCGTGATCTCTCCGGCATAAATCTGGATGGAAGATTCAGGAGTTGCTGTGACAAATGAAACCGAACGAAGTAGATGTCCAATATTTACTCTGATCGTATGGCTGTCAACGAACGGAGCCACGACAACATCTTTGTAATAGTAGTTAAGGATTCCGGTTGCAGATTCACCAGCGAGTGCAAGTGCGCGAGCACCCATCTGACTCATGCCAACTCCATGGCCGTAACCAGATCCGGTAAAGGAAAATGTTGCAGGAGCTTCTGCACGCGAAACTGGAGAAACGATAAAGGTTGCGACCAAGAGTAAAACTCCGGCTCTAAACATCCTCATCTGATGATGCGCTCTTTCTTGCATTCACAAATTCACGATAGGACGCGATTACTTCTGTTGGATTACCTCGCGCCATCAACTTACCTTTATCAAGCCAGATGACCTCATTGCAGATATCTTCAATTGTGGCTAAAGCGTGGCTGACGAGAATTAGGGCACGATCAGCTGTGCGAAGTTCCTTAATGCGATTAAGGCTCTTCTCCTTAAACTTCGCATCGCCTGTGCTGAGCGCTTCATCAATAATCAAAATATCTGGCTCGACAACCGCTGCAACCGAGAAGGCAAGACGTGCATACATTCCAGATGAATAGGTACGCATCGGAGCATCAATTGCCTCACCGAGTTCCGAGAAATCAGCAATCGCATCGAAATTCTTATCGATCTCTTCACGCGACATCCCAGCAGCAAGCCCACCTAGATAGACGTTATCTCGCCCTGTCATAGATGGATTAAAGCCAACGCCCAACGCTAAGAGAGTGCTGACGCTTCCATACACTTCAACGCGTCCTTGAGTCGGTGGAACAATTCCTGAGATCACGCGCATCAAAGAAGATTTACCTGCTCCATTTGAGCCGATGATTCCAAGGACTGTTCCATAATGAACATCGACCGAGACATCGTTAAGCGCTTTGACTATACGTGTGTGCTTCTTTCCACGTCCCAGAGATTTAATGCGCGCCTTCAAGGTTGGCTTTTTATCAATCGAAGTCGTGTAAGTAAGCCCTAGGTCTTTCACAGAGACTGCAAGGCTATGAGGTGTATGTGTGTGGCTATAGGCGGACAGCGAAATCACGCTCCCTCGATAGGAAGAAGTAGGAGCCAACTGTAAAGAGGCTAAGCGCCCACACAGATGCATGAGCCATTCCGAATGCGGTTGGAGCTTCTGCGTGCACCAAGACACGTGACCATGAATCGAGAAGATAAAAGATTGGGTTGGCAATCTCAAATGTTTTAATTCGATCAGAGATACTTGACGCCACATAAAGAATTGGAGATAAGTACAGCAGGCTACGAGTCAGATATGGAAGCATGCTTGAGATATCTCGGAAGTAGACATTGATGCAAGAGATAAGAATCGCCATTCCTAGCGCCATCACAAGTGCGATGGCCAAAATTGGGATAGCCCACAGCATCTGCCATGAATATGGAAGTCCAATCAAAAGGTGAATGACTCCAAAGACAATGAGTGTGGGAATAAATTTGAAGAGAGCAATCACTGTTGCAGAAATTGGCAACATCACTCTGGGAAAAGATGTATTCATAATTAAGCGTTGCCCAGATGTAATCGCTTTCACTCCACCTGTGAGGCTATTTGAAACCAAATAGAAGAGGAAGAGGCTTGCCGTGAGGTGACCAAAACGAGTGGCGTCGCTGCTTCCACCAATGACGTAAATCAGCAGGAAGTAGACGGCAGAGAGAAGTAGCGGGTTGAGAACTAGCCACAGTTGACCGAATACAGATCCGTAATTTTGCTCGCGTAATTCAGAGCGTGAAAACTCAGAGATAAATGTTCGGCGAGACCAGAGAGAGCGCATGTACTCGCGCATAGGCGGCAAGCCTGCGCGAAATGGCTCGTATACAACTACTGGCTTCTCCACGTGCGAAAGGCTACCGCAGCGATGGTGCCCTTATTCAGATGCGGGAACGAGAGTCTTTGGTGAAGAAATAAATCCAGCGCCCCACGCGAAGTGCATGGTCGGAATAACAGCCAGGAGCAAGAAATATTCACGGATGCTTGAGGCAATTTTGACGGAGGCAAGTAGAACAAAGAGTGAGTAAATCGCAGCCGGAATAAAGAGAACTGGCGCAATGAATCCAGCTATGAAAGAGGAGACGAAGCCGACAAGAGCAAATGGTGGAGCAAGGTAGCGATAATTTATTGTGCCGCTATGTTTTCTTGAAACGACTCTGCGCCAGCGACCATATTCAAAATATTGTTTTGCAAGAGCTTTAACCGTTGAACGAGGACGATAAGTGACATGAAGCCTTGGGTCAAAGTAAATAACTCCGCCATTTTCGCGTAAGCGAAAATTCAGTTCCCAATCTTGGGCACGAGTAAATCGTTCATCAAAGCCCCCGATTGCTAGTAGCGCTTCTCGTCTAAAGGCGCCTAGGTAAACTGTGTCGACAACTCCAGCTTCTCCTCCAGTGTGGAAACGTGATGCACCAACGCCGAGTGGACTGCGCATCGCGCCTGCAACAGCGTTTTCGAATGCAGTTGTACCAACGGCAGCCATTACGCCGCCCACATTTACTGCACCCGTCTTGTTGAGAATCTCGACGACAAGTGAGAGATAGTTGCTTGGTATTTGCGCATGACCATCAACTCGAACAATGACAGGGCTTTCTGATTTCTTCAGTGCAAGATTTAATCCAGCCGCCGTACGGCCTGTTGGGTTATCGACGATGACTACTCGAGAGTCTTGTTGTGAAATTTGCTGAGCAATTTCTAGGGTTCGATCATGCGATGGGCCAACTGCGAGAATTACTTCCGTCTTTCCTTGATAATCCTGAGAAAGAATTGAGTCAATTGCACCTTTGAGATGTGCTTCTTCATTGAGAATTGGAAGTATGACGCTGATGGATGGATGCGGTGAGCCAATTAACTCGTGAGTTGGTGTCGCCATAACCCCTCCACGCTATCGTCCAAGTACCCTACGGATGTGAAATCTTCTCGTGCAATTCGGATAATTACATCACTCTCTCTGGGTGTTGTCCTTGTTGCATCGCTGTCGTGGCTCGGTTTGGGCCAGGTAAGCGGACAAATTTCTCGTATTGATGTCTTTGGTTCAATTAAAGATCGTCCTGAAAAGACCTCATCGGCCCTCAACTATCTTGTTGTTGGATCTGATACGCGCGAAGGACTTACAAAAGAACAGATAAAGGCGCTTCGCGTTGGAAGCACTGCAGTAGCTGCCGGCGGTCGCTCGGACACAATGTTGCTCGTCCATATTTCTAAGGCTCGCGATGCGGCCTACATCGTCTCAATTCCACGAGATACATTGGTCACGATTCCAGCTCATCGAAGCCAAGATGGCACACGAGATATCCCAGCACGCCCTGGAAAAATCAATGCAGCTTTTGCATTCGGTGGGGCTCCACTTCTTATTCAAACTCTAGAAGAGAAGACAAATTTAAAGATTGATCATTATGTCGAAGTGAGCTTTGCCGGATTTACTGGAGTGGTTGATGCACTCGGTGGAATTCAAGTCTGCTCCAAGGTTGCCATTAATGATCCAAAGAGCCACTTAGTGATGAGCGCAGGCACACATGTGCTTGATGGAATTGAAGCGCTCAAATATGTGCGTACACGTGACTTCGATGGTCGTGGAGATATTGGGCGAATGGAACGCCAGCAACAATTCGTTAGCGCTGTTCTGCGTAAAGCAACCAGCAGTGGAGTGCTCCTGAATCCAATCAAGCTTACAAAGTTTTACAACGCGACAATTTCAACTGTAAAGATGGATTCAGGAGTAAATAAGAATGATCTCCTTACACTGGCTAAGCAGATGCGAAATCTTTCTTCTGGGAATATTCGCACATTGACAGTTCCGCTGTCGGATCCGAATGGTCGCCACCCAACAGTAGGTTCAGTTGTGATTTGGGACGACGTATTAGCAACTGATCTCTGGACCAAGATTCGCAACGATGAAGCCTTGCTTGAGACTGTTAAGCCAACGGCGAAAGCATCTACAAAAGCGACTCCTGAGGCTGTGACAATCGACAAATTTAAGACGAAAACAGCTGCAGATAATCCTTGCGCACCCGCAAAATAGCCCTGAATTTTCTAGTTTTTAATTGACCCTGCAATAGACTCCCGCGTATGACTCTGAAGCTTTCAGTAATTGGTTGCGGCTACCTAGGCGCGACCCACGCAGCATGTATGTCCTCACTCGGTTTTGACGTGGTCGGTATCGATACCGACCAGGGCAAGGTTGATCTCCTCTCTAAAGGTGAACTCCCTTTCTACGAGCCAGGACTCGATACTCTCCTTGCTGCCGAAATGAAAACTGGCCGCCTCTCATTTACAACAGACTTCTCAGCAGTTGCTGATGCCGATGTTCACTTCATCTGCGTGGGCACACCTCAGAGCAAAGATGGACTTGCCGCAGATCTGACATATGTGAAGTCATCAGTTGCAGCAATTGCTCCTCATCTTAAAGAAGGTTCACTCGTTGTCGGAAAGTCCACCGTTCCCGTAGGTACTGCTCAACTTCTCCGTGATCAGCTTGCAACATCAGCGCCGCAGGCAGACCTTGCATGGAACCCTGAGTTCCTGCGCGAAGGTTTCGCAGTCGAAGATACATTGACCCCAAACCGTCTTGTGGTTGGCGTTGCAAATGATCGTGCCGAAGAGATTCTCAAAGAGGTTTACAAGCCAGTTATCGATCTTGGAACTCCATGGATTCGCGCAGATCTTCCAACTGCTGAACTTGTGAAGGTTGCAGCAAACTCATTCCTTGCAACAAAAATTTCATTCATCAACGCAATGGCTGAAGTCTGCGAAGCTGCCGGTGGAGATGTAACCGTCCTTGCAAAGGCAATTGGATATGACCCACGCATTGGCAGCCGCTTCCTTCAAGCTGGTATCGGCTTCGGCGGAGGCTGCCTTCCTAAAGATATTCGTGCATTTATGGCACGCGCGCAAGAACTTGGCGCTGATCAAGCCCTCGAGTTCCTTCGCGAGATTGATGCAATCAACCTCCGTGCACGTCAACGCGTGATTGATGTTGTACGCGCAGACCTTTCAGAAGATCTCACTCAATACAAAATCGCTGTACTTGGTGCGACTTTTAAGCCCGATAGCGATGATGTGCGCGACTCCCCAGCGCTCGATATCGCTGCTCAACTTCAAGCAGCTGGTGCGCAAGTTGTTGTTCATGATCCTAAGGGCATCGAACCTGCACGTAAGCGCTTCCCGAATCTTGATTACCAAGAGAAGGTTGTCGATGCCGTAAAGGGCGCAGATGCAATCTTGCACTTGACCGAGTGGAAGGAATATCGCGAACTTGATCCATCAGTTATTGGTCAACTTGTAAAGCAGAAGTTCCTTATCGACGGACGCAATATGTTGGACCGCAATTTATGGCGTGCAGCTGGTTGGCGCGTTCATGCGCTAGGTAGAACTGACTAGAAACCAGTTTTTGTATTGCGACGGGCGCTCAATTGGGCGCCCTTTGCTTTTGCTTCTTCCGACAATTCTGCGAGCTGAGCTTCAATCTTCTTAGCGACAGCCGCGTCCGCTGAACCAATAATGCGCGCAGCAAGAATGCCTGCATTCTTTGCATTATCAATTCCAACAGTTGCAACAGGAATTCCTCCTGGCATCTGAACAATTGATAGAAGTGAATCCATTCCATCGAGGTTCTTCAGTGAGACTGGAACACCGATAACGGGCAGCGTTGTAAGGGATGCAACCATTCCTGGAAGGTGCGCCGCTCCCCCTGCGCCAGCAATGATTACTTTGTAACCCTTTGATGCGGCAGTTTTTGCGAAGTCGACCATCTCTTCAGGCATACGGTGAGCTGAAACAACATCTGCGCTGTAGCTAATTCCAAATGAATCAAGTGCTTTTGCAGCTTCTTCCATGACTGGCCAATCAGAATCTGAGCCCATGATGATTGCTACATCTTTACGATCACTCATCGATAGCTCCGCTCATATAGTCACGTGCATGCTGCACATCTGTGGTTAATTGTAGAAGGTCAGAGCCAACTGCTGTGACATGGCCAATCTTTCGTCCAACGCGGACTTCCTTCTTATATTGGTGGAATTTAAGCTCTGGATTGCGCGCCATCAGGTGAAGATAGGGACGATACATATCGGTCTTCTCACCACCCAAGATATTTCCCATCACGGCGATGTCGGCAGTCATTGAAGGATCTCCAAGTGGAAGATCGAGAATCGCACGCAGGTGTTGTTCGAACTGACTCGTGACAGCGCCATCAATGGTCCAGTGCCCCGAATTATGTGGGCGCATCGCAAGTTCGTTGATGAAGAGATGATCCCCCTTCACAAACATTTCAACAGCCATCACGCCAACTACACCAACTTCTTGTGCAATATCGAGTGCGAGCTTCTGTGCTTTTTCAGCCAGGTCTGCAGAAATATTTTGTGCGGGTGAAATCGTCAAAGTACAGATTCCATCTTCTTGCACAGTTTCAGTAGGTGTCCAAGAAGTTGCTTGACCATGTGGTGAGCGAGCAACCATGACAGCGATTTCAGTATCAAAGGAGATGAGTTCTTCAATCAAGAGCTGTGGCGTGGTCTTCAACACTTCAGCTAGTTCATCTTGTGAATTAATCTTCCACACGCCGCGACCGTCGTATCCACCCGAGATTGCCTTTGCAATTAATGGGTAGCGCTCGATATTTGCTGTAGATGTTGCAATCTTCCATGTTGGCGCTGGATATGCGCTGAGCTTCTTTCGCATTTCGGCTTTATCTTGAGAATAGATAAAGGCAGATGACGGCGGATAAACCTTTACGCCAGTTGCTTCGAGGCCCTTTATAACAGATAGCGGCACGAGTTCATGTTCAAATGTGATGACATCGCAGCCCGCCGCAAACTTCTTTAGAGCTTCAAGGTCGGTGTAATCGCCAACGACGTGATGTGTGATTTGAGCTCCTGAATCATCAGGGCTTTGGGCAAAGAGAAGAAGATCGATTCCGAGCGCTGTTGCCGGCGCAACCATCATGCGCGCTAATTGCCCTGCGCCAATAACGCCTACGCGAGGGAATCGTTCATTCACAGTCCTATCGTAGATGAACGACGTCTCCGACTGTTACTCGAGAACCGTCTTCGAGAATGAGTTCGCCTGCAGGCGTGACATCGACAGCTTTACCGTTCTTATGACTGCCATCTGGATGTTCAATTCGAATTTCGTGGCCTATCGTCGCAGAGCGCTCTTTATATAGATGACGAAGATCTTCTCCGTTCTGCCATCTTTCAAAGAGCTCCTGAAAGGTTGTCAGGAATGCCGCGAGGATGAGATTGCGATCCATCTCAGAAAAGCTGTGTAGCGCTAACGATGTTGCGGTAACAACAGGAAGCTCTTCTTGTGTCATCCCAACGTTGATTCCAACTCCGATGACAACTCCATCACCACTTGCTTGCGCGATGATTCCGCCGACTTTTCCGTCCTTTATGAGAATGTCGTTGGGCCACTTAAGAGTCGGAGAAGATTCAGGATCTAACTTGGTTAGTGAAAAAATAGCAGCGAGCCCAGTAAGAAGGGGCAAGAATGACCAATCCGATTTGTCACGATGTGGTTCGACATAAAATGAAAACATAAGAGCAGAAGATGCAGGTGCATCGAATTTTCTATTGAGGCGACCTCGTCCTGCACTTTGAAATTCAGTTGTAATGACTTCACCGTTTATTGCTTTCTTATCTGCAATCAATTGAGCGAGATCATCTTGTGTCGACCCCGTGACTTCAACCACGCTTACTCGCCAGTACTGCGAGATTTTTTGAGAGATCACCGAACTATCTAGCGGTGGTCTTGGCGCAACGGTGCTCACGACTAGTACCTTATGTTCATGAGCCCAGATCTGCACACTACCGCGGGAAAAATCGAAGACCTCCGCGAAAGAATTGATGAAGCTGTCCACGCTGGTTCTGCACGCGCAGAAGAGCGGCAGCATGCCAAAGGTAAGGGCACCGCTCGCGAACGTATTGAGATGCTCGTCGATGCTGATTCATTCACCGAGATCGATGAGTTCGCTCGTCACCGCGCCCAGAACTTCGGCATGGAGAAGAACCGTCCTTACGGCGATGGAGTTGTGATCGGAACCGCAACTGTTGATGGACGACCAATCGCACTTTACTCACAAGACTTCACAGTTTTTGGTGGATCTCTTGGTGAGGTACATGCAGAAAAGATTGTAAAGATCGCCGAGTTCGCTCTGAAGTCAGGAATTCCTCTTATTGGAATTAATGATTCAGGTGGAGCGCGCATCCAGGAAGGTGTTGCTTCCCTCAATGGTTATGGTCGAATCTTCCGCCTCAACACCCGCTCATCAGGTGTGATTCCTCAGATTTCTTTGATTCTTGGACCATGTGCCGGCGGCTCTGCTTACTCCCCAGCACTCACTGACTTCACCGTCATGGTGAAGGAGACCTCCAACATGTTTATTACTGGTCCGGATGTCATTAAGACAGTTACTGGCGAAGACGTTGGTATGGAAGAGCTTGGTGGAGCATTTACACACAACACCAAATCTGGAAATGCTCATTACATGGCGGATTCAGAAGCAGATGCAATTGATTACGTAAAAGCACTTCTGTCATACCTTCCATCTAACAATATGGATGGATCTCCCGTACTTCCTCCAACTGAGACACTCGATAAGAGCACATCAGATACAGCGCTCAACACTTTGATTCCAGATAGCCCTAACCAGCCATACGATATGAAGAACTTGATTCAAGCTCTCGTTGATGAAGGCGAATTCCTCGAAGTCCACGCACTCTATGCACCAAATATCGTTGTTGGATTTGCCCGCATCGAAGGCCAATCAGTTGGAATCATTGCCAACCAACCTTCGCAACTTGCTGGCACACTCGATATCAACTCATCTGAAAAGGCTGCGCGATTCTTACGCTTCTGCGATGCCTTCAATATTCCAATTCTTACGCTCGTAGACGTTCCAGGATTTATGCCTGGTACTGAACAAGAATGGAACGGAATCATTCGTCGCGGTGCAAAGCTTCTTTACGCATATGCCGAAGCTTCAGTCCCACTTGTCACTCTCATTACCCGCAAGGCTTACGGTGGAGCATTTATTGTGATGGGCTCTAAGTATCTTGGTAGTGATATCAACTTCGCCTGGCCTAGCGCTGAAATTGCAGTGATGGGAGCACAAGGCGCGGTCAATATTCTCTATCGCAAGGATTTAGCGGAAGCTAAAGATCAGGATGCAAAACGCGCTGAACTGATTACCGAGTACACCGAGAAGTTCTCAAACCCTTACCTCGCTGCAGAGCGTGGCACAATCGATAGCGTGATTGAACCTGAAGATTCACGTCAGTACATTACGAAGGCGTTTCGCACTCTGAAGACAAAGCGCGATACCTTGCCGGCACGTAAACACGGAAATATTCCTCTATAACAATGAAGTTCTCCGTTACCGCAGGTCATCCAACTCCTGAAGAACTCGTTGCGCTTCAGGCTGTCTTGGCCAACCACAAAGCTGTTGAAATCAAGCCGGTTATTAAGCGAAGCGTCTTCGCGCTGCCACAGTTGCGCCAGCCGCTTCCGCACCAAATTACCTTCGGCGCACGAAAGCACCAGTAAATGCCACGTATTGTTTTAGCATCTCAATCAACTTCACGTCGACGCCTCCTTGAGGATGCGGGCCTTAAGCCAACGATCATCGTAAGCAATGTTGATGAGGAGACAGATTTCTTCAATGCCATGACGCCAGAAGATATGGTGATCGCGCTGGCAATTTCGAAGGCACACACTGTGCGCGAAATGATTAATTACCCAGCAATCATCATCGGTTGCGACTCAACATTTGATGTCGATGGGGTTTCATTCGGTAAGCCAGGCACACCAGATGTTGCCATTGAACGCGCCAAGAAGATTAGTGGTCGCACCGGTTTGCTTCATACCGGTCACTGCATCATTGATACAGAGCGCGGTATCGAAATCGCCGATCGCGTTACAACCAAAGTTACCTTTACGGATATGACGGATGAAGAGATTGCAGATTACGTGGCATCTGAAGAGCCTTTGCATGTCGCAGGTGGATTTACTCTCGATGGCTACGGCAGCCCATTTATCCCGGTAATTGAGGGCGATTACACCAATGTTGTCGGTATATCGATGCCATTTCTTCGTAACGCAATGAAGCAACTTGGATATTCTTGGCCCCAGGTGAAGGAGATGTCATGAAGCGCGTTCTGATTGCTAACCGAGGAGAGATTGCTCTCCGCGTTATTCGCGCATGTAAAGATCATGGTCTCGAATCTGTTGCAATGTATTCAGAGGAAGATCGCGATGCACTCCATGCAAAGAGCGCAGACTTTTCTTACTCACTCAATGGGACGTTCGCTAAAGATACTTATCTCAATATTCCAAAGATCATCGCTCTCGCCAAAGAATCTGGCGCTGACGCAGTACACCCTGGTTATGGGTTTCTTTCTGAGAACGCAGATTTTGCTCAAGCAGTTCTCGATGCCGGTCTAATCTGGATTGGCCCCCCACCAGCGGCAATCAGCGCGCTCGGAGATAAAGTTTCAGCTCGTCGTATTGCATCCGCTGCTGGCGCTCCACTTGTGGCAGGAACGAAAGACCCAGTCACAGGACATGAAGAAGTTCTCGCCTTTGCAAAAGAACATGGATTGCCAGTTGCTATCAAGGCTGCATTCGGTGGTGGAGGTCGTGGTCTCAAAGTCGCGCGCACCATGGAAGAAATTCCTGAGCTCTACGCTTCTGCTGTACGTGAAGCGATTGCAGGATTTGGGCGCGGGGAATGTTTCGTCGAACGCTACCTCGATAAGCCACGTCACGTAGAAACCCAGGTCTTAGTCGATAAGCACGGCCATGCAGTAGTTGTTTCAACTCGTGACTGCTCATTGCAGCGTCGCCATCAGAAACTTGTGGAAGAAGCGCCAGCACCATTCCTCAGTGATGCGCAGAATGAAGAGCTTTATCGTTCAAGTAAGGCAATCATGAAGGAAGCTGGATATGTCGGCGCCGGCACTTGTGAATTCCTCGTCGGTCTCGACGGAACTATCTCTTTCCTTGAGGTAAATACCCGTCTTCAAGTTGAGCACCCTGTCTCTGAAGA
>Ga0208916_10000211_pt1 | contig 29718 bp, 37 predicted proteins | sample DEB19_08_DNA_5_FD_184523 | JGI IMG/M metagenome (GOLD analysis project Ga0208916, IMG submission 184523) | Aqueous microbial communities from the Delaware River and Bay under freshwater to marine salinity gradient to study organic matter... | ecosystem: Environmental > Aquatic > Marine >... | reverse complement strand
GCAATAACCAGCATGCGTCAAAGTGGTGGTGGGTGTGGACCCGGGTTCGATTCCCGTCTGAAAGAGCCCCGCTGACGCGCGCTATCTGACTACAATTGCATCGAACCATTGCGGAACTCTGGACCATTCGCCGTTCAGGCAGCAATCTTTCGCAGGCTTCCGATCCTTTCAACCGCAAAAAACCTTTCCCTTAATTTTTTTGTTCGTTGACTTCCATCTGAAAAGAAGGATTCATCAGTGTCTTTCGATACTAGTGGAAAGATCGATGGGAACGATACGCCTAAATCAAAAATAATTAGCCAACCGTTGGTCAATCAATGAAGCCACACTAGAACGATGGAGGTCAGAAGGAATTGGCCCATCTTTCCTGAAATTGCTTGGACAAGTGCAAAACCGGCTGGTTGATGTTGAGGCGTTCGGACGGAGCCATTTAATCAACGTTTGATATAAATGGTTGCACAAAAGCAAACCATCCTCCAATTAAATACACCAATAGGCTTATCAAATAAACTGTCAAAGAAGCTTTGCGAGTTCTCATACAAGCATCGCGCAAAACGGGGTCAATTGGACACGGCGCCGATCTACCCCGCCATTGCATGTAACCACTGATGGTTAGCATTACTCCAGCAAAAATAAAAACTTCACCCTTATGCTCGCTAACCCACACAATCTTTGGAAATATTGAGATGAATGTGGATAAGGTAGCCCCAGCCCCTAGCGCTACTAATAATGCTGGTATGGCACAACAAATGAGCGTACTAGAACTGGCAAAAAGAGTAAGGACGCTGGTAAATAGATTGCTATTCGGCGCAATGATTTTTTCGGTAATCATTTGTCGGCCACCAATTCCGCTTTGATCTCAGCGACAGACTTTGCAACTGACTCTACTTTAACAATGTCATAGCCTGCATCTTTGACTTCTTCAACGATTGCTTTCTGATCCAAAGTCATTCCATCTTTAGGTTCAACGACCACAGTTTTCTTTTTCAGATCAACATAGACAGCTTTAGTTGCTGGCATTTTAGAAATGCGCTTCTCAATACCTTGAGCACAAAAGGCGCAGACCATACCATTGACAGTAGCCTTCATGCTGGTAGCTGCAAAAGCAGGCGTTAAAGAAATTGCAAAGAGCGTTACTATAAAAATATTTTTCATTTTGAAATCCTTATACATTCATTTAATTTAATAGACATACATAAAGCTAACTCGTGGTTGACCATCAAGGTTTGCCCCTGCTTCTACAAAAAAACGGTTATGAATGAGGCGAAGCATTGGTGTCACTTCATACGCGTTAGAAACCATCGACATACGCCTAGCCTCCACAATCAGCCATGGCTGAGTTTCATCGTAGTTCGCTTCATAAAAAGAAAAACCAGTTCTAGCAGAGACGATATTGTTCGTAATTCCATCGGCCACATAAATGCGAGCATTCGCTGATGCATACAAACGAGTCGTCTCATAGTCAGCTTGCATACCAGGAGATAGCGTAGCCTTTGTACCATTAAAGAAGTTGCCTCTTGTCTCTCCAACGCCACCGATAAACCAGATATTGGCCTGTGCGTTCGGCATATTCCAGCGTTTAATCAATCTGGTGTAAGTCAGCTCATTATTCATCTGACTCTTAGACTGATCATCCGTTTGCATATAGGTTGAAGTCAGACCAATAGCATCTCTTGGAGTAAAGGCATAGTTAGCTGTGAGTTCACGATAAGTTTTACTAAAATCACCCATCGTCATCCAGCTATCTTTAAACCCCATCGGCGCAGCTTGGGCTGTAAAGCTGACCAAAAGACTGGCTATGAATAAAATCCATAACTTCATGGCATCTTCTCCAAGGCAATCACTTCGAGCACTCCATCATTGATCTTTATTTGGAAGCGAACGGAATCACCAACCTTATAGCTTTTAAGATCGAGCTTAGGCGAGGTATCAAAGAGCATCGTCATCGCATTCATGCCAACACTTTTGATGTTCTCGTGATTGAGCACAATCCGATGACGTTCAGGCTCTACTTTCACAACTTGCGCTTTAATCCAATCAGGCGCGGCCCAAACGATAGAAGATATAAAAAATAAAATGCCAAATGAAATTTTTTTCATGCTTTCCCCCAAAGGAAAATGATTCAATATCAAAATCAACCAACAACAAAGTTATTTGATCAAGGTGCCACCGCAAATTTTGGGCGGACTACTGCTAGGGGGGATTAAAAAATGGGTGGCTTAAGAGGTAAAGCCAAAGTGGCGCTATGAATCAGCAATACTTCCCTTACTATTAAATGAGGGGAATAGAAATTCACATTCATTGGTATTGCTGGCGTCGTAAAAGCAAATGCCATACACAATGAACAGGCCTGACAAACGGGCTTGTCATTATGTTCAGATTGAGAATTGGAGTTGGTAGGGCTTGATTGCATCATCTCGCAATGACTGCCATCACCATCAGCCATCATTTGCATCGAATGGGTTGGGTAAACCATTTTTAAGCCCATGCTCTCAGAGGCCCACGAGCGGATGGGCAACAAGGCAATCAAAAGGATAAGCAGGCAATTACGAAGCATGAATTGATTTTAGCTACTTTTATAAAAGCCCGCTCTTTCCAAACAAAATCATACGTTTACGCCTGAATCAACTGATTTCAGTTCAAACTGTTCCCTGCAAATGTGGTGGGGCGATATTTGACTATCATTCTAACGATCGTTAGAATGATAGTATGAATAAACGAACCGTCAAAGATCTTTTGTACGAACAAGTGGCTCGCATCGGCAAGGCCGTTTCCAGTCCGAAGCGGCTCGAGCTGCTGGAGCTGCTAGCGCAGGGAGAGAAGTCCGTTGAAGCTTTGGCTGCCGAGCTTTCCATTGATATCAAGCTTGCAAGCGCACACCTGAAAGTGCTCAGGGAAGCTTATCTGGTGGCGGCGCGCAAGGACGGTAAATTCGTACTCTACCGACTTGCCAGCGCTGACGTCGCAAGCCTCTGGGTGGCCTTAAGAGAAACTGCGCAGGAGCATCTGGTTGAACTCAGTATGGCGGTGAATGCGCTGACCGTCACGCATGACAAGCTGGCCAGCATCAGTCGAGAGCAGCTTCTTGAGCGGGCTAGGAGAGGAACGATCATCTTGATTGATGTGCGCCCTCGGGCCGAATTTGAACATTCTCACCTGCCTTATGCGCGCTCAATGCCCCTTGATGAAATAAAGCGCCGAATGAAGGAGTTGCCGAAATCTAAGGAGATCGTCGCCTATTGTCGGGGACCGTTTTGTGTGTTTTCTGAGGAGGCCGCTCAATTACTCAGAATGCATCACAGAAAGGTCAGCAAGCTCTCGGATGGCGTAGCTGAGTGGCGCGCTGCTGGCTTGCCGCTCGAATCGGAGGAGGTCCAATGAGCAAGCTACTATTCATCGTGAACGACGCTCCTTATGGAAGTGAGCGAGCGTACAACGCGTTACGGCTCGCTGGCGCACTGACAACGCGCGAAGATGCAGCCATCCGGATTTTCCTGATGGCTGACGCTGTAGCATGCGCAAAAAAACTTCAGAAAGTCCCGCAAGGCTATTACAACATCCAGTTAATGCTGGATAAGGTTATTCGGAAAGGTGAAGTTGCGCTATGTGGTACCTGCATGGACGCGCGTGGTCTCCAGGACACCGAACTGAAAGAGGGAGCTCGCCGCTCGACGTTGAACGAGCTGGCGGACTGGACCCTGGAAGCAGATAAAGTCTTGGTGTTTTGATGGCTCATCCTTCGTTATCCGGCGCGAATCTGGAGCTTCGGCATGGCATTAGCCACAACCGAAGCCAATTCTTTCATCAGCTTTTTCAGGTACTACTGGTCGGCCTGACCATCGGCATGACCCGCACCGTCGTACCCGCATTAGCCGAGTCCGATTTCGGTGTACCGAAAAACTCTTTCGTACTTTTAAGCGCCTTCGTGGTCGCTTTTGGGCTCGTCAAAGGCACGATGAATTTCGTCGCCGGGCGTCTTTCCGAGCGCATTGGACGAAAACATGTGCTGATGTACGGTTGGCTAGCCGCCTTGCCCATTCCGTTGATGATCTGGTATGCGCCCAACTGGAACTGGATGGTGGCTGCCATGGTACTGCTGGGCATAAATCAGGGGCTTACCTGGTCCATGACCCAGACCGCCAAGCTTGATATCACGCGTCTGGAAGAACGTGGGCTGACGCTGGGGTTGAATGAGTTTTCAGGTTATGTCGGCGTGACGCTGGCCGGCATTATTACCGCGTACATGGCAGCGCATTTCGGCGCGCGACAGGGGCTGTTGATCTTTGGCCTGGTTGTGATCATTCTCGCCATCGTCCTGACCAAATTGTGGGTCAGAGACACGCTGCCCTGGGCACTGGCGGAGGCCGCTAAACATGCGCCTGGTATCACGCAAACCCACCGCCCTCGGTATCCGATGAACATCTCATCTACGCCGACCACAGCAGAGATTTTTACTCTGATGAGTTGGCGAGATAAACGACTGATGGCTTTGAGCCAGGCAGGACTGGTTGAAAAATTTGTCGATGCACTCGTTTGGATTCTGTACCCGGTTTTTCTCTATCAAAAGGGCGTGAGTCTGACCAATGTAGGCTGGATCATCAGCTTTTACGGCTTCACCTGGGGTGGTTTTCAACTGATTACCGGCCGACTGTCGGATCGCATCGGGCGCCACATCATGAACGTTTCAGGCATGTGGATCTGCGGTGCGGGCGTAGCTGCGATGATGTTGGGCGAGGGTACTGTCTGGTGGGCAATCTCAGCCGCAGTTTCAGGATTTGGCATGGCGCTGCTGTATCCGAATCTCTCTGCTGCGGTCGCGGATATCTCGCACCCGGCATGGCGCGGCTCCGCTATCGGGATCTATCGTTTCTGGCGTGATTTGGGTTACGGGATCGGTGCATTGGGGCTTGGCCTTGCCGCGCACTTCAGTGGCCAGATACAAGCCGCTTTTTGGTTTGTCGCTGTCGCGATGGGCCTCTCAGGCGCATTGCTTTGGTGGTTGGGAGAGGAAACACACCCACGCCTCAACCCGATATTTTCGGACGGAAGCCAGGAGTGAATGAATGACGCGCTACGAGACTTTGATTACCCGTTTGGAGAGCACGCTGCCGTCCGTGAATCCGGAAGAACTACAGCAACTAATGAGTTCAGCATCCCCTCCGCTCGTGGTCGATGTCAGAGATATGGCAGATCATCAGCTTGGTGCGATCAGCGGAAGCATCAATCTGCCAAGAGCAAAACTGGAGGCGAGCATCGAAAGTCATATGTCGGCCGCTGATCAGAAGGTGATTTTGTATTGCGGCAGCAGGGGACGATCACAGTTAGTTTGTCAAAGTCTTCGCGAGATGGGTATTGATGCTGCATTCCTTCAAGGTGGCCTTCAAAGCTGGCTTGAATATCAAAAGCGAGTTTAAGAATCGCTGCTCATTGATTCCGCATTAATTTTTGGAGGTTTTATGTATACATTTCAGACGCAACTGTCGCTCACTGTCGAGCAAGCAATTCCTGTCGTGCTGGAGCAGCTGAAAAAAGAAGGTTTTGGAGTGCTGATGGATCTCGATATTCAAGCGACCATGAAGCAGAAAATTGGTGCTGATATCCCCGCTTACCACATACTCGGTGCCTGCAATCCTCAACTTGCACATCAGGCGCTGATGTCAGAACCCGAAATTGGTGCACTACTTCCCTGTAACGTCGTTGTTCGCGCAGAAGGTGACAAAACGATTGTTAGTTTTATGGATCCGCAAGCTATAGAACAGATGACGTCCAATCCGCAAGTTCATGCGGTTGCGGGTGAGGCAGAGGCGCGGTTGCGGCGGGTCTGTGAAGCACTGGCAGCCTATAGCTGAGCACACTCTGAAGGTTTCAGATCGACCTCTTCTTTGTCTGCTACGGCGAGAAAGGTAATCTTGGCCGTCGCCTTGCTGACGTCGACTGGTTTTCCGTGATCGCGCACGTACAGTTTAAGCACATCGGGTTTGGCCACCAATTCGTAGCCCACATCCTTGATCTCGGTAACCAAGCCACCGTGCGAGGGTTTGTCTTCATGGCCATGACCGTGCTTGTCGGCCGCGAATACGGCACCCGACAACATCAGAGTCAAAGTAACGGCAGTAGAGCTCAGCTTCATAAAATCCCCTTGCAGAGTACAGGCTAAAAATTCGATGCCTGGATGGTTGGGATCACACCTGATGCGAGTTGACCGCAGCTTGCGTATACACTGGTTCAGCAGAGACGTCCTCCAGTTGCTCGTCTGGCCGATGGGCTAGGCGATAAAGAATGGGGAGCACGATTAGCGTAAGCAGAGTGGAAGACAAGATGCCGCCGATCACCACCGTGGCCAAGGGCCGCTGAACTTCTGCGCCGGTTCCGGTGGCAATCGCCATCGGGATAAAGCCCAAAGACGCGACCAAGGCCGTCATCAGCACGGGACGCAAACGGGTCAACGCGCCATCATGGATGGCGGCATCCAACGACATGCCATCCTCTCGCAGGGTGCGGATATAGGAAATCATCACAAGGCCATTGAGTACGGCGACGCCTGACAACGCGATGAAACCTACGGCCGCCGAAATCGACATGGGAATGTCGCGCAGCCACAGCGCCAGAATGCCACCCGTCAACGCAAATGGAATGCCGGTAAAAACCAGCAATCCATCCTTAGCGTTGCCGAACATCGCAAACAGCAATCCGAACACGAGAAGTAGAGAAACGGGAACAACGATTTGCAAGCGTTGTGTCGCAGATTGCAGGTTTTCAAAGGTACCACCCCAACTCGTCCAATATCCCGGAGGGATCTTGATTTGTACCAGTGCAGCCTCTGCATCCGCAACAAACGAACCAACGTCTCGACCACGGACGTTGGCACTCACCACGATGCGGCGCTTGCCGTTTTCGCGGCTGACCTGATTCGGGCCGAGTGCCAAATCGATGTTCGCCACGTCCGCCAACGGGATGAAGTTGCTTCGCCTTTCAGCGCCGCCCGTTTCGCGTGGCAAGGGAATCGGTAAACGCTTCATGCCTTCCAAGTCATTGCGTAGGGATTCTGGCAGCCGAACCACAATGTCGAACCGACGGTCGCCTTCAAACAGCGTCCCGGCCTCACGCCCTCCGATGGCCGTAGCCACGGTGTCTTGGATGTCGCCCACGTTCAGGCCATAGCGGGCGGCCTTCTGACGATCAATATTCACCGTCAGCATCGGCAATCCAGTGGTCTGTTCAACTTTGACCTCAGACGCGCCCTGGATCTTCTGCAGCATTGACGAGATTTCTTCAGCGGTCTTATTCAAGACGGCCATGTCGTCGCCGAATATCTTCACAGCAACATCACTGCGGACACCTGAAATGAGTTCATTAAACCGCATTTGGATCGGCTGAGAGAATTCGTAGTTGTTGCCCGGAATATTACCAACGACTTCCTGTACTGCCGCAATCAACTCGTCGCGTGACTTGCGTGGTTCCGGCCACTGCGACTGCGGTTTAAGCATGATGTAACCATCGGAGATATTCGGTGGCATCGGGTCAGAGGCGATCTCAGCCGTTCCCGTTCGTGCAAAGACACGTTCAATCTCAGGGAACTTGGCTTTGAGCGTCGCTTCGAGCTGCTGTTGCATTACCACCGACTGTGACAAGCTGGTACCAGGGATACGCAGGGCCTGGATAGCGAAATCGCCTTCGTTTAAGTTGGGTACAAACTCACTGCCCATGCGGGTCGCGATCAGACCACACAGAACCACGGCCACGACGGCGGCGGTCAAGACCACGGCTTTGGCCGCCATAACGCGGTCCAGCAAAGGGGCGTACCAGCGCTTGGCTTGCACCATCAGCCAGTTTTCTTTCTCGTTAACGCGGTTGCCAATGAATAGTGCGACGGCAGCCGGGATGAAAGTCACCGACAAAATCATTGCGCCTAGCAGCGCAGCGACCACAGTGAATGCCATCGGGTGAAACATCTTTCCTTCAACACCGGTAAGGGCGAAGATGGGCAAGTACACCACCATGATGATGAGCTGACCGAACAAGAGCGGTCGTCGTGATTCCTTGGCGGCTAGGAATACTTCGTGGAATCGCTCCGAGCGCGTCAACGGTCTGCCGTACTGCGCTTGCGCATGGGCGAGACGACGGACGCAGTTCTCGACGATCACAACCGCACCGTCGATGATGATGCCGAAGTCCAGTGCCCCGAGGCTCATCAAATTGGCACTTACCTTGTAGGTCACCATTCCCGTGAAAGTGAACAGCATCGATAAGGGAATTACGGTCGCCGTGATGATGGCCGCGCGAATATTGCCCAGGAATAGAAACAGGATCACGATCACGAGGATCGCACCTTCCAACAAGTTCTTCTTCACCGTGCTGATGGCTTTGTCCACCAGCACTGTGCGGTCGTAAACCGTGACTGCATGTACGCCTTCAGGCAGGTTGCGGTTAATTTCCACCATCTTTTTGTCGACGGCTTGAGCGACCGTTCGGCTGTTTTGCCCAATGAGCATGAAGACCGTACCCAGTACCACTTCGCGCCCATTGTCTGTCGCGGCACCCGTGCGCAGTTCACGTCCCAAGCCGATTTCGGCCACATCCCGTACCCGGATTGGCACACCATCGGCGCTGCTGAGAATCACATTGCCGATGTCATCCAGCGTCTTGACCTGTCCTGGGGCTCGGATAAGATATTGCTCTCCACGCTTTTCGATATAACCCGCACCCACGTTCCCATTATTGCGATCCAATGCCGTCACGATGTCCTGCAAGGTGACGCCCAGCGAGGCAAGTCGTTCGGGTATCGGCGCAATCTGGTATTCCTTGGCGTAGCCGCCAATCGAGTTGATTTCTGTGACGCCAGGCACGTTGCGTAACTGCGGCTTGATGATCCAGTCCTGAATCTCGCGCAGATCGGTGGTCGTGTAGGGCAGGCCATCAGGCTTCTTCGCACCATCCTTGGCTTCTACCGTCCACAGGTAGATTTCGCCCAAGCCGGTCGAAATCGGACCCATCGCCGGACTAATTCCAGAAGGCAGCTTGTCACGCGCTTCCTGTATGCGTTCGTTGACCAATTGGCGTGCAAAGTAGATGTCGGTGCCGTCCTTGAAGATCACTGTCACCTGTGACAGTCCATAGCGGGATAGGGAACGGGTTTGCTGCAGATTAGGGAGGCCCGCCATCACGGTCTCAATCGGGTAAGTCACCCGTTGCTCGGTCTCCAGCGGCGAGTACCCTGGTACTTGGGTATTAATCTGTACCTGGACGTTGGTGATGTCTGGAACGGCATCAATGGGGAGCTTCTGGTAATTGTATACACCGATGGCCCCCATACCGATGACTGCCAGCAGAACTAACCATCGGTGCTCGATGGCTGCGTGAATCAGTTTTTCAAACATGTGCGTGGCTCCGATATTAATGGGCGTCTTCGGCAGCAGTTTTGCCGAGCTCAGACTTCACGACAAAGCTGCCTTCAGATGCATAGAGAGCCCCCGGTTTGACTCCTTGTAGAATCTCAACACGCTTGCCATCGCTGCGACCCAACTGCACGGGCTGGGCTATGAAGCCTCCGTTCACCTTCAGGAACACGACGGACCTGTCTCCCACGATTTGAATGGCGTCACTGGCCACGGTTACGGGGACATCCGCCTCTGAAGCGGTTACCTCCGCGCTGACAAACAAACCAGGACGCCAAGCGCCCTTGGGATTAGATAAGATCACGCGGGCCTTGGCCATGCGGGTCTGCTCACCGATCAATGAACCCACCAAAATGATGGTTCCAGTCGCGCTGGCATTGAACGCCGTTGCTTTGATGGTGACCTTCTCACCAACCCTGACCAGCGGTAAATCTTTTGCCGGTACACTAATCTCGGCCCAGACCTGCCCCAAGTCGGATACTGTGAACACGGCAGCGTCTTCCTTGACGGCTTCGCCGAGGCTGAGATGCTTTTCGATCACCAACCCGTCGAATGGCGCGCGCAGCTCGAAGCGATTAAGCCCGCCCGACAAACTTGAAGTCATCCCCAAGGCAGACAATTTCTGCTGGGCATTGACCACGGCAATTTCCGCCTCGTGCAAGGCTTGTGTGGCTTGGAGATAGTCCTGCTCGGCAGAGACCTTCTGTTCCCAGAGCCGCTTCTCACGTTCATACGTGGTCTTGGCCAAGGTCAATCGCTTTTGTGCCGTCTGCAACTCGCTGCGCTGCTCTGAGGCCGCTGGGCTGGCAATGACAGCCAGCACTTGGCCTCGTCTGACCGCCTGCCCCAGACTGACCTGCACACTCTCGACCACTCCTGCGATACGCGGAACCACATGCGATGTCCGGTCCTCGTTCAGGCGAATCTCCCCCGGCAATTGCAAAGCGGATTTGATGCGAGCCGGACCGGCCGTATCGATGCCAATGGATGCGGCCTTAATTTGTGTTTCGCTAAAGTCGACTTTTCCTTCTTCCTGACTCAAGACGAACCTGAAGGGACCGGTGGAAGTATCGGCAATGATGCTGATTTCAAAGGCATGTGGCTCGGCCACCACCTCGCGGCTCACGAGGCTGTCTTTGTCAGGTATGAAGTTGAGGGTCTGCTTCTCACCGGTCAAGCGCGTGATGGTGGCACTGACTTTGATGGCATTGTTTGGAAGCGGCTTGTCTTTGTTGAGCAGCCAGATCCGCAGTCGTGATTCGCCGCTATCCCCAGCCAGTACCGCCTCCAACCCGAAGTCCCCTTCCTTGAACAGCTTGCCGCCATGCGACCCCTTGTTCGGATCCTCTTGCCGCTCTCCTCCACGATGTGCCGTGGATTCAATGCGGCTGCCATGGTCGTCATCTTCTGCGGTTTTGGATTTCTTGTCGTTGAGAATGGTAGTACCAAGCATTACGCCAGTCACAATAATCGCAGCAATGGCGATCAGTTGTTTTTTGCTAATGTTCAGTTTATTCGCGTCGATTTGCATGTTCATTCCTGGTTAGCTGGCTTGTCGGCATTCGTGCTGGGGTCGCCGAGCACCCGATCAATGTTTGCCGCCACGCGATGTGCTTCGGCTAGGGCCTTGAGGTATTGGGACTTGGCGGCGAAGTAGGTGCGCTGTGCATCCAGCACTTCCAGAAAGTTGAACTTGCCGTTTTCAAACCCGATGGTGGCTGCGTCATAGGCACTCTTGGCCCCGGGCAGTATGTCCCGTTGCAGCACATCCACTTCCCCACGAATGGCATCCAGCTGCTCGCGGGCTTGCATAACTTCAGTGCCGACGCGCACGTTCAAAGCCTGGAATTCGTCCCGGGCTTTATCTTCTCGCTTCAGCGCTTCGAGCAAATTGCCCTGATTACGATTAAACAGCGGCAATGGAACGGAGATGCCCAACAGTAGCTGATCGCTCTGCAGTTCATTGGCACGCTTCACTCCAAGGCGGAAGGTGACATCGGGCATCTGCTTGCTGCGCTCCACATCGACCAACGATCTGCGGCGTTCTACCTCTAGCTGGGCGCGACGCAAAGTTGGCGACGCAGACAAGCGTTGCTGGACACTGTCAAAGCTTGGAACAACCGGGGTCGCTTCAACATTGCCCTCAACGAGGGTGAAGCGAGGGGGATTGGGACCCAGCAGGCTGGCCAGACGCACCCGAGCGTTGCGCTGTTCGCTTTGTGCTTGCGCGAGTTCAACGCGTACCCCGGCCTCAGCAACCCTAGCCTTGGACTCTTCTACCGGAGAAACCTTGCCTGCCGTCACGCGCTTGGCAACCGCGTCTGTCGCCTTTTTTGCTAAATCCACACTATCAAGCGCCAGAGTCGCACGCTCTTGGGCTGCTAGCATTTCGAAGAAAGCAGCGATCACTGCGGCGCGGATCTCGATGCGCCGCACATTCAGTCCTTCCACTGCTATGTCGCGCCCTCGCTCAGCCGCCGCAATACGTGCGGCGCGCTTGCCGCCCATTTCGACGGGAAGGTTGATCTGCACACTTTGTGTACGGGTCTGTGCGCGCTGGTTTTCCAGCGAGTACTCCAGTTCTGGGTTAGGGCGTAATTGTCCTTGAAGCACCTGACCTTCAGTCGCCTCAATTTCCCGTGTTGCGACGGCCAGATCCAAATTGCCTTCTAGCGCCAGCGCTATGGCTTTCTGAAGCGTCAAAGTAGTTGCCGTTTCTGGCTGCGCCTCTGGACGGGCCGAACGGTTGGTTTGCGCAGCAGGTGGCGATTGAGCCAAAGCTGCTCCAGCGGCGAGCGCAATGAACAAGCCCGCTACAGCTACCTTTTTTGTGGTTCTGTGAAAGGTAAGTGGCGTCCGTCGTTTTTTATTTTGATTACTCTTCAACATCCGATTCTCCAGTGATTTCAAACACACGAAGGAATCGGCGAGGTGCGATCTCAATGATCGCCTGCTACATCGTCACATCAGCGTCGTAAACGCGGCTCTACGCGGTCACGCACTAAGCGCAACTGCTTTAGTGACGACGAGGGAAGAAACGCGCTCCCCGCCGATCAGGCGAGGACACGCCATTTCGGGCGCTCTAATCGTTGGAAAGATGGCGACGTGAGACGCGCCCAGTGGTCGGCTATGAGTAGGGACGAACTGAGTATCGGTGGGGGAGTCAGATTCTCATGCAGTATTGATGGACAGCTCGCATGACAGGATGCGCAATCAAGGTCATTGCCACCTGTCTTGGCGGGATCCGGTGCTTTTTCTTTACCATCAGCAGCCTTGTGCTGATGGTCATGGTGACCGAAGTGTTTGGCTGCGGCACCAGTTTCGTGCTGACAATAGGATGCCATCGCTGCCCAACTGAGCTGCAGCGGCATCAATACTATTAGAAAAATCATAAACAAGCGAGGCATGTGAAAGATTGTAGCAGCTATAGTGTTTTGGCGGAAGGGTCTGATTCAGTTTCGTGTAGAAGTGAGTTCGTGCGTAGCAACCGCAAGCCGTTGAATACCACCAGCAGGCTAGCTCCCATATCCGCGAATACGGCCATCCACATGGTCGCAGTGCCGAATACCGCGAGTACCAAGAACACTGCCTTGATGCCCAACGCTAACGCGATGTTTTGCCACAGCACAGCGTGTGTGTCGCGCGACAGGCGGATAGTCGAGGCGATGCGGCGTAGGTCATCGTTCATGATGACCACATCCGCCGCTTCCATCGCAATATCGGTACCCATGCCGCCCATGGCAAAGCCAATGTCCGCTTGTGCCAATGCGGGTGCGTCGTTGATGCCATCGCCCGACATGCCGGTCGCGCCGTACCGTTGCTGCATGTCTTTGATTGCTGTTAGCTTATCTTCTGGCAACAAATTACCGCGTGCATCGTCAATCCCTGCTTGCACCGCAAGTGCCTTGGCGGTAGCCGCGTTATCTCCCGTCAACATCACCGGCGTCACCCCCAAGTCTTTGAGGTCGGTAATCGCTGCTTTTGACGAATTCTTGATGGTATCGGCCACTGCAAACAAGGCCAGCACACCGGCTGTTGAAGCGAGTAGTGTCACTGTTCGCCCGGCTTCCTCATAGGTTTTTAGTACCGCCTCCAAACTTGGGCTGCACTGGCCGCGCTCCTCTATCAGTCTGTGGTTGCCCATCACATAGTCTTGACCCTGAATCGCCCCTTGCACACCCCGCCCGACCAGTGCGGCAAATCCATCTACCGAAACAGCTTGTTCCGCGTTTTGAGCAACCAACCCTGCCGCAATGGCCTTGGAAACAGGATGGTCTGAGTTGGCAGCTAGACTCAGTGCAATTCGCCCCATTTCGGTTTTATTTGCGCTTGCATCAACCAGTAACCACTCCACCAGCTTCGGTTTGCCTTCCGTAATGGTGCCGGTTTTGTCCAACGCAATGGCTTTGAGTTTGCGTGCCGTTTCAAGATGTACACCGCCCTTGATAAGAATGCCTTTTTTGGCAGCCGCAGCCAAACCACTGACCACAGTGACTGGCGTTGAAATCACCAACGCACATGGGCAGGCGATCACCAAAAGCACCAAGGCTTTGTACGCTGCATCCATCCACGTCACGCTAGTAAGCAAGGGCATCAACACCACGACAGCAAGCGCCAACGCAAATACGACAGGGGTGTAGACCCCAGCGAAGCGATCTACAAGACGCTGCGTCGGTGCGCGTGTTCCTTGCGCCTGCTCCACAGCATGAATGATGCGTGCCAAAGTGCTGTTGTTGGCGGCGGCAGTGACCTTAAACTCCAGCGCCCCAGTTTCGTTAATCGTGCCTGCAAACACGGCGTCGCCCACCGCTTTATCGACCGGAATGCTCTCGCCAGTAACAGGCGCTTGATTGATAGTGCTGTTTCCTGCCGTCACCACACCATCCAGCGGCACACGCTCTCCAGGCTTGATGCGTACGATGGCACCCAGTTCCACAGACTTAACGGGCATCGTTTGCCAACCAGCTTGCTGCTGCACTTCAGCGGTATCCGGTGCAAGTGCCAGCAATCCCTTGATGGCGTTTCGGGCACGATCAACCGCCTTGGCTTCGATCAGTTCAGCAATCGCATAGAGCGCCATCACCATTGCAGCTTCGGGCCATTGACCAAGGAGGAACGCCCCGGTGACAGCCACCGTCATCAGCGCATTGATGTTGAGCTTGCCGTTTCTGAGCGCAAACCAACCTTTTTTATAGGTGTCCAACCCCGCAAGGCCGATGGCAATAGCGGCAACAGCTATGCCCAGCACTTTCCAAGGCAGTGCGTCGGGAGCAAAGTACGAAACGCTTTCGGCAAGCACTGCCAACACCAGTGCGCCGACCATTCGCCCTATACCACTCGAAAAATTATGCTCATGGCCATCGTTTTCGGAATGGCTAGGTTCGTCCCCGAGCGGTTGAATCGGCTGCGGATCAAACCCGGCCCTGCGAATCACTTCCAGCGCTTGCAGCACAAGGTCTGCTGGGGCATCAATAGCCAGTGTCCGCGCACCAAGTTGAAAGCTTAAGCCACGTATGCCGGTGATAGGTTCTAGGGCTCGCCGAATCTCAGATTCTTCAGAGGCGCAGTCCATGCTGGAAATACGAAACACAGTCGCACCTGTTGGCGTGTCGTCGATTAATGGTGCGTGGATCTGCACAGCGGCAGGGGAGCAATTCTTGGCACATCCGCGACTCTCCGATGTAGCAGAAATTTCATCAAGCTTGGTATTTTGGTTCATGAGGACTCCTATTGTTCCGTCTATTAGAAACCCTGTAGCAACTAAAGAGTCAAGAGAGTAAAATGCACGTCATCGATGCCCTCAGTACATCAAGTCAAGGGAAGTAAATGAAAATCGGTGAACTGGCCAAGGCCACCGGCACGCAAGTGGAAACCATCCGCTACTACGAGCGCGAAGGCCTTTTGCCTGAAACGACGCGCACCGAAGGCAATTACCGTATCTACGGTGAGGCACACGCGGAACGTCTGTCATTTATCCGCCACTGCCGGTCGCTGGACATGACACTCGAAGAAATCCGCGTCCTCCTGCGGTTCAAGGATGCGCCCAACGAGAACTGCGGTGAGGTAAATGCTTTGCTTGATGAACACATCGGCCATGTCGCCGCCCGCATTCGAGAATTGCGTTCGCTGGAGCGGCAACTCAAAGGGCTGCGGGATTTGTGTCAGGAAGCACGGGATGCTGCTCACTGCGGCATCTTGAATGAGCTTGCTCGCCAAGGCTCCGAGGGCGGCTCCAGCGCGGCCGGACACGTGCATGGTGCGCACGGTCGTTCCGTTGAACGCAAGTCCATAAAGGACAAGAGAAAATGAAATTGAACGACTCCGGCATCCCCGCCGCGCTGGCCGCTGCCGTACTTTTCGGCGCAGGCACGCCGCTGGCGAAACTGCTGCTTGAGCATGCTGGCCCCTGGTTGCTGGCTGCGTTGCTATACCTAGGCTCCGGTCTTGGGCTTTGGTTATTGCGCCAAGTACGGCAGTCGCCTACGACCCAACTCGCACGCGGCGATTGGCTCTGGCTGGCTGGAGCTGTTGCCACCGGTGGAGTGGCAGGTCCAGTGTTGCTGATGACGGGTCTAACAGTTATGCCAGCCTCGGGCGCGGCATTGTTGCTCAATGCAGAAGGAGTCTTCACGGCGCTCTTGGCGTGGTTCGTCTTCAAGGAGAACTTCGACCGGCGCATTGCACTGGGCATGATTGCCATCGTGGCCGGTGCAGTGGTATTGAGTTGGCCCGCCGAAGGGACGGTAGAGTTCGCGAGCCTTTGGCCTGCGCTAGCTGTGCTGGGCGCGTGTCTTGCGTGGGCCATCGACAACAACCTCACCCGCAAAGTGGCGCTGTCCGATGCTTCGTGGATCGCTATGGTCAAGGGGCTGGCAGCAGGTGCAACGAACCTCGTCGTGGCCGTAAGCTTGGGCGCAGCATGGCCGGGCGCAGCACCTGTACTCGGCGCGGCCTTGGTCGGCTTTTTTAGCTACGGAACCAGTCTCACGCTGTTTGTGGTCGCTCTGCGACATCTCGGTACTGCCCGCACCGGCGCTTATTTCTCCGTGGCACCTTTCTTCGGCGCGTTGATGGCCCTGGCACTGCTTCACGAGCCGGTTACCGTGGCATTGCTGCTGGGCGGCACTCTAATGGCCGTGGGCGTGGCACTGCACCTGACCGAGCGTCATGTGCATGAACATATGCACGAGCCGCTCGAACACACGCACGCGCATGCTCACGGTGCGGGCGACGAACACCACATGCATGAGCATGACGAGCCGGTACCTGCGGGCACGCGCCATAGCCATCAACACCGGCATCACCGCATCACGCACGCGCATCCGCATTTCCCGGATGCGCACCATCAACATCTGCATTGAGGGCATGATGATCGAGCTCACCAAGACTGCTGCCCTGTTCGCGCTCACGGCTGTCGCCGAGATCGTGGGTTGTTACTTGCCGTGGCTGGTGCTCAAACAAGGTAAATCGTTGTGGTTGTTGCTGCCAGCTGCGGGCGCACTGGTACTCTTCGCCTGCCTCCTGACGCTGCACCCAAGCGCAGCGGGCCGTACCTATGCAACCTATTGCGGGAGGTACATTGCCATCGCGCTTGTCTGGCTATGGGTGGTGGATTGTATCGTGCCTAGCCAATGGGACTTGGCAGGGACGTCTGCGGAGCTGATTGGCATGATCATCATTGCATTACAGCCGACGGACATCACCTGAGATGTGCCACATATGAATTAAAACGTAGAAAAACTAATTTTAAGGAAAAAAATTTAGCTCTTGTTTTTGAAAAAATAGTTCCATACCTCGCACAAAAAATCATCAGGTATTCAGACGAAACCGGGTTTGATAGGAATTTCGGGGTTGGGTAAATATGGAGTCAGTCAGGAGCCCAAAGCAAATCTATGGTCACCCTCCTTTTTGCAAGCGCTTTGTTGATTGGCGTGGGGTGGCTTGCGTAAATCTATCCGGCGTCTTGGCGGGGGCAAGCCCCCTGCGCCACGATGAGAGTCGCGCCTGTCGGTCCTTAAAAAGCCCTCGGCCTTGATGGCCAATTGCATTGCCAGGTTGTCCGTCAGGCCGGTGTGCCGTTCACGTCATCCAATGTCAGCGGTCGCAAAACCAGGTGGGTGGTTCGGTACTGCAGTAAAGCGGTCAGCGCCTTGGGGGCTCAGGCTGGCAGGGCCTCCCCGATGCGCTCGAAATCGACGCGCCTGGCCGTCATAGCCCACACGATCCGGGCGAACTTATTGGCCACGGCGCACGCCACCACATTCGAATGCCGTCGCTGCAACAGGTCTCGGACCCAATCAGCCAGCCGGCCGGTCTGCCGAGCCACATTCTGCATGTACACGCGAGCGCATTGGACCAGCAAGCGTCTCAGGTTCTTGTCGCCGCGCTTGCTTATGCCCATCAGATGCGCTCGCCCGCCAGTGCTGTACTGGCGTGGCACCAATCCCAGCGAAGCGGCAAAGTCGCGCGCACAGCCATACTGCTTGCCATCGCCCATCTCCGCCGCCAGCAAGCTGGCTGTCACCGGGCCGATGCCCGGAACACTTAGCAAACGGCGCCCCGACTCGTCCTCGCGTAATTGCGCCGCCAGGTCTCGTTCGATCTCGGCAATCTGCGCGTCCAGCGCCCGGTACTGATCACGCAAGCGCTCGAGCAAGATGACTAGCCGTGCTGGCAGGCGCTGTTCTGCCAGCACGGAAGGCAGGCGCTTGATGACGGCTGCTCCCTTGGGCAGGCTGATACCGAATTCCATCAGAAACGCATGGATCTGGTTCGTGACTTGTACCCGGTCGCAGACCAACGATTCGCGCACCCGGTGCCAGGCGCCCAGGCATTGCTGGGCTTCGGTCTTGGGCGTCACAAACCGCATCGAAGGCCGTGAAGCGGCTTCGCAAATTGCTTCGGCGTCGATGAAGTCGTTCTTGTTGGTCTTGACGAAGGGTCGCACGAACTGTGGCGAGATCAGCTTGACAGTGTGATTGAATCGAATGAGATCACGCGCCATCTGGTGCGCGCCGGCACAGGCTTCCGTGACAACGGTACAGGGCGGTGTATTGGCCAGCAGGATCATCAATTGCGACCGGTTGCACTTCTTTCGCCAGACCGCATGACCGGCGCGATCCTGCGCGTGCAGGTGGGAGGTGTGCTTGCCGAAATCGATGCCAATAAGGGTAACGTCTTCCATGATGGCCTCCGCTGAAATGAAACCACCCCATAGCGTAACCGCTCGTGGGGTGGAGGGTGACCATCTCATTAAGCCCCGCGTGGGGCGGGACCTGAGGCCGCCTCAAGGCCTGCCCAGCAGTTTAGAAGACTTTGTGTTGACGGTCCAGGGACTGTCTGAATTTTTGTGTTCGAGGAGCTAGACATATCCACGGCGCCGTGGGCAAGTCTTTTTCATTTTGGCGGATAACGTTATAGAACCGTTCTTAATTCAAAATTGAAAACTTATTCATCACCAGTTTCCAAAAATGCGCATCCTGCGTCCAGTCAGCTGCCAACATTAACGGAAAAATTTGCATTGACTCAAATCTGATCCAGCCTTGCATTTGCTGGGAAAATCAATTTGACTGCGGTTGTGCGGCTAATCGATTGAACGCTGGCAGTGCCACCGTGCGCGTGCATAATCGCCGCGACAATCGGCAAGCCTAAGCCAGCACCTTCTGCATCGATTTGACGACGTGATCTATCAGCTCGGAAAAATCGGTCGAATAAGCGAGGGATAGCTGCCGGATCGATAGGCTCGCCTTTGTTGGACACTGTTACAGTCAATTGATCTGCCACTGATCTGATACCTACATTGACCGTGCTGTCGGCATCGGCATGCCGCAGCGCGTTCGACAGCAAATTGCTTAAGGCGCGGCGTACCATCAGTCGGTCGCCCGTCATTCTTCCCTCTCCCTCAAGCCGGAAAGTGATTCCTGTTTCCTCAGCTAGCGCCTCGTAAAAATCCAGCAACGACTTGACCTCATCGGCAAGCTCAATGATTTCAGTATTTGGTAGCGAACGTATGTTCTCCGCCTTGGCCAGAAAAAGCATCTCCGATACTGTGCGCGCCAGTCGCTGAAACTCCTCGGCATTCGAGGCAAGAATATCGCGGTACTCGTCGGCGCAGCGATGCTGGGCAAGGGCGACCTGCGTCTGCGTCATCAGATTACTGATTGGCGTGCGCAATTCATGAGCGATGTCGGTCGAGAATTCTGAAAGCCGATTGAAATCTTGTTCGAGCCGCTCAAACATCTGATTTAGAGATTTCGCCAGTGAGGCCATCTCGATCGGCACGGCCTCCACCGGCATGCGGTGGTCAAGCTTGTTGGCGGTGACGGCCAGCGCACGATCGCGCATCCTGCCAAGCGGAGCAAGACCACTACGCGCAGCCCACCAGCTGAGCAGGCCACTGAGAATAGCCACAGCGCTGCCATACCACCAAAGTGTTTGACGAAAGCTACTAAGAAAGCCGGCATGTCTCTCCGTATCAAATGCTGTAACGACGCGTAGTGATCCGTATGGCGAAAAATTTCTAACAGTATCGGTTGAGCGAACGCGGTAAATATGGCCTTTACTGGCCATGCCGCCGGTTTCGAGTACCTGATCATCACCCAGCTCCTCGATCGGAAGCTGGTCCGGCATAACGAACAGGATTATCCCTTTTTCATCACGAACCAGGACGTGCAGATCTGCGTGATGATTGAGCGCATCAGTGAGCCGCAATCGTAAATCTTCATTCGACGACGCATGTTTGCTCAACTCTAGAACGAGCTCGATTTTATCGTCTAGAAAACGCTGGTCCATTTCCTCGAAATGTCGTTCGACCAGTACAGTGACCAACAAGCCCATGCCAAACAGAACAGCCGTCGATACCAACGAATAAAAAGTCGTTAGTCGCGTGGTCAGCGAAAATCGGGGAAGGTTCATGTCACCCTCGTCATTCGATCACGTAGCCCATACCACGCACAGTATTAATCAACTTGCGGTCATGTCCGTCATCGATTTTTGCGCGTAGCCTGCGAACCGCGACCTCGATTACGTTCGTGTCGCTGTCGAAGTTCACGTCCCAGACCTGCGATGCAATCAAGGACCGCGGCAGTACTTCGCCTTGTCGGCGCAGCAGTAGTTCGAGTAGCCCGAATTCCTTAGCGGTCAGGCCGATTCTCTGCCCATGGCGCGTGACACGCCGTTTGATCAGGTCCAGCTCGAGGTCGGCAAATTGCAAGGTCGTCATTTCTTGCGCGGGACGCCCGCGCCGCAATACCGTTCGAACCCGGGCCAGCAATTCGGCAAACGAGAACGGCTTGACCAGGTAATCATCAGCCCCGAGTCCCAGCCCCTTGATGCGGTCTTCTACCTGATCGCGGGCTGTGAGAAACAGGACGGGGAAGGTCTTGCCCGCGCGGCGTACCGTGTCCAGCAACTGCCAGCCATTTATACCTGGCAGCATCACGTCGAAGATGGCGAGGTCATGGTCTCCCTCAAGCGCCAAATGTAAACCATCGATACCGTTCTGCGCTAGCTCGACCACAAAGCCGGCCTCGCGCAACCCTTTTCGCAGGTAATCGCCCGTTTTCGGTTCGTCTTCGACAATCAAAATCTTCACAAGATGCTCCATGTAGCCACAGTGGGTAGTGTGCCTATTTTGCCCGAGGACAGCAAAAAACTGACATTTTTGTAATGTGCCGGTCAGGTAGCTGTTGGGGCGGGTCTTGGATACTTCGTTGAAATCTGGCGGTGTAACTCATAGCAACCCGCCGGGTTCATTTTCAAAATTAATAATGATTGGAGATTTCGATGAAGAAACTAAGCACCCTTGCCGCCGCCCTGCTGGCTGCGACCGCGCTGACGGGCTTGCCGGCATTTGCACAAGAGCACGAGCACAACAAAGACCATGAGCACCATGTCAATGGCGATGCTAACGAATACGAAAATACGAAGGTCTCTGGCGTGATCCGCAAGATCGATCTCGAGAACAACAAGGTCACGATCAAGCACGAGGAAATCAAGAAATACGGTATGGGGGGAATGACGATGAATTTCCGCCTGAAGTCACCGAAGCAGCTTGACGGATTCCAAGCTGCCGATAAGATTCGGTTCATCCCCGATAAGGTCGATGGTGGTTATGTGTTGCGCTCCATCGAGAAAACCGAGTAATCGAAATCGCTACAAACAATGTTGCCTTTTGCGCTGGCCGGGTTTCTATCCCCTCGTGCCGGTGCCACCTTAAAGAGAATACCCATTAAAACCTCTTATTCCATTTCGGTGGCTGCCGACTGCGTCGATGGTGGGCTGGCCCTTGAGTTCCAACTCGGCTATCAAGTACATGTGTTGGTCACACCACTGAACACGATAGAGTCGAGCAATCGCTGCCATACCGTTCCCGTACGCCAAGCGTGTGGGTGAGTTCAAATGATTACATAAGGAATTCATGCAAATTTTCATCCTGCATAAATGGGTACGAGGCATCGTGCCAGCCACACTGTTGCTGACTTTGACATTTGCCCAAGCACAGACCCCAAGCAACGCTAAAAAGCCGCAACTGGTCGATCCGGCAAACGCCGATGCGCCGGTCCCTGCGCTTTTATACCGATCATCTTTTACAAATTACCTGCCACTGTCCGAAGAGCCAGTCGCAGCATGGAAGTGCAGTAACGATCTGGCTGCCAAGATCGGTGGCTGGCGGGCTTATGGCAAAGAATCCCTTCAACCCGAAGCACCGGCAACCGTGCCTGCATCTGCACCGGACAAAGACCATGCTGGACACCACGGAGGCCAGCCATGAACTCCATGGACACCACACAGAGGCGCGTAACGGGTGTAGCCGTTTCGGGCCTGGTCATTTTCCTGTTGGCTGGCTGCGCCTCATTCAGCCAAGACGGCGGATTTGGCAACGTTGCTAACACTGCTCACAAACGGCTTGGCAAGGATGTCACATGGGTCAAATCCGAGGCAGATCAAGAAACCATCACCAAACGTGTCACTGAATTGCTGGGCAACCCGCTAAGTGTCGACGATGCCGTACAAGTAGCCTTGTTGAACAACCGGGGACTTCAAGCAGCTTTTGCCGAGCTGGCGATCAGCGAATCTGACCTAGTGCAAGCCGGTCGCTTGCCCAATCCTAGCTTTTCCATGCTTCGGGCTAGTAAGCCAGGCCTAGACGGACGCGACTACAAGATCGAGCAGGCGATCACCCTCAACCTGTTCTCCTTGGTGACGATGCCAAAGGCTAGTGCCATCGAGCGGCGGCGCTTCGAACAGACCCAGCGTATGGTGAGTTTGGAAATGCTGCGCCTGGCTTCTGAGGCGCGCAAGGCTTACTACACTGCCGTGGCTGCCGATCAATCGGTGCATTATGCCAAGCAGGTGCGCCAAGCCGCCGAAGCCAGCGCCGAACTTGCTCGTCGCATGACTAAGGTTGGCAACTTTAATAAGTTACACCAAGCGCGAGAACAAGACTTCTATGCCGATGCCGCGCTTGGATTGGCACGAGCAGAAAAAATCGCAGTAGCCAGCCGCGAACGTTTGACGCGTCTGCTGGGCTTATGGGGACAGCAAACACAGTTCACCTTGCCTGAACGCCTTCCAGACCTACCACAAGCACCCAACGAGTTGCCCAACGTTGAGAAAATGGCGATGGCCCAGCGGCTGGATGTGCAGGCCGCACGCTTGCAAACGGAAGCGCTGGCCAAGAACCTGGGGCTGACCAAGGCCACACGCTTCATCAACGTTTTGGAGTTCGGCCCGGCCAGGGTTCTCGAAGGTACAGCGGACTCTGGCTACAAGAAAGGCTACGAAGTGTCTTTACAGTTGCCGTTGTTTGATTGGGGTACGGCTAAGGTCGCCAAGGCCGAGGCGCTTTACATGCAGTCGGTCAACGTAGTCGCGCAGATGGCCATCAATGCCCGTTCTGAGGTGCGCGAAGCTTATCAGGGCTATCACTCCAGCTACGACATTGCCCGTCACTACCGCAATGAGATCGTGCCAATCAAAAAGCGAATCAGCGAAGAAAACCAGCTTCGCTACAACGGGATGCTGATTGGTGTCTTTGAACTGCTGGCCGATGCCCGTATCCAGATCACCAGCGTAAATAGCGCCATTGAGGCACTGCGTGACTTCTGGATAGCCCAGGCTGACTTGGAAATGGCCTTGATTGGCAAAATCTAGCTTGATCCCACCAATGGGCGGCATGGCCGCCAGCAATGCCGCCTAAAGAGAGAACAACATGAATTCACGAAGAAATTTTTTACGCGGCGCCGGTGCAGTGACTGCCGCCGTTGCAGTCACGACCGTCAGCAGAGTGGCGATGGCAGCTCTACCCGAACCCATCAGCCAAGCTCTACCCGACACTATGCCCCCGCTGGTACCCAACACTGGCCGCCCGTACAACCCCGTAGTCACCCTAAACGGCTGGACCCTGCCATGGCGCATGAACCAAGGTATCAAGGAGTTTCATTTGGTCGCTGAACCCGTGGTGCGTGAAATGGCACCTGGTATGAAAGCCCACCTCTGGGGCTACAACGGTCAAAGTCCAGGACCGACCATTGAAGTGGTTGAAGGGGACCGTGTCCGTATATTTGTGACCAACAAACTACCAGAGCACACCAGTGTGCATTGGCACGGTCAACGACTGCCTAATGGCATGGACGGTGTCACTGGGCTCAACCAGCCTGGCATCGAGCCCGGAAAAACCTTTGTCTATGAGTTTGTCGCGCGTCGACCAGGAACTTTCATGTACCACCCGCATGCCGACGAAATGACACAAATGGCTATGGGTATGATGGGATTTTGGGTCACCCACCCCAAAGAAAAGAATCCTCTCATTGATGAGGTTCAGCGTGATTTCTGTTTTCTGTTGAACGCTTATGACATTGACCCGGGTAGCTATACGCCTAAGATCATGACTATGCTGGATTTCAATTTATGGACATGGAACAGCCGTATTTTTCCAGGGATTGACAGCTTGAATGTACGCTTGAACGATAAGGTGCGGATTCGGATCGGTAACCTCACTATGACTAACCACCCTATCCATTTGCACGGCCATGAGTTTCAAGTAACAGGAACGGATGGTGGTCCAACACCTAAAGGAGGGCGCTGGCCTGAAGTAACCACGGATATAGCGGTGGGACAAATGCGTCAAATTGAGTTTGTGGCAGATGAAGAGGGGGACTGGGCATTTCATTGCCACAAAAGCCACCACACCATGAACGCCATGGGTCACGATGTGCCGACCATGATTGGCGTAGACCACCGAGGTGTCACGAAAAAAATCACCAATTTAATTCCCGACTACATGGTGATGGGCGAACGCGGCATGGCAGATATGGGCGAGATGGAAATGCCGCTTCCAGACAACACCGTTCCAATGATGACGGGCCAAGGCCCCTTTGGCGGTGTTGAAATGGGCGGTATGTTCTCGGTGCTGAAGGTGCGCAAAGACCAAAAGCCAGGAAACTATAAAAATCCTGATTGGTACAAACATCCACCGGGAAGTGTTGCTTTTGAGTGGAACGGTTCTATGCCTGAGCCTGCACGATTTAAAGCTGAGAGCGGGCAGTCAATGCCGCAGGCAACGCCATCCCAAAAAGAGATAGAAGTTCAAATACGTAAACCCTCAGGCCACTCTGGCCATTGAAATTTTTTTAACTCCCTGATACGAAATATCATGAAATTTAAACTTATCATTGCGGCTATATCGACTGTTTTGCTCGTATCGACCGCCACACTGAGTTTTGCAACTGGCAATCACGCAGGCGGCCATGCAGACTCAGATGCCATTGGTAAACCGGGTAAAGCTGTCGATGCCAAGCGAACCATCACAGTCGACATGCTTGACAGCATGCGTTTCAATCCACAAAGCATCACGGTCAAACAAGGTGAAACTATTAAATTCGTTGTTAAAAACTCTGGCAAGGTGAAGCACGAAATGGTGCTGGGCACAGAAAAAGAGCTAAAAGAACACTCTGAAGTAATGAAGAAAAATCCTGAAATGGAGCACGCTGATGAGAACCAAATATCGGTACAACCAGGAAAATCTGGTGAGATCATTTGGCAATTCACAAAGGTGGGTAAAGTTAATTTTGCATGCATGCAACCTGGACACTACGACGCTGGTATGAAGGGCGCTGTGTTGGTAAGTAAGGCCAAGGGAGATGCTCCTGCTCACGACCCGGCGCACAAACATTAATTTAGAAAATTCATTTGAGGAATACTTTATAAAACCTTCTAAAAATCTTTTTGCAGCCTTGCTGGTGGCTTCCGTTACTTGATCTGAGACGGTCCATGCGGAGGATAAACCCCAAAAGCCTGCGGGCGTTATGTCCTTTGATAATATGGCAGATGGCGAGGTTAGAAAGGTCGATCGAGAAAACAAAAAGATGACGATCAAGCATGGCGAGCTAAAAAATCTGGACATGCCTCGTATGACTATGGTTTTTCCCATTCGAAATGCCACTTTATTGGAAACATTCAAAGCTAGTGATAAAGTCAAATTTGTCGCTAATAAATTAGACGGTGTCTTTTTCGTCACAGACATTCAATTGGCGAAGTAATCTAAGCCGACGGTGGCCGTCGACCCATTCAATGATGCCGCCAGCATCGTCCAGCCAAAACCTGGGGCAAAAGCCATTGAAAAATGTATTATCGCCAAATGGACACAGGCTCGAGCCAAGGCTAGGTACCTTCCGCTCGGGCAATTTCATGTCCTGGCAATCGATAAGATCCAGAAAATTCCCAGATGGTCCGAATTCGTCAAGGATCTGTGAGATACAGACCGGTCAGAGCAACTTCCCTTGCCCGTTGTGCTGCTCGAGTCATCGCCATGGCTTATGCAGAAGGGGTTAGAAGGGTAAGTCTTGGAGGGCTAGAAACTGTCGTAGCACTAACCTGCTCAGGTCGTGATACATCGTTTTTTGGTGTGACCGGGGATTCGAATCTTGTTTGGGATTCCAAGGTTGCGCGAAAAGATAGGCAAGAAGCTACTTATTAATCAACCCAGCAAATTAGCTTCTATATCACGACGCAATACGAGGCCGGGTAGTACTCTTCCACCCCCGTAGACCCATCGGCGCAGCTCTTGTTTTGCCGAAGCCCAGTCCCTTTGGTTAATCCGCCTTCGTAGCGTTGATGTCTGCAGCCGGCCCGCCCCAAGATTGAACGTGAAGTCCACAATGGCGGCGAGTCGATTTTCTGGCTCATTAGTAAGAACCGGGCAATAACGCAGTGTCGCGGCTAGTGCCGTTTGCAGATCGTTGGAAAGGTAAACTTCACCTTCAGCCTCAGTGATCGGCGGATGCTTTGGATCGCAAAGATGGCCGTATCCGATTGTCCAGTAACCCGCCGGGCAGATGTACGGATACGCTCGAACAGGATCGTTCTTCGGTACTCGGCAAAAGCCCTCAAAGCTTTTTGCAAGCTCAATCGCTGCCTGCGGCACAGCAGTCACGGACGCACCCTATCAAACACGCGACCCAGAAACCAGAAATTCAGCACCCCAGCCCATAACGCCTGATCGGCACCCGTCCACGCATTAAGGATAGCCACACCCCAGGTCGCCCCGGCAGTGACTGCGGCTGCGAATGCCGCTGCCTTAGCTGTGCAGTAAAGTGCCATGAACCAGTAAGTGATCACGGGACGGACGCTGGTTGAGAGCGCATCAACCCACTTAACGCCCGAGGGCCCCCCTTGAGCAGCCACAGCTTCTTTTAGGGCCTCTATGGCGCCGGTATTCCATGCCGCATCGGATGCAGCACCGATTTCGGCCATACGTTGGGCTCCGCGCAGCTTCTCGAATTCAATGGCCTTATCCTGCATTGCCAGTTCGTGGCCACGCTCGCCTTTTCGGTCGACCAACTTCAAAATCTCAGGAGCCAAACGGAAAGCGCCACCCAGCAAACCACCAAGAAGCGTCTCGATCATTGGACGCCCCCGTAGAGTTTCAACTTAATACTTGCCCCCACAATCAGAGCAACCAGAATGCCGGTGGTCAGCAACTTAATTAAAGTCTGCCAGGCGGTTTGTCTGGCTTGCCGCCACGCTTCAATGAGTCCTCGCAGATCCCGAATATCTTTCGCTGCATGACCGTTTTCTAAACCCAATGCAGCTAGTGCACGCTCTGCCCCTTTTTCAGCTGCACGAATCAGTAGTTCATCGAGATCTTCAGGCCGAAGATTCAAAACATCGAGCTTGTCATATTCTGTTGCCATTCATTTCTCCAAAAAAAATACCTACCAAGAATTTCCTGGCAGGCATCAAATAGGGATTGCTGTGAGATTGATTGTTGCTCGATAAATTTACAAATTTCCAAATGATCGCCAGGTTCGCGGGTCAAATACACCAGTCGCATAGTTCGGCTCCTCTTCATTAAAAACGAGCAGCACATCGCCAGATAGGGCAATGCGCTGTTCATTTCCCATGTCCCCCATTTTCACTGTGCCATGATGAAGATGACTAGGAAATACCAGCAGCTGTCCTTCTTCAACCAGCATGATCGACTGGTTAGCATTGAGTACATTCCGTTCCCTAACCATTGAGCGCTGCCTGTTTGTTGATTCAGAAAACGCGCCGTAATACGGCTCGTTCGGCGAAGCTTGAATCTGGAACGCAATAGCATCGGTCTCTTTCGGCATATTCATGTAATACACAAACGACAAGTGACTCGTCGCGTGTGCATGCACCGGGGTCACCGTGTCATTGTTTGTCGCGCTGATCCATGTCTTGACGATGTTGATAGCCACCCGGGACCTATCGTAGGACAGTTGATCAAGGTAGGCTGCAATGCATTGCGACACGAAGCGAAAGAATGCCTCCATCGCTGCATCCGTATGCAAGTAGACTTTCCCGGAGCTTTCGCCAGAAATTAATCCTTGTCCGCTCTCGTGCGAAATGCAATGTGCGGGCAGTCGTTCCATGAACGTGGCCTTGAACGCTTTATGCTGGTCACACTGAAATGATGCAACGGCAGTAGGAAAAAGCAGCGCAACACTACATTTTGGTATTGGCAGTTGATCATCTTGTGTCATCCGATTCAATCTTTAGTTTTAAGTATGTCGATGAGTAACGCAACAGCGTCTACCTCATACCACTGGCGGGAAAGCCGATAGTCCCAAGGCTCTGCGTGATGCGTGTTATGTAACGCGACACCGTTGCCGAGTAGGAGCACATTCGCTATCAGGTTGTTTTTACTGTTGTCATTTGTGGCGAACAGTCTGTAGCCATACTTGTGGCATAAAACATTAATCACGCCGTTACAGAAAAACGAATAAATTACCGGCAGGAAAAAGCCGTAGATTGCAATCCGAATGTCAATCAGCGCTGCTGTGCCGACCACTGCGAAATAAATAGCGAAGTAGTAACGCCGAATAAACACCAACCATGCATCCCGCATCAATCGCTTTACTGTTGCGATACTTCGCGACTGCTCAAATCCGGGTGCCATCCAAAACCAAGTCTGCCACGCAGTCGCTGCAGGATGCGGGTCCAAAGCCATATCAGCATGTTTGTGGTGGTTCACATGGGTGGACGCGATACCTATTGGGTTTCCAAACAAGTTAAAGATCGAGAAAAAGGCAAACACCTTTTGCCAACCTTCAGACAATTCGAAAGCACGATGTCCCAGATATCTGTGGCAATACAGCTCCTGTCCAAGCCACGTAAACAGCACTACTGACATCAACGTCAGGCCAAGCCAGACCGGATTCCAGTAGACGACAACGCCCACAATTCCTGCCAGATGCACAGCCAAGATAAGCGCGCGCAATTTTGAAAACTCAGACATTACACACCCTCCTTAGACGGGCAGCCACTTCGGGGAACGAGGTGTGCGAAAAAGATAAAGTCAGTATGAGCCGTTGCTGATTTGGCTTTAGCGTCACGGAGTGCGGAATCGAGGTGTCGATGAGCCAGCAGTCTCCCTGCGCAGCGACAAATGTCTCTGTCTCCGTCAAGGATTTCAATTCGCTATCCCATTCGTAATAATGTGTTTTTTCGCCGTCAGCCTCAAGGTAAAAATTGATGCCGCAGGTGCGGTTGTAATCAACATGCGCTGGTAAGACAGGCTGCAATGCATCCGTTGCCGTCATGCGAATAAGGTAGGCCTGCGGCACCTCCAACGCTTTCACTGATGCCGGCACCATATTGATTATCTGATCTGCATAGTGGTTTGGTAATCTCAGTGCTTCGGTTGGTACAGATGTGTATTCATCTGCTAGATTCTTGTTGTACTTCTGTGTCTTGGTAAATCGATGTTGCAGTTTTGCGTACTTAATTATTTCTCGGCCAAAAGGCGCTTTCCAATCAATCTTTAGGAAGGGAGACATGAAAGCACCTTCCGTAC
>Ga0208916_10000207_pt1 | contig 29931 bp, 28 predicted proteins | sample DEB19_08_DNA_5_FD_184523 | JGI IMG/M metagenome (GOLD analysis project Ga0208916, IMG submission 184523) | Aqueous microbial communities from the Delaware River and Bay under freshwater to marine salinity gradient to study organic matter... | ecosystem: Environmental > Aquatic > Marine >... | reverse complement strand
TCATGCTCATCACCGCGCAACGTTTGGTGCGGCAGTTGTGCATTCATTGCAAAGTACCCGCAGATCTTCCGGTTCAAACGCTGATCGAGGCCGGCTTTAAACCGGACGAACTTGATGGCAGTTGGACGCCTTATCGGGCCCAAGGCTGCAGTGCTTGCAACAATGGCTACAAGGGGCGTGTTGGGGTGCATCAGGTCATGCCTGTGTCGGATGAGATTCAACGGATTATTCTTCGGGACGGCAGTGCATTGGAGATTGCCGAGCAGGCCGAATTGGAGGGCGTGAGAAGTTTGCGGCAGTCGGGCTTGCTGAAAGTTAAACTCGGTTCGACCTCACTGGAAGAAATTCTGAGTTGCACCAATGACTGATCTCCTTGTTCACTTGAATCTTTGAACGTTATGACCTTGGCTACAACATCACACCCGCTTCGCGATGTCGTCTTTGAATGGGAAGGCACCAACCGCGAAGGTAATCTGGTGCGCGGTCAAATACGGGCCATGGGTGAAAATCAGGCCATGGCCGTGTTGCGGCGGCAGGGCGTTCAGCCGGTGGTCGTTTCGCGTCAGCGGCGATCGTCGGGCAGCGCCATTTCTCCCAACGATGTGTCGGGTTTCACCCGACAGCTGGCCACCATGATGAAAGCCGGCGTACCGCTGCTTCAATGTTTTGACGTGGTTGGCCGCGGCCACGGCAATCCGCGCATGGTCCGGTTGCTCAACGACATCCGCAGCGACGTCGAAACAGGCACTTCCTTGCGTACCGCTTTTGGTAAGTACCCGGCCTATTTCAATTCTCTTTACTGCAATCTTGTGGCTGCCGGTGAGGCGGCCGGGATCTTGGACGCGTTGCTGGACAGACTGGCCGTTTACATGGAAAAGACCGAAGCGATGAAGTCAAAGATCAAGTCTGCCCTGACCTATCCCGCGGCGGTGATGGCGGTGGCATTTGTCGTGATTGGGATCATCATGGTCGTGGTGATCCCCGCATTCGAGAGCGTTTTCTCTTCCTTTGGTGCTGACCTACCGGGCCCGACCCTTTTTGTCATGGGTGTCAGTGAATTTTTTGTCGCCTATTGGTGGCTCATGATGGGGGTTGGTGGGGCTGCCGCGTATGTTCTTGTGCGGACGTGGCGTAACAGCAAGAGCTTGCAAAAGTTGACAGACCGATGGAGCTTGAAATTGCCGGTCTTTGGTCCACTGCTTGAAAAAGCCTGCATTGCCCGTTGGACTCGCACGTTGTCCACCATGTTCGCCGCCGGGGTACCGCTCATGGATGCACTCGAATTGGCGGGTGGAACCACCGGTAATTCGGTGTACGAGCAGGCGACATTCACGATTCGACAAGAAGTCTCGGCTGGGGTCAGTTTGAATGCCGCGATGGCGCATGTTGGGGTGTTCCCCAATATGGTGGTGCAGATGTGCGCGATTGGTGAAGAGTCGGGCTCTTTAGACCACATGCTGAGCAAAGCGGCAGATTTTTTTGAGGCTGAGGTTGATCAGAAGGTGGCTGCTTTGGCGAGCCTCATGGAGCCCTTCATCATTGTGGTTCTGGGATCGTTGATTGGTGGGATTGTCATCTCGATGTATCTTCCGATTTTCGAACTTGGGCAGGTGATCTGATGTTAGCCATGGACTGGCCGCAGGTTCTAACACTGCTGGCGGGCCTGATGGGATTGATCATCGGCAGCTTTCTCAATGTGGTGATTCATCGTTTGCCCCGGATGATGGAGCAGCAGTGGGCCAAGGAGTGCTCAGAATTCTCAGGACAAGATGTAGATCTAAACGCGGAGTTAAATGCTGCAACAAAAGCTGCCACAGAGCCTGCGCCGGTTTTGAGCTTGTCACAACCGCGTTCCCGTTGCCCGCACTGCGGTCATCCAATTGCTTGGCATGAAAACATACCGGTCTTGAGTTATCTTTTTTTGCGCGGCCAATGTTCTGCATGTGGCGTTGGTATCAGCTTAAGGTATCCCTTGGTCGAGTTGGTGACGGCGGGCTTGTTTTATTTTTGCGTGGCGCGCTGGGGTAGCTCGTTCACAGCCTTGGCCTGGTGCGGTTTTTCGGCCGCAGTGGTGACGCTGGCCATGATCGATTGGGACACCACTTTATTGCCGGATGACATCACCCTGCCGTTGGTTTGGGGCGGTTTGATCGCCGCCGCATTGCACTGGAATATCGGTACCAGCCTAGGTGATGCGTTGTGGGGTGCTGTGGGCGGCTATTTGTCTTTGTGGGGGGTGTATTGGGCTTTCAAACTTCTCACCGGCAAGGACGGTATGGGTTACGGGGACTTTAAATTATTTGCGGCCTTGGGAGCCTGGTTCGGGTGGACGGCACTGGTGCCGATCATTCTGATGGCTTCGGTGCTGGGTGCTGTGGTTGGCTTAGGCCTTAAATGGTCATCGAATCTGCGCGAGGGCGGCTATCTGCCCTTCGGCCCATTTCTAGCAATTGCGGGTCTGACGGCACTCTTTTTTGGGCCGCAATCTATCCTTCGAGTGATGGGGCTTTCGTTATGACGAGGGCATTTTCTGTGCCTCGAATCGGGCTCACCGGTGGCATCGGCAGTGGCAAAAGCACTGTGGCTGGCATGCTCGCCGACTGCGGTGCGGCCGTTGTGGATGCTGATGCCATTTCTCGTCAGACGACGGCAGCAAACGGTGCCGCTATGGCGGCGATCAAGCAAATCTTTGGTCAGTCCTTCATCACGCCGGGGGGGGCGCTGGACCGGGACGCCATGCGTCAGCTGGTCTTTTCAGACTCGGCTGCCAAGCTGCGTTTAGAGGCCATCATTCACCCGCTCGTGACGGCGGAGACCGCTCGTCAAGTGCGCACCGCTGAATCCGCTGGAGCCCGCTATATTGTTTTTGATGTCCCCTTGCTGGTCGAATCTGGCCGTTGGCGGCGCCAAGTGGACCAAGTTCTGGTGGTGGATTGCACCGAAGAGCGGCAAATCAGCCGCGTCATGGCGCGTAACGGGTGGACCCGTGAGGCGGTGCTGAAAGTCATGGCTGGGCAGGCTAGTCGAGCGCAACGACTGGCTGCGGCTGATATTTGTATTTACAACGAGACACTGTCGCTGGCAGAATTAGCAGATCTGGCACGGGCTGCGACTGCGCGCTTCGGGCTATGATCCAACGGTGCCCGGTCACCCGGCCTTCTCAACGTCGATAAAGATATCGCTGTGATCCTTTACGAGTATCCATTCAACGAACGCGTGCGCACGTATTTGCGCCTAGAACACCTGTTCGGCCGACTTGGCGAATTGGCGGAGCGCGACGACCCCATTGACCACCATTACGCGATTACCACGATCTTCGAGATCATGGATGTAGGTGGCCGTGCCGATTTAAAAACCGACGTCCTCAAGGACCTCGAAAAACAAAAGCATGTGCTGAATGGTTACCGCGGAAACCCAGCCATTTCTGAGGACGCCCTCGACGAGATCATCGGCCAGTTAGACGGTTACTTTTCAGCCCTCAACGGATTGCCAGGCAAGGCCGGGCAATCATTGACGGAAAACGACTGGCTCATGGGTATCCGCAGCCGTGCCGGCATTCCCGGCGGTACTTGCGAGTTTGACTTGCCAGCCTATTTTGCTTGGCAGCATCTGAGCGGTGCGCGTCGCAGGCAAGATATTCAGCGCTGGATGTCACCGCTGGTGCCATTGGCTGGGTCGATCAGCATTCTTTTGAAGTTGCTGCGTGACGCCGGGTTGCCTCAAAAAGTACTCGCCACTGGCGGGATTTATCAGCAAACCCTGCCGCAGGGCCGGACTTTTCAGCTGTTGCGGCTTCGGCTTGATTCTGCGAAAGGTCTGGTGCCGGAAATCAGCGCTAACCGCTTGATGGCGTCTGTGCGGATGATGCGGCATGAGAGCGATGATCGTTTGCATTCTGCCGCTGAAGATGCCGAATTTGAACTCACGCTCTGCGCATAACGTGCATCCGGCTGTTGGCTTTGTGCTGAAGGCCCCGTCAAAGACTGGCAGATGACCCCAACGACTCCTCATTCCAAAATAGTCACCTGCCCGAGCTGCGGCGGTGACAGTGTGTACGCTGCCACCAACGCCTTCAGGCCGTTTTGCAGTCAGCGCTGCAAAAACATGGATTTGGGCGCCTGGGCCAGCGAAAGCTTCCGTTTACCAACAGAGGCCCCGCCTGACGATCTGGTTTTCGGGGACGCCAAGCTGCAATAGTTTGGCGTTATAGGTTCGATCGGCTTTAGGCTTCTGGCGTGCCAATGACCTGCTGCAACTCGCCGTTTTCGTACATCTCCATCATGATGTCCGATCCGCCAATGAACTCACCCTTGACATAAAGCTGGGGAATTGTTGGCCAGTTGCTGTATTCCTTGATGCCGTGACGGATTTCCTCGTCTTCAAGCACATTGACCGTCGCTGGTTTGTTCACGCCGCAGGCTTTCAAGACTTGAATGGCCCGGCCAGAAAAGCCGCACATCGGGAATTGGGCGGTGCCTTTCATGAAAAGAACCACGTCGCTGGATTTGACGATGTCATCAATGCGTTGTTGGGTGTCGCTCATGGGAATACTCCGTTTTGGTGGTTCTGGCGCACAGGCCAGACGTTGGAAATAGTGTTGGGAGATTATCAGGCGCTTTTAATCCCGTTGTGCAGGTCCCTCTTCAGGCCGACAAAAAGGCCACCAGAGCAGCGCTGGATACCTGCCAAGTCGTCACGGCTAGAGATGCTCTCAAAGCCTTGTTCTCGCAGCAGTTGACCAACGGCCTCAGCTTGGTCATAGCCGTGCTCCAGCAGCAACCAGCCGCCAGCCTGTAAATGCGCGGGCGCACCGGCAATGATCTGGCGCAGATCGCTCAGCCCATCGCTACCGGCCGTCAGCGCCTGAATCGGTTCGTGCTCCAAAGCCGTCAAATGTGGGTCGCCTTCGCGGACATACGGCGGGTTGCTGACGATCACATCAAACAGGCCGTTGACCTGCTCAAACCAAGGGCTGATCTCAATCGACACCGCTAAACCCAGCGCCGCCGCGTTGCCACGGGCGACCGTCACGGCGTCGGCGCTGGCGTCTATGGCGCTGACATCTGCTGTCGGGCACGCGTGTTTGATTGCCAGGGCGATGGCACCGCTGCCCGTCCCGAGGTCGAGGACTTTGGCGCGTCCCGCAGGCAGCACGTCAAGCGCCCAGCTGACCAGGGTTTCGGTGTCAGGTCTGGGGATCAAAACGCGTGCATCAACAGCCAGAGGCAGGCCAAAAAATTCTTGTTGTCCCACGATGTAGGCCAGCGGTTCGCCGCTCGCCCGTCGTTGGCTGAGCACGCGAAAGCGTTCGCCGGCCTCGGGCGGCAGCGGGTCCAAGTCATGGGCGATGAGCCAGGCCCGCTCGCGGCTCGGTTTGCCCAGCACATGCAGCAGCAGAAGTTGCGCATCTAGCCTGTCCAGTCCCAAGCTGCAGGCGGCAACAATGGCTTGCGCGCAGATCAAAGCGTCAGCCATTGCGGTTTTCCAGCTCGGCCAGAAGCTCGGCGCCGCGCGCCACTTGCAGGGCGGTCACCACATCTTCGAGGTCGCCCTCCATGATGTAGTTGAGTTTGTAGAGCGTCAGGTTGATGCGGTGATCGGTCAGCCGGCCTTGCGGAAAGTTGTAGGTGCGGATGCGGTCGCTGCGGTCGCCACTGCCGATCAGGCCCTTACGCATCGCGGCGTCTTTGGCGGCGCGTTCGGAGCGGTCTTTTTCATGGATGCGGGCCGTCAGTACTTTCAAGGCTTGGGCTTTGTTGCCGTGCTGACTGCGACCTTCTTGGCATTCGGCGACGATGCCTGTGGGCAAGTGGGTGATACGCACGGCGGAGTCGGTCTTGTTGATGTGCTGGCCACCAGCGCCGCTGGCACGGTAGGTGTCAATGCGCAAATCGGCCGGGTTGATCTGGATCGCTACGGCTTCGTCAGGCTCGGGCAACACGGCAACGGTGCAGGCGCTGGTGTGGATCCGGCCCTGGGTTTCAGTGGCCGGCACGCGTTGTACTCGGTGGCCGCCTGACTCAAAGCGCAGCTTGCCGTAGACGCCCATGCCCAGACTGTCGGTCGGGCCCTCCATGCGGACCACCACTTCTTTGTAGCCGCCCAGCTCTGAGGGTGACTCGCTGATGATCTCGCAGCGCCAGCCGCAGCGTTCTGCATAACGCGTGTACATGCGGAACAAGTCGGCTGCAAACAGAGCGGATTCATCGCCGCCCGCGCCCGCACGAATCTCCAGAAAGGCTGGCCTTGAGTCGTCCGGGTCTTTGGGAATCAACATCAGTTGCAGGGCTTCATCAAGGCGCGTGATGTCCGCTTTGGCTTCGTCTATTTCATCTTCTGCCATGGCCGTCATGTCGGGGTCAGCCGCAGCTTCGGTGAGCATGGCTTGGGCGCCGGCCAGATCGTCCTCGCGGCGCGTCAGCTTGTTGTATTGCGCGGTGATCAGGCTGGCTTCGGCGTGTTCGCGTGTCAGGTTGCGAAAGCGATCCATGTCGCTGACCACATCGCTGGCCGAGAGCAGGGCGTCGAGCTCTTGCAGACGAAGAATCTGGCGTTCCAGAGTTTGGCGAAGGAAAGGTTTCATCGGAGCATTCAGGGCGGCCGCTCAGGTGACGGCAGGAAAAAAAAGGGCGAAGACAGGGCGTTCAGAAGACGGGCTGGGTCAGCCGGTCGCAAGGAGCGCCACTAAAGGCTGTTGCTGTCTTTGGGCTGATGGCCGCGCAAGAAGAGCCTGGAAACGGTTTGTGCCGTGCTGTCTCGGCTCTCTGCATCGCTGGCGTGTAGTTCTGCCATGGCCCCGTGCAGCATTTTTTGCGTCAGCCCCCGTGACAGCGCTTCTAGTACGGCCTCCACCGGCTCACCTTTGGCCAACATTTTTTTGGCACGGTTGATTTCCAGCATGCGCCACTCGTCAGCCTGTGCATTAAGCTGCTGAATCAGCGGCACAGTGCCGCGCTGGTTTAACCAGTGCATGAAGTTTTGCACGCCGGCGTCAATGATCACTTCGGCTTGCGCCACCGCCGCTTGCCGGTTGTCTTTGCCGGTCTGCACGACTTTTGCCAAGTCATCGACGGTGTAGAGGTAGATGTCTTCGAGGGCCTGGACTTCGGGTTCGATGTCGCGCGGCACGGCCAAGTCGACCATGAACATGGGCTTGTGCTTGCGCAGTTTGAGCGCCCGTTCCACCGCGCCCAAGCCAATGATGGGCAAAGTGCTGGCGGTACAGCTGATGACGGCGTCAAACTCATGCAGGCGCAAGGGCAGGTCGGCCAGTCGCATCACTTCTGCACCAAAGCGACCCGCCAGTTTTTCCCCGCGCTCTAGCGTGCGATTGGCAATGGCCATTGATTTCGGGTTCTTGGCGGCGAAATGGGTCGCCGCCAGTTCAATCATTTCGCCAGCACCGACAAACAACACCTTGATGTCGCCGAGGTCTTCGAACAGCTGGCCGGCCAAGCGCACCGAGGCGGCCGCCATGCTGATGCTGTGCTCACCAATTTCGGTGTTGCTACGGACTTCCTTGGCGACGGCGAATGATCGCTGAAAGAGCTGATGCAAGGTGGTGCCCATGGCGCCGGCATCTTCAGCGGCCCGAACCGCGTCTTTCATTTGACCGAGGATTTGTGGCTCGCCAAGCACCATCGAATCCAGCCCGCTGGCGACGCGAAAGGCGTGGCGTGCAGCATCGCCGTTGTGCAGGGTGTAGCTGTGTGATCGCAGCAGTGCGGGAGAAACACCGCCGTTGTTCGCTAACCATTCGATGGTGCGGTCGAGGTCGACATGTTCGCCAGCACAGTAAATTTCGGTGCGGTTGCAGGTCGACAGCAGCGTGGCTTCAGGCTGGCGCGACAGCGAGGCGCGTAAACCCTTCAAAGTAGGCTCTATCTGGTCGAGCGCAAACGCGAAACGACCCCGCAAATCGAGCGGTGCTGTGTGATGGTTTAAGCCGAGGGCCCAGACTGACATCTCCCGATTATAAATTTTCGGCAGGTCAAGGCTGATGACGTGCTGTTGAATGCCCTCATCCGAGCGCTTAAACTGCAACGCAAGAGAAGCATTGCCGATCAGCTTAGAACTCTGAGTTACCCCCGAATCACCCCGCGACCCATGACCTTTTACCTACTGGCCAACCATCTGCTGAACTTCGCGGCGCCCGCTGCTTTCCTGGCCTTGTTGATGGTTGGCTTGTCTCGGCTGCTGCCTTTTGCCAGATCTGAAGCCGGTGGAAAGTCTGCCCGGGTGCGCCGGCCCAGCTGGCGCAGGGAGTTCACCATGCTGTTCGCGGTCAATTTGCTGGTCACTGCCGGTGGGTTGATGTTTTTCGGTCATGACGGCAAGTTGCTGAGTTACGCAGCGATGGCGCTTGCGGCGGCTTCAATTCAGTGGCTACTGATCCGCGGTTGGAAAGCCTGAGCCGGGGTCAGCTGGCCGGCGAAAACAAATCCACACGGTCAGTGATGATGCCATTGGTGCCCAGTGCCTGCAGCCGATCGACGCTCGATGCTTCATTCACCGTGTAACTGAGGACCCTCAAGCCCGCGCCGTGGGCTTGTTGCACGCTGACCGCATCCCACTGCGTGTGTTTGCAGATCACCGCCACACAGCCGAGCCGCAGAGAGGTCTCCAGCCAACCGGGCCGCAAGGCGTCCAACAACAAGGCGCGCGGCAAATGCGCTTGCGCCAATCGGGCGGCTTCGAGCGCCTCTGGCTGAAAAGAGCTGAGCAGCGGCAGGACGTTCAGCGGCGCATCAGCCCACAGCCGGGCCGTTAAGTTCGCTACCACGGTGCCCGTTAACGATTCACTGCCGGGTGTTGGTTTGATTTCGATGTTCAGGAAAAAGGCGTTGGCTAGGCAATAGCGCGCGACGGTTGCTAGGCTGGCTAGCGGCTCTCCAGAAAATGCCGGCGAATGCCAGCTGCCTGCATCCAAGCGAGACAGTGCGTCCCAACTCAATTCACCGGCCAGGCCTTGCCCGTTGGTGGTGCGATCCAAGGTGGCATCGTGCAGTAAAAAAGGCACGCCATCTGAACTCAGTTTGACGTCGCATTCGAACATTCGGTAACCGAGCGATGCGCCGAGTCGAAACGCAGCCAACGTGTTTTCGGGTGCCAGTTTGCCGGCACCGCGATGCGCTATCCAGCGCGGATAAGGCCAAGCCTTGTCTGCGGCGGCGGTCATAAACGTTGACCGCTGGCGCTGTCAAACCAGTGCAGCCTGTCGGTTCGCGGTGCCGCATGAATCGTCGCGCCCAACAGGGGGGATGGCTGACTTTCATCCATTCGGACAATCAAGGCCTCAACGCCCAAGCGGCCATACACCAGACGCTCCGCGCCCAGCATTTCAATCGCCTCGACCTGCATGGCCCAGCCCGTGCCAGAGATTTGCAGGTGCTCCGGTCGAATGCCCAAAATGGCCCCAGCCGGGCCGCCAAAGTCGGCGTTGGGCAAATGCTTGAGCAAGTTCATCGGTGGCGAGCCCATGAAGCTGGCCACGAACGTGGTTGCCGGCCGGTTGTAGACCTCCTCAGGCGTGCCGAACTGCTCAACCCGGCCGGCGTTCATGACGATCATGCGTTGGGCTAAGGTCATGGCCTCGACTTGGTCGTGCGTTACAAACAGCGAGGTGATGCTGAGCTCGCGATGCAGCTTTTGAATCTCCAAACGGGTTTGCACGCGCAGCTTGGCGTCCAGGTTGGACAGGGGCTCGTCAAACAAGAAGACCTGCGGTTGCCGCACGATGGCCCGGCCCATGGCCACGCGCTGACGCTGTCCGCCCGACAGGGCGCGCGGCTTGCGGTCTAGAAGGTGGCCCAGCTCCAAGATGCCGGCGGCCTTGTCGACCCGCGCCTTGATCTCGGCGAGTGGCACCTTCTTGATCTTCAGCCCATAAGCCATGTTGTCGAACACACTCATGTGCGGGTACAGCGCGTAGTTCTGAAACACCATGGCGATGTCGCGCTCGGACGGCTCGAGGTCGTTGACCACACGCCCGCCGATAGAAATTTCGCCGCCGGAAATTTCCTCCAGGCCGGCCACCATGCGCAACAGGGTGGACTTGCCGCAGCCCGACGGCCCGACGATGACGATGAACTCGTGGTCGGCGATGGTCGCGTTGATGCCGTGGATGACCTGTAGCGCGTGCTTGCCGCTGCCGTATGTCTTGATGACGTTGTGGAGTTGGATTGAAGCCATGGTTTTTACGAGTCAGTTGGGGACAGAGCTAAAGATGTGTCCCGCAAGTTAATTACTTTTCAGTGTCGACGAGGCCCTTGACGAACCACTTCTGCATCAGTATCACCACCAGTGCGGGCGGCAGCATGGCCAGAATAGCGGTGGCCATCACGATGTTCCAGTCATTGGCAGCTTCCCCGCCGGCCAGCATCCGCTTGATGCCGATCACCACCGGGTACATGTCCTCGCTGGTGGTCATGAGCAGCGGCCACAGGTATTGGTTCCAGCCGTAGATGAACTGGATCACGAACAGTGCGGCAATCGAGGTCTTCGACAGCGGCAGCAGGATGTCCTTGAAAAAGCGCATCGGGCCGGCCCCGTCCATGCGGGCGGCCTCGACCAACTCGTCCGGCACCGTCAGGAAGAACTGGCGGAACAGAAAGGTCGCGGTGGCCGAGGCGATCAGCGGCAGCGTCAGGCCGGCGTAGGTGTTGATCATGCCCAGGTCGGCGACGACCTTGTAGGTGGGCAGGATGCGCACTTCCACTGGCAGCATCAGCGTCACGAAGATGGCCCAGAAGAAAAACATCTTGAACGGAAAGCGGAAGTAGACGATGGCAAAGGCAGACAGCAGCGAGATCAAAATTTTGCCGACCGTGATCACGATGGCCGTGACAAAGCTCACCCACATCATGTGGGCTACCGATGTGTTAGAGCCGAGTTTGCCGCCGCCGAACAGAGCTGCCTTGTAGGTTTCCCACATGTTGCTGCCAGGCAGCAAGGGCATGGGCACCTGCACGATGGCTTCAGCCGTGTGTGTGGAGGCGATGAGCGCCAAGTAGAGGGGAAAAGCCACCATCAAGACGCCGAGCAGCATCACGGTGTGGGAGAGGATGGTGAGCCAGCGGCTGCGGTCAACCATCAGTAGTTCACTTTCTTTTCGACGTAGCGAAATTGCACCACCGTGAGCGCCACCACGATCATCATCAGGATCACCGACTGTGCTGCCGAGCCGCCCAAGTCCAGGGCTTTGAAGCCGTCTTGGTAGACCTTGTAGACGAGGATCGAGGTCGCTTGGCCCGGGCCGCCGGCGGTCATCGCGTCGATGATGCCGAATGTGTCGAAGAAGGCGTAGACGATGTTGATCACCAGTAGAAAGAAGGTGGTGGGCGATAGCAGGGGAAGCTGAATGCTCCAGAAACGCCGCCACGGACCGGCGCCGTCGATAGACGCGGCCTCAATCAACGATTTCGGGATCGACTGCAGGCCGGCCAAGAAGAACAGGAAGTTGTAGGAGATCTGCTTCCAGACCGAAGCGATGACGATCAGCGCCATGGCTTGGCCCTCGTTCATGAGGTGGTTCCAGTTGTAGCCCAACTGGCCCAGACCATACGACAGCACGCCGATAGACGGTGAGAAGATAAAAATCCATAGAACACCGGCAATGGCGGGCGCTACAGCGTACGGCATGATCAGCAGCGTTTTGTAGACCATGGCGCCACGCACGACACGGTCGGCAAAGATGGCCAGCACCAGTGACAGCGACAGGCCGATGACCGCCACCAGCACCGAAAATTGCGCCGTGATTTTGAACGAAGCGTGGTAAGTCGGGTCGTTGAAAAGTCGTCGGAAGTTGTCCAGCCCGACGAATTCACGGCTCAGGCCAAATGCATCTTCTAACTGTAGCGACTGCAGCAGGGCTTGGCTCGCAGGCCAGAAGAAGAAGATGCTGATGATGAGCATCTGAGGCAGGATCAGCGCCCAGGGCAGCCAGCTGGAGCGAAAAAGAACGCGTTTTTCCATGGGTCACATCATTAAAAAGCCACCGGGCCCTTTGCGGGGCCACGGAGGCTGGGTGCGGGTTCAGTGCTTGTTATTTATTGGTGCTTACTTCTTGCTGTTGGCCTGCTCGAAGCGGATCAGCAGTTCGTCGCCGCGCTTGACGATGGCGTCCAGGGCGTCCTTGGCCGACTTCTTGCCAGACCAGACTTGCTCCAGCTCTTCGTCCTCAATGGTGCGGATCTGCACGTAGTTGCCTAAGCGGATGCCGCGTGACTTGTCGGTCACCTTGCGCACCATCTGCTGCACTGCCACGTCGGTGCCGGGATTCTTTTGGTAGAAACCGGACTTGTCAGTCAGGTCGTAGGCGGCCATGGTGATCGGCAGGTAGCCGGTGCGCTGGTGGCTGGCTGCCTGTACCTTGGTCTGCGACAGGAAGTCGAAGAACTTGGCCACGCCCTTGTACTCGTCGGCCTTCTTGCCGGACATGACCCACAAAGAGGCGCCGCCGATCACGGTATTTTGCGGTGCACCCTTCACGTCAGCGTAATAAGGCAGGGGGGCCAGGCCGTAGGCGAACTTGGCGTTCTTGGAGACATCGCCGTAGAAACCGGACGAGGTCTGGATCATGGCGCACTCGCCGGCTGTGAACGAGGCCTGGGCGTTGGAGCCTCGGCCCTTGTAGACAAACTCGCCCGCAGCAGCAGCCTTGGACAGGTTCTCGATGTGTTTGACGTGCAGCGGTGAATCGACCTTCAGTCGCGCGTCCATGCCGTTCAGGCCATTGCCCTTGGTGGCGAACTCGACGTTGTGCCAGGTGGAGAAACTTTCCAACTGGGTCCAGCCCATCCAGGCCAGCGTCATCGGGCAGCTGTGGCCGCTTTCTTTGAGTTTCTTGGCGGCGGCGAAGACTTCAGGCCAGGTGGCGGGTGCCTTGTCGGCATTCAGGCCGGCCTTCTTGAAGGCGTCCTTGTTGTAGTAGAAGACCGTGGTGGAGCTATTGAATGGAAAGCTCAGCATCTGGCCGTTGGGGGCCGTGTAGTAGCCGGCCACGGCGGGGATGTAGGCTTTTGGATCAAACGCTAGGCCGGCATCACTCATGATCTTGCCGACCGGCACGCTGGCACCCTTGCTGGCCATCATGGTGGCGGTGCCGACTTCGAACACCTGCAACACGTGTGGCGCGTTACCCGAGCGGAAAGCAGCAATGGCGGCTGTCATGGATTCGTCGTAGCTGCCCTTGAAAGTCGGCACAACCTTGTAGGCTTTTTGACTGTCGTTGAATTCCTTGGTCAGGTCATTGACCCACTGGTTGTTGACGGCGGTCATGGAATGCCACCACTGAATCTCGGTTTGGGCTTGGCTGGCCAGCGGGGCTAGCAGGGCGATGGCGGCCAGCGCAAGTGCAGTTAAGCGGATCTTCATGGGAACTCCTGAGATAGTGTGAACAGTAAAACTATTAGTCTATGAATAATTTGTGACAGTTCTTTTACATGGCCGGCCAAGAATCAACAACCGGAGTTTCCATGAGGTTTGTCCACGCGGTTGGTGTGGTCGCTTCAGTGCTGCGGTAACATTGTCTTTCAGGTGGGCTCTCCCCCCCTTGGCTGCTAACTTTCGCACGATGAACGCACTTACTACCCTTGATGAATTTCACGCAATCGCCGGTGATGCCGGTGATGTAAAGACAGGCGATGCCGCCGAGCATGCCCGTATTCGTGAAATTCCGTACAACTACACCTCTTTTTCCGACCGGGAAGTCGTGATTCGTCTGCTAGGCGCACGGGCTTGGGATTTGCTCAATCGGTTGCGTGACGAGCGTCGAACCGGTCGGTCCGCCCGCATGCTTTATGAAGTCCTGGGTGATGTCTGGGTAGTGCAGCGCAACCCCTATTTGCAAGACGACTTGCTGGACAATCCAAAACGCCGAAAACTGTTAGTGGAAGCTTTGCAGCACCGCCTAGGGGAAGTAGAAAAGCGCCGTACGCCGGGCTCTGATGCTGAGCGAGATGCCATCGTCGGTGAATTACTGGCTTTGGCGTGCGATGCCGTCGAGCGGTTTTCAGCCTCATTCAAAAGCATGTCAGAGTTGCGTCGTCAGACCGAGCGCAAGCTGGGCAAGTGCACGCAAAAAGACAACATCAAGTTCGACGGCCTGTCGCGCGTGTCGCATGTGACAGACGCCACCGATTGGCGCGTCGAGTACCCGTTTGTCGTGTTGATGCCCGACACCGAGGTCGAAATGGCCGGCATGGTGAAGGGCTGTATTGAGCTTGGTTTGACGATTGTTCCGCGTGGCGGCGGCACGGGTTACACCGGCGGCGCGATTCCCCTGACTTGGAAATCAGCCGTCATCAACACCGAAAAACTTGAAGCCATGACCGAGGTGGAAAAAGTCATGTTGCCGGGACTGAGCGAACCGGTGGCGACCATCTGGACCGAAGCTGGTGTGGTGACGCAACGTGTCGCCGACATGGCCGACCGGGCCGGTTTTGTCTTTGCGGTAGACCCGACGTCGGCTGAGGCCTCCTGCATTGGCGGCAATATCGCGATGAATGCGGGCGGCAAAAAAGCCGTTTTGTGGGGTACGGCGCTCGACAATCTGGCCTCTTGGCGCATGGTGACGCCCGACGCCGAGTGGCTTGAGGTGGTTCGGTTGAACCATAACCTAGGCAAGATTCATGACGTCGAGGTGGCGAGTTTTGAGCTCAACTATTTCAAGGCCGATGGCAAGACCCCGCTTCGAACTGAGCGCTTGGACATTCCCGGCAAGAGTTTCCGCAAGGAAGGCCTCGGCAAAGACGTCACTGACAAATTTCTAAGCGGTCTGCCAGGGATTCAAAAAGAAGGCTGCGACGGCCTCATCACCAGCGCGCGCTGGATCGTGCACCGCATGCCGGTGCACACGCGCACTGTGTGCCTGGAGTTTTTTGGCAATGCCAAGGATGCCGTGCCGAGCATCGTCGAGATCAAAAACTTCATGTTCGCCGAGCAAAAGCGTGGCGGTGCGATTTTGGCCGGCTTCGAGCACTTGGACGACCGTTACCTGAAGGCGGTGGGTTACGCCACCAAGTCCAAGCGTGGCGGTTTGCCCAAGATGGTGCTCTTCGGCGACATCGCAGGCGACGACGCTGATGCGGTGGCACGCGCCACCTCCGAGGTGGTGCGTTTGGCCAACTCTCGTGAAGGCGAGGGCTTCATCGCCGTCAGCCCAGACGCGCGTAAAAAATTCTGGCTCGACCGCAAGCGTACAGCCGCTATTTCGCGCCACACCAATGCCTTCAAGATCAATGAAGACGTGGTCATTCCGCTGCCGCGCATGGCTGAGTACACCGACGGTATTGAGCGCATCAACATCGAGCTCAGCTTGGCCAACAAGCTCAAGCTCTGCAACGAACTCGAAGCCTTTTTTGCCAAAGGCCAGCTGCCTTTGGGCAAGTCTGACGACGCCAACGACATCCCTTCGGCTGAACTGCTCGAAGACCGTGTTGTGCAGGCGTTGGCGCTGGTGCGCGAGGTTCGCACACTTTGGAGCGGCTGGCTGGCTGGCGTGGAAACCTTGTTTCCAGAGCTGCAAAACCATGCTTTGCGTGCCAGCTGGAAAACCCAGCTCCGTGCGCCGCTGCAAGCCATCTTCAACGGAGCGGCGTTTCAGCCGATTTTGGATGAATGCACGGCGGTTCACCGCCGTGTGCTGAAGGGTCGCGTCTGGGTCGCTTTGCACATGCACGCGGGTGACGGCAATGTCCACACCAACCTGCCCGTCAATAGCGACGACTACGACATGCTGCAAACTGCCCACGCGGCGGTGGCCCGCATCATGGTGTTGGCCCGTTCGTTGGACGGCGTGATTTCAGGCGAGCACGGTATTGGCATCACCAAGCTTGATTTTCTGACTGAAGCTGAGTTGCAGCCGTTCACCGATTACAAAAAACGGGTGGACCCGGAAGGTCGTTTCAACAAGGGCAAGTTGCTGCGCGATGCCGCTTTCCCTGCCGACCTGACCAATGCCTACACGCCTAGCTTTGGCCTGATGGGACACGAATCGCTGATCATGCAGCAGTCGGACATTGGCGCGATTGCCGGCAGCATCAAAGACTGCCTGCGTTGCGGCAAATGCAAACCGGTGTGCGCCACGCACGTGCCGCGCGCCAACCTGCTGTACAGCCCACGGAACAAAATTCTGGCGACATCGCTGCTGATCGAAGCCTTCTTGTACGAAGAGCAGACAAGGCGCGGCATCTCGATCAAGCATTGGGAAGAGTTCGAAGACGTGGCCGATCACTGCACGGTCTGCCACAAGTGTCTGACGCCTTGCCCGGTCGACATTGACTTTGGCGAGGTCTCCATGAACATGCGCAACTTGTTGCGTAAGATGGGCCAAAAGTCGTTTCGTCCTGGCAATGCGGCGGCGATGTTCTTTTTGAATGCCACCAACCCGCAAACCATCAAGTTCATGCGCAGCGCCATGGTCGATGTCGGCTTCAAGGTGCAGCGCGTGGCCAATGACCTGATGCGCTCCTTGGCGCGCAAACAGACCGCCAAGCCGCCTTCCAGCGTTGGCAAGTCTCCGGTCAAAGAGCAGGTGATTCACTTCATCAACAAGAAAATGCCGGGTGGCCTCCCAAAGAAAACGGCACGGGCGCTGCTCGACATTGAAGACAAGGACTACGTCCCGATCATCCGCAACCCCCTGAACACGACGGCCGAAACCGAAGCTGTGTTTTATTTTCCGGGTTGTGGCTCTGAGCGTTTGTTCTCTCAGGTCGGGCTGGCCACGCAGGCCATGCTCTGGCATGCGGGTGTGCAAACCGTCTTGCCGCCGGGCTATTTGTGCTGCGGTTACCCGCAGCGCGGCAGCGGTCAGTTCGACAAGGCGGACAAGATCATCACCGACAACCGTGTGTTGTTTCACCGCATGGCGAACACGCTCAACTACCTCGAGATCAAGACTGTGGTGGTGAGTTGTGGGACTTGCTACGACCAGCTGCAGGGTTACGAGTTCGAAAAGATTTTCCCGGGCTGCCGCATCATCGACATCCATGAATATCTGCTCGAGAAAAACATCACACTGCGCACTGATGCGCCTGGTCAAGGTTATCTGTACCACGACCCCTGCCACAGCCCGATGAAATTGCAAGAGCCGATGAAGACGGTCAAAGCTTTGCTCGGCGACAACGTTTTGAAAAACGACCGTTGCTGCGGCGAGTCCGGCACGCTGGGCGTGACCCGGCCTGACATCTCGACCCAGATTCGCTTCCGCAAGGAAGAAGAGTTGCAAAAGGGCGAGGCCGCATTGCGCGCCACCGGAGCGGTAGCGGCTAAGGGTCCGGTGAAAATTCTCACCAGTTGCCCGAGTTGCCTGCAAGGCTTGTCGCGCTTTGGTGATGACCTGAACAATGGTCTGCTCGAAGCCGACTACATCGTGGTCGAGATGGCCAACCAGATATTGGGCAAAGACTGGTTGCCGAACTACGTCGAGGTCGCCAATCGCGGCGGTATCGAGCGCGTGCTGGTGTGATCTTCACACCGCAGCAGTTTCCACTTTAATCACCGAAAGAACGTACATGGCAGGTCTTCAAACTGGGGCGCCGACACCCACGGCCATCACCGTGCACAGCCAGTCGCGGCAGTTGCAGGTAGCGTTTTCTGATGGCTCGGATTTTCAGATTTCGTTTGAGCTGATGCGTGTCTATTCGCCGTCAGCCGAAGTGCAGGGGCACGGTCCCGGCCAGGAAGTGCTGCAAACCGGCAAGCGTGAAGTCACCTTGGTCGAGCTGGAACCCATTGGCAATTACGCCGTCAAGCCGGTCTTCTCGGACGGCCATGACACCGGCCTGTTTTCGTGGGATTACCTGTATTTTTTGGGCTCCGAGCAGGCTCGTTTGTGGGCCGATTACCTGGCCCGGTTACAGGCGGCCGGTGCTGAGCGCGATGCACCCATGATCAGCGCCGGTGGTTCTGCCTGCGCCAGCCACTGAGGTCACCCATGAGCCACACCCATTTCGGCTTTGAGTCGGTCGACGAGCAAGAAAAAGCGCGACGCGTGCGCGGCGTTTTCGATTCGGTCGCGCCTAAATATGATGTCATGAACGACCTGATGTCGATGGGCCTGCACCGCGTCTGGAAAGCGTACACCGTCAAGGTGGCGAATGTCCGCGACGGTCAATCTGTTCTCGACATTGCTGGTGGCACGGGTGATTTGGCCCTGGCGTTTGCGCCGCAGGTCGGACCGACTGGCCGCGTGGTGCACACCGACATCAACCAAGCCATGCTGAGTGAAGGCCGCAATCGTCTGCTGGACGCCGGCGTAGCTTTGCCGACGCTGGTGTGCGATGCTGAGAAACTGCCCTTTCCGGACGCCAGTTTTGACGTTGTGACCGTGGCGTTTGGTCTGCGTAACATGACCCATAAAGACGTCGCACTCAAGGAAATGAATCGCGTCCTCAAGCCCATGGGGAAACTCCTAGTACTGGAGTTTTCGAAAGTCGCCAAGCCGCTAGAGAAAATCTACGATTGGTATTCGTTCAAGGTCTTGCCGCGCCTGGGCAAGCTGGTCGCCAATGACGATTCGAGCTACCGCTATCTGGCTGAATCGATTCGTATGCACCCCGATCAAGACGCGTTGAAGGCCTTGATGCACCAAAGCGGTTTTGGTCATGTGGACTATCACAACCTCACTGGTGGCATGGTTGCCCTACACGTTGGCATCAAATGCTGATTTAATTTGGGTTTAATCTAAACTTATTCGCGTGGTTTGTGAGTCGTCAGCTAAGCGAAAAAATGAAATGCTTGAACGAGTGACTGAAGTGCTTCAAAAAAGTAAAGGCGGAGACATTATGAAAATCTGGTCAGCAATTTTGGCAGTCGTACTGACAGCTACCTTGGCATTCTCCGGTGGTGAGGCCGAGGCCAAACGCATGGGGAGTGGTAAGTCTGTCGGCAAGCAATCTTCCAACGTCACGCAGCGTGAGGCTGGGGGCTCCGCCGCACAAGCGGCTAAGCCTGCTGCGCCCGCGGCGGCTCCGGCAGCTGCTCCGAAGAAGCCTTGGGGTGCCATGCTCGGCGGTCTGGCCGCCGGTCTTGGTCTGGCTTGGTTGGCCTCTTCGTTGGGCCTAGGTGCCGGTCTGGCGCAGTTCATGACCTTTGCGCTGCTGGCGCTGGTCGTCATGCTGGTGATTGGCTTTGTCTTGCGAAAGATCAAGGCTAACCGTGAAGGCGGTGGGCAGTCGACGTCGCCGTTTGCTTTTCAGGGGGCGGGGGCTCCTGCCCGGGACTACAGCCCGGCCAATGTCGGCAACGACGCATCGGCCCGACCTTGGGAGCGTTCAGGTGCCTCGTTTGAATCGACTACGCCTGCGGCAGCTGGTGGTTCCATGATTGGCTCGGCACTGACCGGTTCGCAGTCTTGGAGCGTGCCAGCCGGTTTTGACGCCGATGGCTTTTTGGCGGCATGCAAAACTAATTTTGTGACCCTGCAAGACGCGTGGGACCGCTCCGATATCAGCTCTCTGCGAGCCATGATGACGGACGACATGCTGGACCAGATCAAGAGTCAATTGGCCGAGCGCGAGTCGCACACCGGCGGTGTTTTCAACAAGACCGATGTGCTGCGTTTGGATGCCCAGTTGCTCGGCATCGAGGAGCTTGACAACGTCTACATGGCCAGCGTTGAGTTCTCGGGAATGATCCGTGAAGACGCTTCGGCAGGCCCAAGTCCCTTCCGCGAAGTCTGGAACATGACCAAGCAGCGCAATGGTGCTGGCGGCTGGTTGGTCGCGGGTGTTCAAGCCTTGCAATGATCTGACGGGTCATTTATCCGTCAAAATCGGGGACGTATGAATAAAACGTCCCCTTTTTCTTTTCTGGAATCCTTCGCCAAACACCTTCAACCGCCCACTTGGCTGGTTGCGGAGGGTCAGCAGCGGCTGGTGCTGTTTCTCAACCATGTCCTGATGCAGGAAAAAGAGGCGCAGACGCGCCTCGCCCGTAAAAAGGGCAGTGTGGTTCATTTGCGTTGGGGTGCTTTTGCGCTGGACCTGTTGATCACCCCGGCGGGCCTGACGGACCGCGCGGCTGCTGAGCTACCAGCCGACCTGACGCTGTCGGTGGCCATGGAAGCGCCTTGGGTCGTGGCGCAGTCGGTACTCGAGGGCAAGGCGCCGCCGGTCAAGATTGAAGGCGATGTTCAACTGGCCGCCGAATTGGGCTGGCTGGCCGACAACCTGCGCTGGGATGTCGAAGAAGACCTGTCGCGCATCATGGGTGATGTGCCTGCGCATGCGATCACTGGGGCTGGGCAGCGGTTGCTGGCAGCCCTTCGCGACTTCGTGGCACGCGCACCGCGGCCGCCTTTTGCGGCAGGCAGCGCGTCAACACCAGCCCCCAAGGCGGGCGCATGAGCCGGCTGTTTCGCGGGATTTTCATTGTCTGGACGGTGCTTCGTTTCGGTCTCGATGAACTTGTTTTGTCGAGTTTTGAGAAGCCCTGGATCCGTCTGCTGACCCGCATTGTTTCCGTCGGGCGGAACCTGAAGGCTCCGCGTGGTGAGCGACTGCGGCTTGCGCTGGAACGGCTGGGTCCGATTTTCGTCAAGTTTGGTCAGGTCATGTCGACCCGCCGCGACTTGTTGCCGACCGACATTGCCGACGAACTGGCGCGTTTGCAAGACCGTGTGCCACCTTTTGATTCTTCTGTGGCAGTCGCCATCATTGAGAGCGCCTTCGGGCGCTCCATAGACAAGATTTTTGCGACCTTCGAGCGCACGCCTGTGGCCAGTGCGTCGATTGCTCAAGTGCACTTTGCGACCTTGCCCGATGGGCGTGAGGTGGCGGTCAAGGTTTTGCGCCCCAACATGTTGCCTGCCATTGAAAAAGACTTGGCCCTCATGCGCATGATGGCGGGTTGGGTCGAAAGTCTGTCGGCCGACGGAAAACGACTGAAACCACGTGAAGTGGTGGCCGAATTCGACACCCATTTGCATGACGAACTGGATCTGCTGCGCGAAGCGGCCAATGCGGCCCAATTGCGCCGCAACATGCAGGGCTTGAACCTGGTGATGATCCCGGAGATGGTCTGGGACTTTTGCATGCCCAATGTGATGGTCATGCAGCGCATGAAGGGCGTACCGATCAGCCAGGTGCAGCGATTGCGCGATGCCGGCGTTGATATTCCCAAGCTGGCCCGCGATGGCGTCACGATCTTCTTCACGCAGGTCTTTCGCGATGGATTTTTCCATGCCGACATGCACCCGGGCAACATCCAGGTGAGTCTCGATCCAGCCACCTTCGGGCGTTATATATCGCTTGATTTTGGGATTGTCGGGACGCTCACTGAGGTCGACAAAGAATATCTGGCGCAAAACTTCACGGCGTTTTTTCAGCGCGACTACAAGCGCGTGGCCGAACTGCACATTGAGTCGGGCTGGGTGCCGGCGCGTACCCGCGTCGACCAATTAGAGTCTGCCATTCGCTCTTGCTGTGAGCCTTACTTTGACCGGCCACTCAAAGAAATTTCGCTCGGAATGGTGCTGATGCGGCTGTTTCAGACCTCGCGGCGCTTTCAAGTCGAGATTCAGCCGCAGTTGGTGCTGCTGCAAAAAACGCTGCTCAACATCGAGGGCTTGGGCCGCGAGCTCGACCCAGAGTTGGATTTGTGGAGCACGGCCAAACCGTTCCTTGAAAAATGGATGATGGGGCAAGTGGGGCCAGAGAAGCTGCTGGCCGAACTGAAAGCCGAAGCGCCAACCTACGCCAAGCTATTGCCCGCGTTGCCACGGCTTTTTCACCAGTTTCTCAAGACCCAATCGGCGGGTCATAAGCGCGAGCTGGTCGAATTGCTGGCTGAACAGAAACGCACGAACAAGCTCCTGCAGGGGCTTGTCTACGGGGTATTGGGCTTCACGCTGGGGCTTCTGGCGATGCAGGTGATGCAGCACTTGCAGCTGTTTTGATGTTCCATGCAGATCGGTTCAAGGCCTGACGTCTGCGGTCTGGCCTTGAGGGTGCAGCGCCTATAATTAAAGGTTTGCATCCTGCCCCTTTGCCGGTTACTCAATTCACCGAAAACTATCTAGAGCTATGCCAATCTACGCTTACAAATGCGAGTCCTGCGGGCATGCCAAGGACGTCTTACAAAAACTCTCCGACCCACTGCTGAGCGACTGCCCGCAGTGCGGTGCACCGACTTTCAAGAAACAGCTCACAGCGGCCGGTTTTCAGCTCAAGGGTTCCGGCTGGTATGTGACGGACTTTCGCGGTGGTGACTCAGGCGCCCCGGCCAAGGATGCTGTTGCACCGGCTGCCTCGGCTTCTGATGGCTCCGCAGCGCCTTCGGCCGCTGCGCCAAAGGCCGACACCCCGGCTGCCGCGCCAGCACCCGCTGCTCCGGCGGCTTCGGCCCCCTCTTCTGGTAAAGCTGACTGATGGCTGCCGTGCGTCGCTGGCTGCTGGCCGGCTTGTTGGTACTGGTACCGCTGGCGATCACTGTTTGGGTGTTGGACTGGATCGTCGGCACGCTGGATCAGACCCTGCAAATATTGCCCCAGTCTTGGCGTCCCGACCATTTGCTGGGCTTTCATATCCCCGGCTTTGGTGTCTTGCTGGCGTTGGCCATTGTGTTGATCATCGGCGCTGTGGCCAGTAATTTCCTAGGCCGAAAATTAGTTGGCTGGTGGGATTCGCTGCTGGGTCGCATCCCCATCGTCAGGTCGATTTATTCGAGCGTTAAACAGGTCTCTGACACCTTGTTTTCAGAAAATGGCAATGCCTTTCGCAAGGCGCTGCTGATTCAGTGGCCGCGTGAAGGTGTGTGGACCATCGCTTTTCAGACGGGTACGCCCGGCGGTGATGTGGTCAATCATCTTGAGGGCGAGTACCTCAGCGTTTATGTGCCGACCACGCCAAACCCGACAGGTGGTTACTTTGTGATGTTGAAAAAGTCAGACTGTATTGAACTCAAGATGAGTGTCGATGAGGCGCTGACCTATGTCATCTCCATGGGCGTTGTGTCGCCTGGCAGTCCTGCTACGCACACACCACTTTAGTTTTTGCGTCAGCTTGTTTTTGAGGCTGCGCTCTTTGCCCATCGCGAAATCCGTTAACCGTTAACCGTAAAGCAATCCCAGTATGTCCATCGCTTCCAAAATGCGCTCCCACTATTGCGGTCTGGTGACCGAAGCCCTGATGGGTGAAACCGTTAGCCTGTGCGGTTGGGTCAACCGCCGGCGCGACCACGGCGGCGTGATCTTCATTGACCTGCGCGACCGCGAAGGGTATGTGCAAATCGTGTGCGACCCAGACCGTGTTGACATGTTCAAGACGGCGGAAGGCGTTCGCAATGAGTTTTGCGTACAGATCAAAGGCCTGGTGCGCGCGCGCCCAGATGGCACGGTCAACGACAGCCTGAAAAGCGGCAAAATTGAAATTCTGTGCCACGAGCTGACCGTGTTGAACGCCAGCGTCACGCCACCGTTCCAACTGGATGACGACAACCTGTCGGAAACCACGCGGTTGACGCATCGGGTGCTGGACCTGCGCCGCCCTTACATGCAGAACAACCTGATGCTGCGTTACCGTGTGGCCATGGAAACGCGTAAGTTTCTCGATGCCAATGGCTTCATTGACATTGAAACGCCGATGCTGACGAAAAGCACGCCGGAAGGCGCTCGCGATTACCTGGTCCCGAGCCGCGTCAACGAAGGCCATTTTTTCGCCTTGCCGCAAAGCCCTCAGTTGTTCAAGCAGCTGCTGATGGTGGCTGGTTTTGACCGTTACTACCAGATCACCAAATGCTTCCGCGACGAAGACTTGCGCGCTGACCGTCAGCCTGAATTCACGCAGATTGATATTGAAACCTCGTTCATGGGTGAGCAGGATATTCGAGACATGTTCCAGGGCATGATCAGCAACATTTTCAAGACCGTGCTGGCCACCGACTTGGGTGAATTTCCCGTCATGGCCTATGCCGATGCAATGCATCGCTTCGGCTCTGACAAGCCTGACTTGCGCATTAACCTTGAGTTCACGGAACTCACTGACGTCATGGCCGATGTCGACTTTAAAGTGTTCAGCACACCGGCCACCACACCGGGCGGCCGTGTCGTCGCGCTGCGCGTGCCGGGCGGTTCTGAGATGAGTCGCGGCGAGATTGACGGCTACACCGAGTTTGTCAAGATCTACGGTGCCAAGGGCTTGGCGTGGGTCAAGGTCAATGACGTGAGCAAGGGCCGCGAGGGTTTACAAAGTCCGATCGTGAAGAATCTGCACGACGCGGCGCTGGCCGAAATTATGAAACGCTGCGGCGCGCAAAACGGTGACATTATTTTCTTTGGTGCCGACAAGGCCAAGGTCGTTAACGACAGCATCGGTGCCTTGCGCCTGAAAGTGGGCCTCAGCCCGCTGGGCAAAAAGCTCGGTCTGTTCACCGCCGGCTGGAAGCCGCTCTGGGTGGTCGACTTTCCGATGTTTGAGCATGACGAAGCCAACAACCGGTGGAGCGCTGTGCACCATCCGTTCACGGCGCCGAAAGATGGTCATGAAGACTGGATGGACACCGACCCAGGTCGTTGCATCGCCAAAGCCTACGACATGGTCCTGAATGGCTGGGAACTTGGCGGTGGCTCGGTGCGGATTCACCGTGCTGATGTGCAAAGCAAGGTTTTCGACGCCTTGAAAATCGGGCCAGAAGAAGCCCAGGAAAAGTTCGGCTTCCTGCTGGACGCGCTGCAATACGGCGCACCACCGCACGGTGGATTGGCCTTTGGCCTAGACCGCATCGTCACCATGATGACTGGCGCAGAGTCGATCCGCGACGTCATTGCCTTTCCAAAAACCCAACGCGCACAGTGCTTGCTAACGCACGCACCCAGCGCGGTGGACGAAAAGCAATTGCGCGAGCTGCACATTCGCTTGCGCAATCCGCTGCCAGCTTAACGCCCGTTGGGCCAGCACATGCGCGGATGCCTTAATCAGAGCGTCTGAAGAGCAGTTGAATGACAGCGTTCAAGCTGCCGCTTTCCGTGCTGGTGGTCATTCACACGCCAGCCTTAGAGGTGCTGCTGATCCGGCGTGCTGACCATGCTGAATTTTGGCAAAGCGTGACTGGCTCGGTCGATGCTGCAGATGCTGATCTGCGGCACACCGCCGCACGCGAAGTGCAAGAAGAAACGGGTCTTGCCGTCCAGCCCGCTGATCTCGTGGACTGGGGTATTTCCAATGTCTATGAGATTTACCCGGCTTGGCGTCATCGCTATGCGCCCGGCGTGACACACAACACTGAGCATGTGTACAGCCTGTGTGTGCCTGAAGTTGTCTCAGTACGTTTGAGTCCGCGCGAGCACACTGCATGGAAGTGGCTGGATTGGCGTGCTGCTGCTGACCTTTGCTTTTCGCCATCGAATGCCGAGGCCATCTTGTTGCTCCCGAAGTTTGGACAAGGCAACCTTTCATGATATCGGGCGCGGCAGTGGCTTGGCGCAGACCGAATTTTGTGTCACCCTTGAGGTATGCCTGACGCCACTTCACCGACCTCCGTCCAGCCGCCACAGTTGCTGCAAGGTGGCGCGGCTTTCTTTCCAGCGCTGATTGCGGCCATTGATGACGCGACTTATTGGGTGCAGCTGGAAACCTATATTTTTGACTTCCATGGTGCGGGTGCTGATGTTGCAGACGCTTTGGTACGTGCGGCTCAGCGTGGCCTGACTGTCCAGGTGCTGGTCGACGGCATCGGCACAGTCCCACTGGAGGTCGCCTGGAAGGAAAAACTCGCCTTTGCCGGGGTTCACTGGCAGGTGTACTCACCGCTGACCGGCAACTGGCCTGGCTTGGGATTGGTGCGACCAGACCGCTGGCGACGCTTGCACCGCAAGCTGTGCGTCGTAGACCAGCAACTGGTGTTTTGCGGTGGCGTCAACGTGCTGGATGATTTTTATGATCCTCGACATGGTGCACTTGCCGCTCCTCGATTTGACTTCACTGTGGCGCTGGAAGGACCCGTGGCCGAAGCGGCATCGGAAGCCATGGCTTTGCTGTGGTGGCGCGTGCAGGCTGGCTACAGCGCCAGGCGCCATCATTTGGCTGAAGCCTGGGAGGCATTCAAGGCCGCAGGTTATGGCGGCCGGATCAGTGCCGCGCATTTGGCACGCCGGCGTGCTTTGGCATTGTCAGGTCGACCCGCAGGCGCCAGTACCTCTTACAGCCCGCCGACAGCCCGGGCTGCGCTGCTGCTTCGCGACAACCTGCTGAACCGCAACATCATCGAACGTGCCTATCGCAAGGCCATTGGTCAGGCTAGAAAAGACATCCTGATTGCCAATGCTTATTTTTTGCCTGGCGGCCGTTTGCGTCGTGCGCTGATCAAGGCTGCGCGCCGGGGCGTCAAGGTCACGCTGCTGTTGCAGGGTAAGTACGAATTCTTTATGCAGTACCACGCAGCCAGGCCCGTCTATGGCGCGCTACTCGATGCCGGGGTGGAAATCCACGAATACGAGGCCAGCTTTTTGCATGCCAAGGTTGCGGTGGTCGATGGCCACTGGTCTACGATTGGGTCATCCAACTTGGATCCCTTTAGCCTGCTGCTGGCACGCGAAGCCAACGTGGTGCTGGACGACCGGGTCTTTGCCCATAGCCTCAAGCAGCAGCTACTGGCCGCTATCGCCGGCCATGGTCGGCGAGTGGAAGCCACTGAGTACAACGGTCGCCCGTGGCGTCAGCGGATGCTCGACCTCGCGGCTTATGCGCTGATGCGGCTGGCTTTGTTACTGGCGGGCCAGCGCTATTAAATTCAAGGATGCCTAGTGCTATTAAAAAAATAGCTTCGAGGCTAATTAAATAGTGTGTTCAGAGCTGTCAGGCATGCATGTCAACAGCCGAGCTAAGTTTTTTGAGGACTGTTACCATTCTGCATGCTTATGAAATCAAACACGCCCACAGCGCCCGGAACGGCGCCCGCCGCCGACGATGAAGGCACCCCGATGTCGGTCAAGATCAGGGAGCGGATTACTCACGCCCGCAAGCGCTTCAACGCCAATGACAACATCGCCGAATTTATCGAGCCCGGTGATCTGGAAAAATTATTGGATGAAGTCGAGAGCAAGATGCAGGGCGTCCTTGACAGTCTGGTCATCGACACCGACAACGATCACAACACCAACAACACGGCACGCCGCGTTGCCAAGATGTACCTCAATGAAGTGTTCAAGGGCCGCTACCTGCACGCGCCGACCATCACGGAGTTTCCCAACGCCGAGCACTTGAATGAGCTCATGATCGTCGGGCCTATCACTGTGCGTAGCGCTTGCTCGCATCATTTCTGCCCGGTGATTGGTCAGGTCTGGATCGGCGTCTTGCCGAACGAACACACCAACGTGATCGGCCTGTCAAAGTACGCGCGCTTGGCTGAGTGGGTCATGGGGCGTCCGCAGATTCAAGAAGAGGCTGTGGTTCAACTGGCCGACCTGATCCAAGAAAAGACACAGCCTGACGGTCTTGCCATCGTGATGGAGGCATCTCACTACTGCATGGGTTGGCGCGGCGTGAAAGATCTTGACAGCAAGATGATCAACTCGGTGATGCGCGGTGTCTTTTTGAAAGACCCTAACTTGCGTCGTGAATTCCTCTCACTCATTCCGAAGAAGACCAACGGGTAAAAAATGCAGCCGTGTTTCACGGGCTTCTGCGCTTTTCTGACAGTGCGCTTTCATCGCCAAAGGACATCTCATCATGTTGGTTCGCCTTCTCTACGCCAGCCGCGCGGCTGATCCCCAAAGCCCAGAAGCCACAGATGGCATTCTGGCTAAGTCGCGCAGCCACAACTCAGCATGCGGCATCACCGGCATTCTTTGCTTTGGTGGGGGTATCTTTTTGCAGGCCTTGGAAGGCGGGCGTATGGCCGTCAATGAGCTCTACAAACACATTCTGAATGACCCGCGTCACAAAGATGTGGTGCTGTTGAGTTACGAAGAAATCAGCGAACGCAGATTCAGCGGCTGGACCATGGGTCAGGTGAATGCCGCCAAGCTCAACACCTCTATCCTGCTCAAATACTCTGAGCGGCCAGAGCTCGACCCTTACAGCATGTCTGGTTCGGTCTCCATGGCTTTGCTGCAGGAACTGATGGCGACAGCTTCCATCGTTGGCCGCTCCTGACGCCTTGGACATGCTTCTTGCAGGCTGCGATTTTTCCAGTAGCCCTAGCCGCCGTAAACCGATCGTCTTTGCCACGGGCCACCTGCAGCGCGATCGCGTTCAACTGACTCAGCTGGAACGGGTTGAATCGTTGGAAGACTTTTCGCGTTGGCTGACTGAAGACCGGGCGTGGCTATGTGCTTTTGATTTGCCTTTTGGCCTGCCGCGTGAACTGGTGACCACGCTTGGCTGGCCTGAGCAATGGGTGGACTGCATGGCGCACTATGCAGGTCTCACACGCCCCGAGATTCGAAGCACCTTCGCAGCCTTTTGCAATGCACGCCCTGTGGGCCAAAAGTTCGCTCACCGTGTCACGGACATACCAGCCGGCTCCAGTAGTTCCATGAAATGGGTCAACCCGCCCGTTGCCTACATGTTGCATGCGGGTGTCCCGCGTCTGATGGCCGCAGGTGTTTATCTCCCAGGTTTGAGCACGCCTTCTGTTGAAATGAGCGCGTTGCCGCGTATTGCCGTTGAAGGTTACCCCGGTTTGTTGGCGCGAGAATTACTTCAGCGAGGAGGGTCGAAGGCGGGTTTGGATGCCAAACAGCGCAGCTACAAAAATGACGCCAAGGCCCTGCAAACGCCTGAACGTTTGATTGCCCGTAAGGACATGCTCACTGCGCTTGAAAATGGCCAAACGCGACTCGGCCTGCGACTAAAGCTCACGCATGCTCAACGTGATCGATTGGTTGACGATGCAACGGGTGATTCACTGGATGCTGTGCTGTGCCTGATGCAGGCCGCTTGGGGTCATCAACAGCACATCGATGGCAAGCCGCGTTTCGGTCTGCCGGATGAGGTCGATCCGCTCGAGGGCTGGATCATCACATCCTGAGCGAAATACGCAATCAGAGGAGATGCGATGATTTGGCAACAATGTGTGGGGTTGGTGCTGCTGATACTGTCGTTGTCGGCGCAGTCCCGAACGCCACCCGAAACAACGACATGGACGGGCGTGGTCACGTATGTGGTGGATGGTGACACTGTGCATGTGCGTCCGGTGGATGGCGGCAAGGTGCACAAGATCCGGATCATCGGGATGGATGCACCAGAAATATGTCAGACCGGAGGTGTTGCCGCGCGACAAGCTTTGCAGGAACGCGTATTTCAGCGTTCTGTGACGGTGAGCGCTCAGGGCGTTGATGACTATGGACGTGATCTGGCGACGATCTACCTGAGTCAGGAGGACGTAGGTCAGTGGATGGTGCAGCGTGGTCACGCTTGGTCGTATCGCTTCAAGCGAGATCCTGGCCCTTATGTCCAAGAAGAAGAAAATGCCAAGTTGCTCGGCAGGGGGCTCTTTGCTGAGATGCCAGCCGAGTATCCACGAGATTTCAGACGCCGCTACGGTCGCTGTCCGTACCGGCGCTGACGGGCGATCTGTTCTGCTTTGGTTTTTTCTGCCATGCTTTTGGCCAACCCTGACAACTGCACTGTGCCGTTCAGTGTTTCAATGCGTTAACGGTCTTGCGGCCGCGCAGGGGGGGATGACAAAACAGAGGCGATCAGACTCGACATTTGCGTCGAGCGAAAGGCCGCAACCACCAAGCCGGTAACGGAAATAAGTCGCCATGGTTTTGCGATCACCACGACAGCGCCGACGGCTGCAGCCGCACCCAGCAATTTCAACGGATTAGCCTGCGCATATTTTTCGATCATGGGATGCACCACATCGATTGCCAGATGCGCTGGATGCGATTGCCACCAAGTCGACGCGGTACGTCGCACCGTGCGCCAGAGTCCATTCAAACCAGATGAGTGGGGGCTAGCCGAGCGAGTCGAGTTGGATTCGCCT
>Ga0208916_10000205_pt1 | contig 30200 bp, 47 predicted proteins | sample DEB19_08_DNA_5_FD_184523 | JGI IMG/M metagenome (GOLD analysis project Ga0208916, IMG submission 184523) | Aqueous microbial communities from the Delaware River and Bay under freshwater to marine salinity gradient to study organic matter... | ecosystem: Environmental > Aquatic > Marine >... | reverse complement strand
CCAGCCCATCCCTCCCACGAGCAATGCGGGGGACTTTGAGAGCAGCCTAGAAGCGCTCAGGAGCGCCTCAGTGCTAACAGTTTGAGCTGCGAATTGTCTCAAGAACTGGTCGATCGTCCTGCGCCAACCTGTGCGGAGTTTCTGCGAGAATCGCAGAACGCTCGCAAAGTGCCAAGTCAATAGCGTGCAGCCGTTACCCGTTACGGGCTACACTTCGCCCATGACCTGCGCCCACTGCTTGAGCTCGTTGCCTGTCATCCGTCGTGGCGACACTCGCTACTGCTCAAGCCGCTGCCGAGTCGCTGCGCATCGAGCGCTCCCAGCCGAGCAGCTGCGCCTCATCGATCGATGGGTGCGCTACTCGCCGACGAAGGTGCCGCTCACCATAAATGGTGACAACGCCAGCTCGACAAACCCTTCGACCTGGTGCGACTTTCACACTGCAACATCCTCAACGGTTGGCGCTGGCGTCGGCTTTGTTCTCACTAACGCCGACCGCATCGCGTGTGTTGACATCGATCACTGCCTTGACGGTCGTGGTCGACTTCTGCCCTGGGCGCAAGACATCATCGCCGGCATGCCCGACACCTACATGGAAGTTTCGCCGAGCGGCGATGGCTTGCATGTGTGGGGACTTGCCGACATCGACAAAGGTCGCAAGGCCGGCGGCGTCGAGGTCTACGGCAGCGGCCGCTACATCACCGTCACCTCTCAACGCTGGCGCAAATGTGCGACAGCGTTCGCCGATCTCAATGAGTGGATCGCTTCGCTGCCGATCTGATCGGAGCAACATGGCCACACAAGGCCCAAATGAGAAGGCTGTGCGCACCACGTTGCGCCACCTCGAGATCAGTGTCGTCAATGACGCTCGAGGTCGCCTTGCAGTGACTCTCGCAAAAGCGCTTGACGGCGATGCAGGGATGGCGACAGCTGCCATCTCGCGTGAACTACGGGCAACGCTGTCAGAACTGGAAGGTCGCGGCAATGGCGACACCGATGACGATCTCACCAAGTTCCTTGCTGAACTGTCCGCCCCGATGGTCGACACCACGAACCGACCGCCCAACGCTCGGTGGGAAAGTCGCGCAGATCGCTGAGCTTCTCGGCACACCTCTGATGCCTTGGCAGCGACACGTTGCCGACATCGCCTACGAACTCGACGAAGACACTGGCCGACTTGCCTATCGAGAAGTTCGGCTCACCGTTCCTCGCCAGTCGGGCAAGACGACGCTGATGCTGGCGGCGATGACTCACCGCTGCCTCGCAATGGGCAACAGGCAGCGCGTGTTCTACACCGCACAAACTGGCAAAGACGCTCGGCTCAAATGGGAAGACGAACACGTCCCCGCTTTGCAGCGCTCAGCGCTCGGCAAACTCATCGAAGTTCGACGCACCAACGGCAGCGAAGCAATTCGCTGGGAGAACGGCTCACTGTGGTCGCTGCTGGCCACCACCGAAAGTTCTGGCCACGGCGCACAAGCCGATCTCGGCGTGCTCGACGAAGCGTTCAGTTACACCGACGACCGCCTTGAGCAAGCAATGAAGCCGGCAATGGTGACTCGTCCACAGCCACAACTGTGGATCGTGTCCACCGCTGGCACCGAAGACTCGCTCTACCTAAACGAGAAGATTGACGACGGCCGAATCCGTGCCCTATCTGGTCAGACTTCGTCGGTCGCTTTCTTTGAATGGTCAGCACCAGATGACGCCGAGATCGGTAGCCCTGACACCTGGCGTGCTTGCATGCCGGCGCTTGGGATCACCGTGCCGATCGAAGCCATTCGGTCTGACTTTGAATCGATGCGTGAACCTGAGTTCCGGCGCGCGTATCTGAACCAACGCCAAGATCGAGCAGCTGCTGCACCGTGGCAGGTCATCAGCGAAGAAGACTGGAAAGCCTGCGCCGACACATCGAGCGCAATCGCTGACCAGCCGACCATCGCTCTCGATGTCACACCATCACGCTCGATGGCATCACTGTGCGCCGCTGGCACTCGCTCAGATGGCGCAGCCCATGTCGAAGTGATCGGCAACCGACCAGGCACCTCATGGGTGCTGGACTGGTTCGCCGCCGAAGATCGTGTGCGCACCTATCGAACCATCGTGATCGACCCGGTATCGGGTGCGAACTCGCTGGTGTCTGATCTTCGCAACCTTGGCTTGCAGATCGTCGAAGTTGGCACACGGCAGATGGTTGCCGGCTGTGGCAAGTTCTACGACCTCGCAACTCAAGGGCGCTTGCGCCACATTGACCAGGTGCCGCTGAACGCTGCGGTCGCTGGATCAAAGAAACGAAACCTCGGCGATGCGTGGGCATGGCATCGACGCGATAACAGCGTCGACGTATCACCACTAGTCGCCGCAACTCTTGCACTGCAGGCGCACGTTGCGCCCGAGCTGCGTCCGCAGGGAACCCCGCAGATCGTCGACCCTTGGAGCCTGACTGATGAGTGAACTACTCACCACCATCGTCGAGCTCATCGGCGCTGCACTCATCGTGGCTGGTGTCGCGATGCTTTCAATCCCTGCCGCATTGATCGCCGCCGGCGTGCTGGCGATCTGCGCTTCATTCCTGGTGGCTAACCGATGAGTCTCTTTGCAAAACGCGCGCTGAACCCTGACCCCGTGCGCACCTCTGTGTGGCTGCCGACGACCAACTGGTCAGGCGAATCAATCACCGAGTCCACCGCCCTCGAGGTCACTGCCCTCATGGCGTGTGTGTCGCTGATCGCCGACTCTGTCGCATCGCTGCCTATGCGTGGCATCCGCCACGTTGGCGATCGCACCGAGCCAGTGCAGATCCCTAAGTGGATCGACAGCTCGACCGAGCACACGCAGTACGAACTCATTCACATGATCGTGACCTCGCTTGCCCTGCACGGCAACGCCTACATCTACGTCGACCGAGACGTGAACACAAACGCCCCGATCATGCTGACACCGCTGCACCCCACAAACGTGCAGGTGAACATCGTCAACCGCCAGCGTTACTACACGACGAACGGCATCGTCATTGATCTGAACAACATGCTGCACTTGCGCTGGTGGACGCCGCCGCAATCTGCAGTCGGTCTGTCACCGATCGAGATGCAGCGCAACACCATCGGCCTCGCACTTGCTCAGGCACGCTTTGTGAATCAGTGGTACTCCGAAGGCGCAACGCCTTCGTCGGTGCTCGAGGTTGACGGCGACATGACCACCGACCAGGCGAAGGTTCTGCAGGCAACGTGGGAAACCTCACACCGCCGTAAGCGTCGCCCAGCCGTTCTCACTAACGGCATGAAGTGGAAGCCAATCACCGCTTCGGCCCAGGACATGGAACTCGCCGAATCTCGTGAGCAGACGATCAACGACATCGCGCGCATCTTCCGTGTGCCGAACTACATGATCGGCGCACGCGGCGACTCACAGACATACCAGAACAACGAATCCGCCGGCATGCACTTTGTCACCTACACGTTGCTGCCGTGGCTTGTGCGCATTGAGCGCGCGCTGAGCGGTCTGATGGTTGCACCTCGCGAGATCAAGTTCGACACCTCAGCGTTCCTTCGTGCCAACACGACCGAACGAATCCGTGCCTATCAGAGCGCAATCATGTCGGGCATCTTGACGCCGAACGAAGCGCGTGAGCGTGAAGGCCAAGAGCCCTACCCAGGCGGCGACGAGTTCGTCATGGTCCTGCCAGGCGCAATCGTCGCAGGCACAAGCGAAGCGCAACCGCCAGTCGGCACAGACGCTGAGCCACCGATCCGATGATGGAGATCGCAATGACCGAAGAGCTGAACCAAGACACGGCGCAGGGGCCTGTCTCTGAGCAACTGGATGAAACCATGCCCGAACAAACCCCTGTTCGCTACACCGCCGTCGAGATCGAGAACCGCCGCATCGGCGGTCGCGATGTCGAGTTCCGCACCGTTGAGGTCGACGGCCTGCAGCTTCGAGCTGTAGAAGCCGACACCGAGATGCCGATGCGTTTCGCTGGTTACGCCGCAGTGTTCAACTCCCCATCTGAGCCGCTGCCCTTCATCGAGACCATCGCCCCTGGTGCGTTTCGTCGCTCGCTGAAATCAGACAGCGAGAAGCGCATGTTCTTGAATCACAACACCGACCAGGTGTTGGCAAGCACACGCTCAGCGACGTTGTCGCTCAGCGAAGATGATCGTGGTCTGTACGTCGAAGCCGAACTGCCCGACACCACCTACGGTCGCGACCTCTCAATCCTCATGCAGCGCGGCGACGTGCACTCGATGAGCTTCGGCTTCTCGGTGCCCCGTGGCGGCGACTCATGGTCTGAGGATGGCAGCTCGCGTGAACTGCGGGAGATCATCTTGCACGAAGTCTCAGTGGTGACCGGCTTCCCCGCCTACCCCGCCACAGAAGGTGCGCAAGTTCGCAGCACCGAAGAAATCGCCGAGCCAGTCGACGCAACCGAAGACGGTCTGCCAGTCGATCTTGCTCGTCGCATGCTCGAGCTCAACGCCAAGCGCTGAGCATCGAATCTGCAGCTCGGAGCCATCGCCCGGAGCGCCCCCCATGCGCAACCACCGATCGACCACCACCTGCACTTACTAACCCAACCCAACCGCCACGGAGGCAACCATGACTGACGAACTCGTCACTCGCCTCTCGGAACAGCGCGCGCGTACCTGGGAAGAAGCTAAGTCTCTTCTCGATCACGCAGCGTCCGAGAACCGCGACCTGTCCGGTGAAGAAGCCGAACAGTTCACCCGCATGAACGACGACATCGATGCACTCGATGCCCGTCGCAAGAACATCATCGACATCGAAGCACGCGAGCGTGCAATCGACGAATCACGCGCCGCTCTCGGCGTCCCGGCTGACTTCGGTGTTCGCACCGCTGCCCCTGCCGAGAAGAACGACAGCGACATCATTCGTGAAATCGCCCTTGGCGAGCGTCGTTCGTTCTCGTTCGACAAGCGTGATGTCACCAAGTCCAGCACCGGCGCACCAGTGCCGACCTCGTTCTACGACCAGCTCGTTGAGCAGCTCGTCATTCAAGGCCCGATGCTTGACGGCAACGTCATCACGATGCTCACCACGAACAGTGGCGAGTCCCTTCAGATCCCACGCACCGCCACCTACACCGCCCCAGCAATCATCGGTGAAGGCACAGCGATCACGGAATCTGACCCGACCTTCGCAGCGTTCGTCACCCTTGGTGCATTCAAGTACGCCGCCACGTTCCAGCTCAGCCGTGAGGTTGTCGAAGATTCAGGCATCAACTTGCTCGACTTCGTCGCCCGCCAGGCTGCAGTCGGCATGGGCACAGCGGTCAACGCTGGCCTCACCGTCGGCACCGGAACCACACAGCCCAACGGCATCGTCAACGGAGCCGGCTCAGCCGTCACCGGTGGCACTGGCGTCGCTGGCGTTCCGACCTACGAGAACCTTGTAGACCTCGTCTACTCGGTTGGATCTCCTTACCGCCGTCGTGGCGCTTCGTTCCAAATGAACGCAAGCACCGTCGCTGCAGTTCGCAAGATCAAGGACGGCAACGGAAGCTACATCTGGCAGCCGTCGTTCCAAGACAATGCCCCTGATCAGCTGCTCGGCTACGCCGTTCTGGAAAACCCAGACGTCGTCGCTACGGCAACTGGCGCAAAGTCGGTCATCTTCGGCGACATGGCATCGGCGTACTACGTCCGCCAGGTCCGTGGCATCGACTTCGCACGCGATGACAGCGTCGGCTTCGTCAATGACCTCATCACCTTCCGCGTCACATGGCGTGGAGACGGCGCGGTCGTCGATTCCAACGCAGTGAAGTTTTACAAGGGTGGCGCGTCCTGATCGGACGCCTCACCTTTTACGGGCTTTGTCTGGTTGGTGGTGGTTCGTTGCCCGTGCGAGCCACCACCGGCCAACCAGACAGCACACACGGCATTCGGGCGAGGAGCATCATGGGCAAGAGACGGAGCAATTCACATGTGGGTGGTAATCCGCAACACAGAGGTCGAGTTACCTCCGTACCTGGCGCAGTACCTGGTCGAAGCGTCGGTGGCGACACCCGTGCAGGAATCTGCTGGCACTCAAACTTCGCAGGAGCAGGCACCGGCTACGGCGTCCAAACCGCGCAAGTCGCGCGCCAAATCAAAGCCACCGGCCGACCCATCACCCTCTCCAACAACTACGGCACCCAGGGCTTCATCACCGAATGGGAAGGCATTGAAGTCCTCCCGACCGGCTTCCACCCCTACTCAGCAGACGTGCTCGACGCGCATCTCAAATACAGCCAAGAGCAAACCGGTCGACCCACCGCTCTGATCACACTCTTCGACACTTGGGTGTTCAAAGGCGCCAAGCTCGACGACATCAAGGTCATTGCCTCATGGGTGCCAATCGATCACACGCCCGCACCGCCGGACGTTCTCGAATGGTGCCGCCGAGACAATGTGCTGCCGATCGCTATGGCGAACTACGGCGCACGAATGCTCGAGGCTGCCGGCGTCGACCATCGCTACATTCCACACGGCGTCGACACCAAAGTCTTCCGACCAGGCGCAACCGTTGACGGTGCGACAGGTCGTCAACTTCTCAAGATCCCCGACGACGCATTCGTGGTCGGGATCGTCGCTGCCAATAAGGGCATCGCACCCATGCGCAAAGCATGGGGCGAGAACCTGCTGGCGCTCGGCCAGTTCATGGCAAAGCATGACGACGTTTATGCCTACATGCACACCGAGAAACGTGGCGCACAAGGCGGCGTGGATCTCGTGCAACTCGCAGGCGCTTGCGGTATCCCTGAGAACCGCATCGTCTGGACAGATCAGTGGGCCTACTACGCAGGTCTGCCACCATTCGTGCTGGCAGGTCTGATGGGCGCTATGGATGTCAACCTTGCTGCCTCTCGTGGCGAAGGGTTCGGCGTTCCAGTTATCGAAGCCGCCGCCTGTGGCGTGCCCTCGATCGTGTCCAACTTCACCGCTCAGCCTGAGCTTGTCGAAGATCACGGCTACCTCGTCTCCGTGCAGCCCTACTGGGACGCACTGCAGACCTCATGGTTCGCCACACCGCTGGTGCATTCAGTGCTCGAGGAACTTGAGCACGCCTACGACACCGCCCGAGACGCAGACCGAAAGGCTGCTGCTCGAGCACACGCTGAGACCTACGACAACAAGATCGTCTTCGACAAATACTGGCTGCCAGTGCTCGCCGAGATCGACGAACTGATGGCGAAGTGATCGCCTGGGACCGGCTCGGCAAACGGCACGAAGCATTCGCCACCATCGCCGAGCTGCTGGGCGAAGGCTGTCGCATCGTTGAGACCGGCACCGTCAGAGACCTAGGCAACTGGGAAGGCGACGGCCAGTCAACGATCGTCTGGGACCAACTCGCCACCGACCTCGGCGGCACCGTCACCACCATCGACATCAATCCACTCGGTGCCGAACTTGTCGCTGAACTCGGACTGCAAGCAACGACCGCAATCGTCGGCGACTCCCTCGATGTGATCCCAACACTGACCGGCCATTGCGACTTTCTCTACCTTGACTCTTTCGATGTCGACTTCGAGAACCCGCAGCCTGCAGCAGCTCATCACCTCAGCGAACTCATGGCAGCTCTCAACCTGCTGGCCCCTGGCTCAATCGTCGCAGTCGACGACAACCAAGACGACCAGGGCAAAGGCTCAGAGGTTGCGTGGTTCCTTGCCGAGCATGGCGCTAACGAAATCGTCCGCGGCTATGTCCGCGTCTGGAGAATCTAATGGCCATCACCAACGGCTACTGCACGCTTGCTGAGCTCAAGAGCGTGATGCGCATCAATGACAACGTCGACGACACCATGCTTGAGGCACGCATCACCGAAGCCTCGCGAGTCATCGACCAACACTGCGATCGTCGCTTCTATGCCGACGCCAACGCAACCGCTCGGCTCTATGTTCCACCGGTCGAAGATCTCGTCATGGTTGACGACATCTCAACCACCACCGGCTTGGTCATCAAGACCGACTCGGCTGGCGACGGCACCTACGCCACAACGCTCACCGCTTCTCAGTATCAGCTCGAGCCAGTCAACGGTCTCGCCAAGGGCTCACCGGTCACGATGATTCGCCCGATCGGTATCTACTTCCTGACCACTGCCGCCCCTGCCTACCTGCAGGTCACCGCCAAGTGGGGATGGCCATCAGTACCTTCGCCAGTCACCTCAGCCTGCATCCTCCTGGCTGGTCGACTTGTCAAGCGTGGCGACTCACTACTCGGCGTTGCTGGCTTCGGCGATCTCGGTGCCATCACCGTGCGTGCCATCGACCCCGACGTGGAGCGCATGTTGCGCCCGTATCGCAATCCGGTCGTCGCCTAATGGCTGGCACCGCCTCTTCGATTCAGACTGCACTCGGCGTCAGGCTTGCAACCGTCTCTGGTCTGCGAGTCGCCGATCATCTGCCCGAGCAAGTGAACCCGCCGATGGCAGTCATCCAGATGCAGTCGGTGACCTATCACCGCGCAATGGCTGGCGGACTGTCTGAATGGCAGTTCACCATCAGCTGCGTTGCCGGTCGCATGGGCGATCGACCTGCACAGATCACGCTCGATGGCTGGATGAGTTACGCCGGCGGTCAATCAATACGAGCAGCGATCGAAGCCGACAAGACGCTCGGCGGTAACTGCTCCACCCTCAAGGTCGGCGACATGGTCGCCGTACGCCCTCTCTCAATCGGTGATGCCGCTTATCTCACTTGTGAGTTCAACGTCACCGTCCACGCATAGGAGTCCCCGTGAACACCTACAAGATCGTCGGCCCACTCAATGTGGTGGGCCACGAACCCGGCGAGATCGTCAGCGATGACGACCTCGAAGGTTGCGACATCGAGCACCTCATCGGTGCCGGTCATCTCGCAAGCACCAAGTCCAAGACCAATCCGGTCGACAAAGCAACACCTACCCAGGAGGACTAAGCCGTCATGGCCATCGTCATCACCAATGCAAATGTTTCCGTCGGCGGCGTAGACCTCTCAAGTCACATCACCAAGGTCACACTCTCAACGACTCGAGCAGAAATTGAGACCACGACATTCGGCAACACTGCCGTGCGTCGCGTCGCCGGTCTCGCTGACTCGTCAGTAGCGATCGACTTCAATCAAGACTTCGCCGCTAGCTCGGTCGAAACCACGCTCTACCCATTAATCGGCAGCACCGCCACTGTCGTCGTCAAGCCGAACGGCACCGCCGCCGGCACAGCGAACCCGTCGTACACCTTCTCGGCGCTTGTCACCGAATGGATGCCACTCGATGCGCAGGTCGGCGAACTCGCCTCTGCCTCCATCACCTGGCCAATCGACGGAACCATCGCGAAGGCGACGGCTTAGTCATGGCTGCTCTCATGCGTCTTCGGGTCGTCCCTACACAGGGCGAGCCGTATGAGATCCCCGTCACCCCCAAGGTCATCGTCGCTGCCGAGCGTCAGTTCGCCAAGCCGATGACCCAACTGTTCGGCCAGGACGCCTCCTATGAAGCGCTCTGCTGGGCAGCCTGGAAGGGCTCGCACGTTTCCGGTCTTGTCGTGAAACCATTCGACGAATGGCTTGACGACATCGACTCGATCGAAGCCGGCGACGAGCCGCGCGTCCCTTTAGAGAAAGCATGACGATGCTGGTGGCGCAGGTCTCTGTTGCCACCAGCATCGCACCCAACGATCTGCTCGACACTCCACCGGACGTGTTCTGGGCGATCGTTGCGGTACTGAAAGAACAATCTCGGAAGGGGTAGTCATGGCCAAGAAGGTCAAGGGCATGGCCACCGAAATCGAGAGCGGTGGACTTGAAACCACTGTTGTCTTGAATGGCTACAACGATTTTAAAAAGAAACTGAAACTCGCCGACGCTGATCTTCGCAAAGCAATGGACAAAGAGATAAAGAGTTTCATCACTCCAGTCTCAGCGCTTGCCAAGTCCTACGTCCCCTCTGTTGCCATGCGCAACTGGAAGAGCGGCGGCAAGGGCGTGTGGAGTAGTCGACTCGGCTGGGATCAGTCTGAGGTTCTCAAAGGCATCGTCGTCCGCCAAGGCGGAAGTCGAAGCAAAGGCTCTGCAACCTCGGCCGCCTGGCGCATTCAGAACAAGTCAGCCGCCGGCGCAGTGTATGAACTCGCCGGCAAAAAGTCTAAGGGCAGCGGCACTGCTGGCATCAGTTTCATCAACGCCATCACGCTTCGTGGTGGTCGACCATCTCGCCTCATCTGGCGTGCATGGGATGCGAAGGGCGGCGAGCAAGCGATCACTCGATCAGTGCTCGAGACGATCAACAAGTTTGAGAACGAGCTGCAACGCAAGCTCGACTAACGCAGGACTGAGGACGCTATGGCTGTCAATCTGAATGTCATCTCTCAGTTCGATGCGAAGGGCCTCAACCGGGCGCAGTCAGAACTAGACAAGCTGGCGAAGTCGACCTCGAGCATCTCAACAAAACTCTCAGGCGCAGCAAAGGTCGCCGGCGCTGGCATCCTCATCGGTGCTGGCGCAGTCGCTGCCGGACTGTTCGAGATCGGGTCGTCATTCGACGAAGCCTTCGACAACATTCGCATCGGCACCGGCGCAACCGGTCCAGCGCTTGAGGCACTGCAGGCCGACATGAAAGCGGTCGCCGGCACAGTGCCTGCATCGTTCGGCGATGCTGGCAAAGCCATCACCGTGTTCTCACAGAAACTCGGCCTCACCGGCGCACCCTTGCAGACACTCTCTAGCCAGGTGCTCGAGCTGTCACGCATGACTAGCACCGATCTAGGCGGCAACCTCACAGCAGTGACCGACGTGTTCAACAACTTCGGCGTCGGTGCTGCTGACCAATCGGGCAAACTTGATCTCCTGTTCCGTGCCTCGCAAGCCTCTGGCGTGTCAGTCGCGGAACTCGCCGGCACCATGAGTGGAGCCGGCGTTGTTCTGCGTGAAGTTGGTCTCTCCTTCGACCAGTCCGCAGGCTTCCTGGCGACACTTGCCAAGGCTGGCGTCGACGCTGGCGACGTGATGCCCGCACTCAGCAAGTCCCTCGCCGTTGCAGCAAAGAACGGCAAAGACGCTTCGGCAGTATTCAGCGAAACCTTCAACGCAATCAAGGGCGCACCTAGCGACGTTGCTGGCGCAGGCATTGCACTCGACGTGTTCGGCGCAAAGGCTGGCCCGAAACTCGCCGCACTCATTCGTGAAGGCAAACTCTCTTTCGAGGACATGACCGCAGCCATCGCAGGCGGCGGAGAAACCATCCTCGGCGCAAGTGCAGACACTCAAGACTTTGCCGAGAAACTCACACTCCTCAAGAACCGTGTGTTCTTGGCCATCGAACCAATCGCTACTCGAGTCTTTAACAAGATCGGGCAGGTCATGGACGAGCTCGGCCCGAAGGTCGACGAGCTCACGAAGTTCATGAAAGAACACAAAGACATGATGGTCATCGTCGCCGGCGTGCTCGGCGGCATCATGATCATCGTCCTCACCGCCTACACAGTCTCGATGCTCGCCGCTATCGCTGCGACTGTTGCTGCAGCTGCACCATTCATCGCCATCGGCGTCGCCATTGCAGCGATGGTGGCTGCGGCCCTGTATCTCTGGAACAACTGGGACCAGGTCTGGCAGTGGGTTATGGATCACAAAGCCTACGCAGCGATCATCGCAATCCTCGGCAGCGTCATCATTGTGCCGATCGTCCTGCTCATCGCGACGATCAAGTGGCTGCAGGCCAACTGGGAAAACGTCTGGTCAAAGATTCAAGCCGTCACTAGCTTTGTTTGGGGCATCATCAAGCCGATCTGGGATGCGATCTCTTTTTACATCACCAACATCTTGATCCCTTACGTCAACTTTCTCTGGGATGTTTTTCAGAACGTGTGGACGTGGATCAGCGAGAAGATCAGCAAAGTCTGGAACAACATCATCAAGCCGATCTGGGATGCGATCTACGGCTACATCGTCAACTATCTCATCCCCTGGTATCAGAAACTGTGGGAGATAGTTCGAGAGGTATGGGACAACGTCTCGTCAAAGATCAGCACGGCATGGGGCGTAATTTCGACAGTGTTTGAAAGCGTCAAGAACGGCATCGCCACTGTCTGGGGATTCTTCCAGACCGCCAAGGACATCATCAGCGGCGTCTTTACGAACATTGCCGACGCAATCAGCGGCCCTTTCAAGACTGCCTTCAACTTCATCTCGGACGCATGGAACAACACCGTCGGCAAGTTGTCTTGGTCTGTCCCTGGCTGGGTGCCAATCATCGGCGGCAACAAGATCTCAGCGCCACAACTCCCAACCTTCGCCGAGGGAGGCATCTTTAACACCGGCATCGGCGGCGGCTCTGGTCTCGCTGTCCTGCATGACAATGAAATGATCCTGAATCCGCAACAGCAGAAAGCATTGTTCAGCGGCAACGGTCTCGGCGGTGGTGGCGCAATCAACGTCACGATCAACATGCCCCCTGGCTCTAACGGCTCCGATGTCGTCAACGCAATCAAGCGCTACGAAAAGACCAACGGCACCTCCTGGAGAAACTGATGGGCGTCACAGGATGGGCAAACGCCTCAGGCTCACAAGTCACGCTCTATGTCGAAATCGACTTCTCCGAAGCCATTGGTGAGGTCGGCACCTCTAACGCTCCGACACTGCGCACGCTGTGGGATTCGGCGACGTGGGATGCCAGCGCTGCAATCTGGTCATCGAATACGCCGGTCTACACCGATGTCACCGAATGGGTGCTTGGTGTTTCTACCGGTCATGCTTTCAGCCGAGACACAAACAAATACAACACTTCGAGCGCGACGATCTCGCTGAGCAACACTGACGGCCGCTTCTCGCCGCTGAACACTTCCTCGCCTTATCGCGTCGGTGCTTACTCAGGCATCGGCCCGTTGCGCCCTGCACGAATCCGAGCTGCCACAAGCTCTCAGACCTTCACGCTCTTCACTGGCTATGTCCAGGAATGGAACGAGCAATACCCCGACATGGGCGGCAACGCCACTGTCGAGGTTTCACTGGTGGGCGTCGAAGGCCGCATGGGCGACTACACCCGAGTCGCTACAACAGCCACCGGCTCAGGCGAGAACGCTTCGTCGCGCATTCAGCGCATCTTGTCTTCTGTTGGTTTCACTGGCGAGCAGTACCTCTCAACAGGCACGAACGCTCTCCAGGCGACAACGCTTGAGGGTAACGCTATGGATGAGCTGCAACTTGTCGCTGACTCTCAGGGCGGCGCTATCTGGTTCGGCCCTGACGGTGCCTGCTACTTCGACGGCATCAATGCCCTACGAAATCGCGCCGCAAATACGTTTGACGCCATCGTCTTCACGACTGCGAAAGACTCAACCAGCGATGCTGCTCAGTTCGGCTACTCAGACATCGCCTACTCATACGACGGCTCGCTTACGAAGAACATCTATTCCTACGCCGCTGTCGGTGGAGCAACGCAAACTGTCGCCGACGAAGTCTCACGATCTCTTTATGGCGATCGCCAAGTGTCTCGCTCCGATCTGCTCTGCACCTCTGGTGCCGACGTGATGACGTTGGCAGAAAGAGATCTTGCCTTTCACAAGGGCACCGAGATGCGTGTCGAATCGGTGACGGTCCTGCCTCGAGCAGAAACCGATGTCACGATCTCAACACCGTTGACTCAGTGGGATCTTCTGTTGGGTAACTCTTTGCGCGCAGGTTGCAAGGTCGTCATGGATAAGCGCCTTGGCACCGCACTGCCAACCACCCTTGAGCGCTACTGCCTGCTGCAAGGAATCAATCACAACATCACCCCAGACAACTGGTCAACAGGTTATGAGTTCACATCGGCGACGGTGCTGCACGAGATGACTGTGCCATGGGATGAGTTTCTATGGGACACAGGAGTCTGGTCATGGTAGTTGCCGTCATCGTTCACCCAATCGACACAGAGAAGCATCCAACGATCCCTGCTGGGTTTCGTTGGTGCGCTCAGTTCGGCACTAATCCAATCGACGCTTCGCAGTATCTCAACGCAGGCTGGGAGCCATCAATCAACGATGCCTCAGTCACCGGCGAAATGGTTGCCAGTTCCATCTACAAAGCGTTCAGGATCATGGGCATCGAGTGTGACTACCTCGGCGTCATCCAACTTGCCGACGACCCAATCCCCGCAGAGGAGATCTGATGCCTTACACAACAGTCGTCGCCGGTACCTACGCCACCGCCTCATGGGCGAACGCCAACGTGCGCGACCAGGTCATCACCACTTTCGCCAGCACTACGACTCGCGACGCCAACATCACCGTCCCGGTCGAAGGCATGGTCTGTTTCATCGCTAGCAATGACGCCAATGAGGGTTTGTACGTTTATCACGGTGCCACTGGTGGCTGGCGAAAAGGACCAGGCTGGAACGCACCGTGGGGAGTGATGTCGTATGTTCAAACAACGACCTCGCAGCTCAGCATCACAACACGCATTGCTGCAACAGGTATGACTACCGGCTCTGTTACTTATGTCGCCAACCGACTGCTGCGTGTCACCGTTCTCACTCCGAAGATGTCTTCCACTCTCGCCAACACCCGCATCGAAACCTTCCTAGTCAACGGCTCAACGACTGTGTCTAGTTGCACATCAGTGTCTCCTACTGCTGGCGTCGGGATGGCAACAGGACTTTCATTTTACGAAACAACCACTGCCGGAGCGCGCACCTATCTGCTGGAAATTGGCAGAAATGACGCAAGCACTGTTCAAACAAACGCTGCTTCGACTAACCCATTCCAACTCATTGTTGAAGACATCGGCCCATCCGGCGCACCGGCGTAAGGACTCTGACTCATGGCATACACAACACTCGTTAGCGGCACCAACATCACAAGCTCATGGGCAAACGCCAGTGTGCGCGATCAAGTCGTTTCGCCGTTTGTGACTTCTGCCGCCCGAACCGCAGCGATCACTTCTCCCGTCGCCGGCATGGTGTCATCGCTCACCACTTACGACAAAACTGAGGGCATTGAGTTCTACAACTCAGCCGGCCAGTGGCGTAAGCCGTGGAACATGCCGTGGGGAATCATCACCACCACCGCTGGTGGCACATCGAATCTTGGCTACGTCGACGTCACATCGACTCAAGGGTCCATCGGTGCCACTGGCGTGTCTCTGACAAACATGACGATGACTTTCAACACAGCCGCCAATCGCATGTATCGACTCAGCATTCACACCAACTTCTACTCAACACAAGCTGGAGATACGGCCGCACTCCTCGCACTCATTGATGGATCAAATGTGGGCTACGCGTTATCTGGCGACCTGACTGCAACCTCGGCGTCGCTGAGAAGTCTGGACCTTGTCAAGCCATTCACAAGAACCACTGGTGGTTCCATGTCCGTAATCATGCAGGCCTATCGCCAATCTGGTCCTGGCGGAACACTCACCATGCAGGCTTCTGCTGTGAACCCTGCCACCATGCTCATCGAAGACATCGGCCCCGCCGGCGCACCGTCCTGATGACCACCGTCGACGAAGTTCTCAACATTGAGCGCAGCTTCCTCGGCGAAGGTGGCAATCGTTTCTGGGACTGGTACCCAGCGCCCTATGGCACTGCCTGGTGCGACATCTTCCAGAGCTACTGCCTCACCGCCGCTGGCATCCCGACTCACTTCGCATGGGTGTCGGCGCACTTCGATTACTACCGAGCCCAAGGCCGCACCTCTTACGACGCGCGCTCAGCAACTCCCGGCTCGCTCATCGCCTTTGAGTGGAACTCCACACCAGGTGGCTACGACCACATCGCAATGGTGGAGAGCGTCGACGCCAACGGCGTCACCGCTCTGAACGGCAACGTCAACGGCTCACGAGTCCAGCGACTGTGGCATCCCTTCAATGGTGGCGGCATTGCTGAAGTTGCCTTCCCCGAATACTCAACACCAACTCCACCACCTATCCCGAACCACATCATCGGAGATGACGACATGACCGACCGCTTCCTTGCTCGAGCCGAAGGCCACCCCGAGGTGTTCCTTGTCGCTCCTGGTCTCGGCTTCCGCTGGCACCTCACCAGCGAAGACCGCCTGCGTTCGGCTGTCTACATTCTCAACTCGTTCGGCGGCAAGATCCTCAAGCCACCAGCGGGAGCGAAAGTTGACATCATCGCCGGCCAGCCGGTCTGGGTTATGAACCCAGCCGACCTCGCCATGATCCCTAACGCCGCATAACGCCATGCTCGCCCAAGCCTCGACGGCCATTAGCGACAGTCCCGGCTTCGGCGCTGCCGAATGGATTGCCATCCTCACCGGCATCTCTCTTGTGCTTGGTTCCATCACCACGTTGATCGTTGTGGTGTTGAAACTGCGCACCGAGAACCGCGACCAGCACGATCACAATCTTCGCTCGAGCAGCGAACGCTTCGACGAAGTGATGAGCACCGTCAGAGAAATCGACCACAAGGTCGAAGACGTTGCCGACAACCTGCAACGCCACGAGGTTGTGCATCATCAACGCAAGCGTCGCTGGTAGTTCTATCCCTCGACAGACGGGTGACTGCATGTCTGATTCAACGCGCACACACTTGGTGATCCCCGACACTCAGGCGAAGCCAGGAGTGCCGACAGTTCACCTCGAGTGGATCGGTGCCTACATCATCGAGCGCAAGCCCGACGTGGTGGTGCATCTTGGCGATCACGCCGACATGCCAAGCCTGAGCAGTTACGACATCGGCAAGCGATCCTTTGAGGGTCGCCGATACACCGACGACATCGAAGCGGCCAACGAAGCCTTCGACCTTCTATGCGCACCCCTCGAGCGCTACAACGATCACCAGCGCAGAATGAAAGACAAGCTCTACAAGCCCGAGCTGCACCTCACGCTCGGCAACCATGAGGACCGAATCAATCGGGCAAACAATGACGACCCGAAACTGCACGGCCTCATCTCCACCGACGATCTCAACTATGAGTCGCACGGCTGGACAGTTCACGAATACCTACGCCCTGTCTTCATCGATGGTGTCGGCTACTGCCATGTCTATGTCCAGCCGATGAGTGGCCGCCCATTGGGCGGCGCAGCGGCAGGTCGACTCAAGCAGATCGGCCACACCTTCACGATGGGCCACCAACAAACTCTTGACTACGCCATTCGCTTCGTCGCTGGCGGCAGTCAGCATGGCCTCATCGCCGGCGCTTGCTACCTACACGACGAGGACTACAAAGGCCCGCAGGGCAACGCTCACTGGCGTGGCGTGATCGTCAAGCACCAGGTCGAAGACGGCAGCTATGACCCCATGTTCGTGAGCCTCGACTATCTGTGTCGCCGCTACGAAGGCGTCAGTCTCGCCAAGTTCACACAGACAATTCACTAACGCCCGCAGGAGGCAACCGTGGAAACGCCGAACCCGATGTGGGACTCTGTCACCGCTGAAGCAAACGCCCTTGTGCATGGTCAGCGTGGCGCACTGTATGACCACCCAAGCGTGGACTACTCCCGCACCGCTGAGATCTTTGAAGCCATTACTGGCGTCACGCTCACCGTGCCTGAGGCTGTGGCCTTCATGCTGAGCGTCAAGCTCTCACGCATCGGCAACGCCCTCGAGCAAGGCTTCACCGCCGACATGGTGCGTGACTCAATCGTCGACCTCGCCGGCTACGCAGACTGCCTCTATGCCGTATGGGCTGACGCCACCGACGAGGCTATGGACGACTCGCTCGCTGAGTTCTTTGACGAGCTCGAGGATGAGTGAGCAGACATGGACCTGGCTGATTCTCGCCTGCGATCTGGCTGGCCTCGCCGTCTACGCGCTCGTCATCGAGCGACGTATCTGGTGGGGCTGGACTCTGACCGCATCGCTCACCGGTCTGCCCTTTCTCGCCTACTCAATCCTCGGCCCCGAGTCTCGACCAGCCTTTACCGTGCTCGCTTGCGTGTGGCTCGTCGTGCACCTTCGCAACGCCTACCTCTGGAAGCGTGAGCCATGACCTGCATCGTCGGCCTTGAGCATGACGGCATCGTCACAATCGGCGGCGACGCCGCTGCTGTCGAAGACACACGACTCACCAGGTACACCGAGCCCAAGGTATTCACCAACGGCGAGTATCTGATCGGCTTCTGCGACTCGTTCCGCATGGGCCAGCTGCTCCAGTACCGACTGAAGGTGCCGAAGCAGATCGTCGACGACGACATGACGCACCTGTGCACCGTGTTCATCGATGCCTGCCGCAAGACCTTCCACCAGGGCGGCTTCGCCAAGACCTCAGACAGCGAAGATGCCGGGGGAGTGTTCCTCGTCGGCTATCGCGGCTCGCTCTACTGCATCGACGAGGACTACCACGTCGGCCGCTCAGCGCTCGGCTATGAGGCGATTGGTTGTGGCGATCACTTCGCCCTCGGCTCACTGGCATCGACCTCAGGAGACCCCAAGGCTCGAGTCCAGATGGCGCTCTACTCAGCAGCTCTTCATTCCACCTCAGTCTGCGAACCCTTCACCGTTCTCTCAACCTCAACACAGGAGCCATAACCATGTTCACCACTTCATTCTGGAAGTCAGCAGCCGAACGCGCAGTCAAGACAGTCGCCCAGGCGCTCATCGCCGTACTGGCTGCCACCACCTTCGATTGGTTCACCGCCGATTGGCAAGCCATCGCTGGCACTGCCGCCACCGCTGGCGTGCTGTCGCTGCTCAGCTCGATCGCTTCTGCCGGCATCGCCGACAAGGGCACGCCCTCGATCATCGCTGCCCCGAGTAACGCAACCATTCCTCCTGGCTCAGAGATTGCCTGACCAAGTTCCCCGGCTCGATCACGCAGGCCCCTGCTCCTGCGATTGAAGCGATCAGACCTTCATGGCCTGAGCCCGCATCACACAAACTGAGCCGGTCTGCGAAGATCCCCCGCTAGTGCCAATAGGCCATGGCGGGGGATCTTCTGCGTTATGGGGTAAGCACCAGCAACTAATCTGACAGGGGCACACAGAGCCACACAGGGGGCAATCGCGCGATGTGTACCGCTATGTGTACCAGTGGCCCGCGATGCCATACACCCCTTGCAACTGCATGGGACGCTTAAACCCCCCGGAAGGCAACTTCTTGTGGGTTCAAATCCCACTCCGGGCACAAGCAAAACCCCGCAGAAATGTGGGGTTTTTATTGGTTTTGTGGACAGTTTCGCATCGTGTCCACAATTCTCGGCGAAGGCCCGAACAGGCCCGAATCGGTACACATTAGGCCGAGAATGTGTACCGTAATGTGTACCGCTAGGGATCTAAAAGGGTGCGACATGGCGATTGATAACCATCGAGACAAGTGGAGAGCACGCTGGCGAGACGAGAACGGGGCTCAGCGAGCCAAGTCTTTCGACACCAAGAAAGAGGCAACTGCCCACCTCGCCTCAATAACGACAGACATCAAGCGTGGACTCAGGACCGCCTACGACGGCTCGGTCAGAGTGTCTGAATTGGCTGAACTGTGGATCGACGCATCGATCCATCTCTCGCCTGGCACTCACTGGACTTACAAACGAGATCTCAACCGATACATCTTGCCGACCTTTGGCGACATCAAAGTTTCAGCTCTGACGCCGGCGGCTGTTCAGCGATGGCTCGCTCAGGAACTGAAACGCCTCGCACCCTCAAGCGTTCGTCGTCACCATCGCACCCTGGCGACGATGCTCAATTGGGCAGTCGACCAGGGCATCGCAGCGACGAACATTGTCGACAAAGTCAAAGCGCCTCGAGTACCTCGACGAGACATGGAGACCTTTACCGTTGAGCAGATTGAAGGCATTGCCGCTGCCATTCCTGAGCGATACAAGTGCCTCGTCTTAGTGGCCGCCTATGGCGGTCTGCGCTGGTCTGAGTTAATTGGGCTTCGGCGAATGGATGTGAAAGGCGCGCGCATAACCGTCGCCGGTCAGCTGATGAAACTGGACAAGGAATGGCACCGAGAAGACCCGAAGACGGCGGCTGGCAGGCGCACGATCGTGCTGCCGGCTTCGGTCGCAGCCGAACTTGAGGCTCACCTCGCCGAGTTCACCGGCCCGAGACCATCCTCGCTTGTCTTCACCTCCACGTTCGGCAACCCGATCGCTCAGAGTTTCCGGCGCAACATCTGGTACCCAGCCTGCTACGCCGCTGGCATGGGGGAGCAGGTCATCAGAAACCACAAGCCGGCGTTCGTCAACATGCCTCGCTTTCACGACCTACGCCACACCTCGGTGGCGCTCGCTATCAATGCTGGCGCTCATCCGAAGGCAATCCAGCAGCGGCTTGGTCACGCGTCGATCGCCATCACGATGGATCGCTACGGCCACCTCATGGCTGGCATGGATGCCGAACTGGCTGGCGACCTTGACAACTTGCGTAACCCTGAGAACTAGTTGCGCGTGACATTTGTCACGGTTAGGTTGCCGGAGTCGCAGCAGCGATGTCAGGACAAGAGATCTCAGGCGGGTCGAGATGAATAGACAAATCACCACCCCCCCCCGCAATGGTCTGTCAGAGGCTGACGGTATGGTCGCCGTCATGAGTGACGACTACACAAAAAGCCAATGGTTCACGGCTTTCGTGTGTGCTGCTCACGTCGCTGGCGATGATCCAGCACTGTGCAGCGCAGTAGTTGAGCAGCTGCGAATTGTCGGCGGCTTACTACGAGCGCCGCAGCATCTCAATGAGTCCGAGCAGCGTGGCTTTGTTGGCGTCGGTGAGATCCCGATCGGCCAAGATCAGCTGCTCAATCGTGGTGTCTTCACTGATGCCGACGGGGACCCAGCCCAGGTGGCGTGAGAGATGCCCTGGCTCAACTCCGCAAATCTGCTCAAGGATCAGAACCTCGGGTCGAGCAGGCTCTGAGTAGCCGGTCGTCCAGTGACCGACAGCGCTAGAGGTCTTATCAATGCCAGCCACAAGCGCGCGCCTGTGAAGTTGCGCTGCAGACTCGACGCCCGCAGCTGCCATCGCTGCCTTGAGCGCGACCGAGAATGCTTTGCGTTGCTCGTCGGTGGTGTTCGTCTGTCGTGCCATAGTGCTGCCCTGAATATAGAGCAAGCGTGACCGGCTTGGCCCCTACTGGCTTGCCCTAGTTAGCACCATAATCAGTTGCAAATAGAAAGACAACCTGCCGCCCTAAATTATTTCAGAATCTAAATGCTTGACATCCTAAATAGGTGAGCAGTACGGTGCAGCGGCATGGAGCCACTCACCACCGAATCGGGCCAACTCGGACGACTTCGTGACCTTCCTTGGCTGGTCGAATACACCGGTCTCAGCAAGGACACTGTCTACGAGCTGGTCAAGCAGAACCGCATCCCCGTCACGCGCATCGATCGTCGGCTTCGCTTCGACATCGTTGCGATTGATAAGTGGATCGGCCGCCACACCACCACGCCAGAGCGTGCGGCATGACTATCGTCCGCTGCCCATCGTGTGGACTCGTCGCAGCCTTCGGCACTGCTGAGCAACGTCTCAATGAGATCCAACGCCACCGCTGCGCACAGCTCGCGCATCCAGCGTTCGCCTGGTCAACATCGACACCGGACGGTGCAGCGTGAAGCACACCGTCTACCACCGTCGCACTCGAGTGAACGTCAAGCCGACGTTGCAGGTGACGCTGGCCATCCTTGCAGTGGCGTTACTTCCTAAGCCTGTCGAAATGCTTGCACGCTCTGACGCGCTGGCACCGATCATCGGCTGGACAATCCTCACCGCACTCGCAGCTCTTGCCATCTTCGCTTGGCCGGTAAAGCGATGAAGTTCGACTGGCTCGCCTTCGCTGCGATCTGCGCGTTCGTCGCGATCATGGTCGTGTGGGCATGGGCCATCAGTGGCGGCGTGCTGTGAGCAACCCTCAAAAGACCAAGGGCTCAGGCTGGGAACGCGCGCTTGTCGACTTCCTGGCAGTGCATCGCATCGAAGCGACACGCATCCCCGCCGGCGCAACAAACGATCGCGGCGACTTGTTCATTCCGATCATCGAATGGCCAAGCATTGACGCCAAAAACTATTCGTCCTACGCAGGCCAGTTGGGTGGCTGGGTCGATCGAGCAGAAGAGCAAGCAACCAACGCTGGTCGACGCTTCGGGATCGTGTGGCTCAAACGACGAGGTAAAGCAAACCCCGCCAACGCCTATGTCGTCATGTCGGGCAAAGCCTTTATGACGCTCATGTCAATGATCGGAGACAAATGAACGAACACGAGATCGACCGCATGAAAGCGCGCTTGCTCGAGGAGTTTCTCTCTGTCGACATCGACCGCGAAGTGTTGAGCGACGCCATTGGAACTCTTGAGGTCTGTCGTCGAGTGATTGCCCGCTTTGAGCGACTCGTCGCCGAACTTGATGCAGAGGTTGCCTTTCAGCGTTCTTGTGGCCCGACATGAAAACACCCTGGCAGAACCTCGCCGCCTGTCGTGGCTTACCGGCCGAGATGTTCTTTCCATTCCGCACCAACGAACTTGGCAAGAACCGTGCCTTGCGGATCTGTGATCGCTGCGAAGTCGCTGAGCAGTGTCTCGCCTTCGCAATCAACAACGACGAGCAGTGGGGTATCTGGGGCGGAATGTCCAGACCTGAACGTCAACTAATCGCCAAGCCATAAGGGGATGAGCTACATGAAACAACTCACGAGCATCATCGACGATCTAGTGCAGCAACCTGTTCGGCGTGACCGCTGGGGGCGCTACCTAGTGCTGCCCGAAGGCGGTGCGAAGGCGATCGGGTACACCCGGGCGACGACGATCGCCAAAGGCATCGAAGACTCTGGCGGTCTGCTCGGCTGGGGCAAGCGCATGGTTGCGATCGGTCTTGCACAACGTCCCGACCTTGTCGCTCTGGTGTCGACAACTCCCGACACCGACAAGAAAGCCCTCGACGGGATCTGCGAACGAGCAGCCGAGCAAGGGGGAGCGACGGTACGTCGTGACCTCGGCACTGCTGTGCACGGAATGCTCGAGCGATCGTTCATTGATCCAACCTTTGTCGCGCCAGACCCCTATGGCGGCGACATTCAAGCCGTCCACAATGCGTTGGCGTCCGCCCGCTTGCGCGTTGTGGACGGCTACTCAGAACGCATGATCGTGCATGATCGTCACCAGATCGCCGGCACGTTCGATCTGCTTGTCGAAGACGAAACCGGTCAGCGCTTCGTCGCTGATTACAAGACCGGCTCATCGCTACTCGGAGCCTTGGCCTTCTCAATCCAACTCTCTATCTATGCCCAAGCGGACGCTCTCTACAACCAGGGCGCAGCAGCCGATGGCAGCGAAGACACTCGAGAGCCAATGCCTGAAGTGTCAAAGCTCTACGGCGTCATCATTCATGTGCAGCCAGGCAGCGGCGTCTGCGATCTCCACTGGCTAGACCTCGCTACGGGTGCTGAAGCCCTCGAGCTCGCCATCGCTGTGCGACAGATGCGCAAAGCAAAGGTGCTTTCGCCGATCACCGTCGAGCTCGACGTGGTGACACGCACCAATCAGATCGCAGCAGCCGAGAAGATCCTTAGCGCTGCTGACGGCAACGTCGACGACGCATGGCGGGCATGGATGATCAGCCGCCTCAAGCCACTCATCGACGCTGGCCACTCAGATCTCATTCGCAACTCATGGCCCGAAGGCGTGCCCACGCTCGGCAGTGGCAAGCCAATCGCCAACCACCTCGCCGATCCAATCGAGCAGGCAGTGTCAATGATTGAGACACAGGTCGGCGCAGCGTTTCCCGATCCGAAGCCAGGCGAAGTGCTTGTTGAGCGTCGCGAGGCTGCACCACAGCGACGTGGTGCACCCGACGAAGGTGCCGAAGTCGGCACGCTGGAGACTCAAATCGTCAATCGACACGCACGCAAGCTCACCGTCGAAGGGCGCATCTGGCTCGGAGCGATGATGGATGCAGCGCGCGCTGCGAATCGTTCCGTCAACATGACCGGCCCCGGCGGCAAGAAAACCCAGCGTCGCTTCGTCATCACTGGCTCGCTCATTGCGTTCGCCGATCACACCGACGACGACCTTGCTCGAGCGTTGATCTCACTCGCCATCGGCGAAGAGGTGCAACCAGGACACGACCTCGGCGATGCCATCGGCACGCTCACGATTGACGAGGCAACACGCCTCGGACACCTCGCCCGCGCACTCAACGCCGGCTCACTCATCCCCATGTGGGAGAGCGAAGGCGTGCGCATCACAGGCGACATCGACGCAGCGATTGCTGCGTAGCAAACACACCAACACAGAAAGCAGGACAGCAAAATGACTGACATCATCAGTGAACTCACTCGCTCCGGTGGAGCATCAGCAAAGTGGGACGCCATCGGCGACGTGCGCCGCATCGTCATCACCGACGTTGAGAAACGACAGGTCACCGACTTCGTCACCGGCGAACTCAAGACATGGCCCAACGGCGACCCCGTGTGGCAGTTCGTCTTCGCCGGCACCGATCCCGACACTGGCGACGAGACTCGATTCTTCGCTAAGGGCTTTCAGCTCAGCGCAGTCAAAGAGGCTCTCCGAGTCGCTGGCGTTACCGCTGGCGACACGCTCACCGGCGGAATCTTGGCCATCAAGTGGACCGGCGAGGAACCGTCAAAGACGAAGGGCATGAGCCCAGCGAAGACCTGGTCGGCGCAATACAAGCCAGCCGTCGCCAACGTCGTCACCGACGACCTCATTCCCTAGCTCGGGCACTCAGCAGTCCCTTCCCCTACGAAGGACTGCGTGCGCCGTATCGGGCGACGGATCAGGTGAATGGGTCCGTCGCCCACTTTCTCCCTGCCAACCAGCAGCAGGGCATCGAGTCAACAAACCCTCCTCGGCGACTCGATGCCCTGCAACTTCTCGAAAGACCGTGATGCAAGAAGCGCACCTCAACATCATCAAAGACAGTTTCGGCAACTACTACGTCGAGGTCGCACAGGGCGCAGATCGCATCACACTCACCCCGGCACTGTGGAACACCGCCGAAGCCGGCGAAGCGCTCAGGCGCATCGCATCAGTCACCGGGCTACGCACAGGCAGAACGATCTGATGCGACACGGCGAAGACCCCTACACGCGCATGCTCGCCGACATGGACCGCATGCTCGCTGCCGACAAGGACCGCAACGAGCGCAAGTTGATCGAGATGGTCGGCGACTTGGCACGCATCGGACGCACTGGCCAGCGCATGGCTGACTACCTCGCCCACATCGCCGCTGAGGAACCGAAACGGCGAGACGCAATCAACGAACTCACCAACGCATGGCATCACGCCCTTACTCACTGACCAACTGGCGGTGCCCGAAATGTGGCACCGATTACTCGACACCCCTAGCCGTGCTCGCAGTGCTTTGCGCTGAGTGCACCCGAAAGAACCGAGGAACACAGACATGGATGACGGCATTGACTTACGAAGAATTGCAGCAGGATGCATCGCAGTGATCGCCCTGCTCGCCGCCGGCGCAGCACTCGGGCGCTGCTCGATCCCCGCAGCAGCACAAGAAACACAACCAGCACCAGAGATAGTTGTGTCTCTTGGCTATGACAACACGATCGACGCCCACGCAGCGATCGCCGAGCTGCTCACCACCCTCACCACCACGACGACTGCTGTACCGCAATACCGTCACACACCGACGCCGCCACCGGCGAGCGACGCCAGTCGCTGGGATCAACTCGCACAATGCGAAAGCAGCAGCCGCTGGGACTATCCACCAGTCAGCGGAGGCTTCAGTGGCGGCCTCATGTTCCACATCGGCACATGGCGCAGCAACGGCGGCCTCGAGTACGCCCCCGACGCCTACCTCGCTAGTCGTGAACAGCAGATCGACATTGCCGAACGAGTCCTGGCGAACTCAGGCTGGCGCGCTTGGCCTGGCTGCTCACGAAAGTTCGGGTGGCTGTGATGCCTGACTACTGCCCGCAGTGCGGTAACTACGTCCGACTCGGTAAGGGCTGGGGACTGTCGCGTCTCTTCTGCTCACAGAAATGCGCTGCCGACTACAGCGCCGACTCCCATCGCAAAGAGACACACACCAGCACCATCGACCACCACGGGGACATCTAATGCCATCAATCAAGATCAGCAAAGAGTCACTGCCAGATCCGCCCGAAGCGTTGACCATTCAAGCCAACGATGGCCACCTCATCGGCACGCTGCGCTTCACTTACAAGAACGGCATCACCAGCGTGCTCGAGTACGCACCAGGGCAACTACCGCACCGCACCTACCCGCTGCGTTCAAAGCACCGCCCACGATGAGAGAGCACGGCACACGGGCGAAGTATGTCGTCGAGAAGTGTCGGTGCGAACCGTGCACCAACGTGAACCGCACCTATGCACGCCAGCGCGATCGCCAAGCACGACGAGTGCGCTACGGCTTCGACGAACCGACGCCTGCATTCGTTGACGCCACCGAAGCGCGTGAGCATCTGCTGTGGCTGAGCAAGGTCGGAGTCGGCAAACGACGAGTCAGTGAGCTCACCGGCATTTCGCTGTCAGCGATCGACAAGCTGCGCCAAGGAAACCGAACCAAGTGTCGACCAGAGACCGCGGCGAAGATCCTCGCAGTGGGTCGCTCTCGAGCATCTGACGGTGCCTTCATTGACGCCAAGCAGACCTGGCGACGCATCGACGACCTACTCAAGCACGGCTGGACAAAGCAAGCGATCGCCAAGGCCATTGGCTCAAAGGCACAGCGACCAGCGCTGCAGCTGCAGCCGAACAAAGTCACAGCCAGAAACGCGCGCGCCATTGAGCAGCTCCACGAGCGCGAGATGTTCCGAATCATCGAAGACCGACGCATTGCAACAGAGCGCCGAAATCACTATCGACAACTAGCACGGGAGGCAGCATGACAAACGAAGAGATCGAACAGGCAATCGACGGGCTGAAGCTGCAGCGCTTCTGGCCACACGCCGAAGACATGGTGCTTGACGCCGGCAGAGCACTTGAGGCCATCTACGAGCTGCAGGCGCAGGTCATCGTCTTAGAGGAACGCAATCGCGCGCTCGAGGTCATGGTCGACCGCATGACTTCCAAGAACGATTGGGAGATCCTCATCGACATGCAGCGAGACCAACTCAAGGTTCGCAAAGCGTTCAAAAAGGTCATCAAGCAACTCGACGAACTCGTGAGAGAAGTGGCGTGACCGCCCTGGAGTCATACGACCACAACGTGCTGGCCCACGCACTTAACTATGCCGAGCACGGTCTGCCGGTCCTGCCGATCAAGCCAGGGGAGAAGCGGCCACCGATGGCTGGCTGGCAGAACCATGCCACCACCGACGAGCCAACGATTGAGAACTGGTTCACTGGTCTCTATTCAGATCACGGCGTCGGCATCGCCACTGGCGGCACAATCTTCGCCCTTGACATCGACGTGAGCGGCGACAAGGCAGGCGACGAAACCCTCGCCGACCTCGAGCAGCAACACGGCCCACTGCCCGACACGGCCACGGTGCTGACTGGCTCGGGTGGCCAGCATCGCTACTTCCTCATGCCGGCTGGCGTCACCATCAGAAACAACGCAGCGACGGCTCTCGGCCCTGGTCTCGACATTCGTGGCGAAGGTGGCCAGTGCGTGGCACCGCCAACGATTCACCCGAACGGGCGACCCTATGAGTGGGAAGGCGGCGAGATCGGCGAGATCGCAGCAGCACCCAAGTGGCTGATCGAACTGCTGACGGCGCGCGCTGAGCCGACACCAACGCCAGTCTCAACCTCGAGCGGCGAGTCAGACTCAGTCGCTGCGAGATACAACCATCAGACCACTTGGGCGCAGCTGCTCAGCAGCGATGGCTGGACGCTGGCACAGACAATGGCTGACGGCGAGCAGCGATGGGTTCGGCCCGGTAAGGATGAGCGCGACGGCATCAGTGCCACAGTCGGCCACGGCGGCGGCGGTCAGATGACAGTGTTCTCAAGCTCGATCGCCTGGTTACCCGAGGGCAGCTACTCACGCTTCGGCTACTACGCCTGTCGCCATCACCAGGGCGATCGGAGTGCAGCTGCATCACGTCTCTATGAGCTCGACATGGCACCAGTCAACGCCCTGCTCGACGCCATCAGCGTCGCAGACATAACGCACGACGGTATGTCAGAAGTGACCTTGACACCGACCGACCGAGTAGAGCTCGCGCACCTGGTCGACTGGCAGAAGTTCTGGCACCAAGACCACGCCGACGAAGAATGGCTGGCCTATCCAGTCATCCCGAAGGGCAGAGCAATCGCCCTCTATGCGCCGGCCAAGGCTGGCAAGTCGACCATCGTGCTGGCAGTGGCAGCAGCAGTGGCCACTGGTCGGCGTGTGCTTGGCCAGCGCCGAGCCGAGCAAGTCGACGTTCTCTACCTCGACTATGAGATGACCGAAGCCGATCTACTCGAGCGACTCGGCGAACTTGGCTATGGCCCCGACGACGACCTCTCACGGCTCCACTATGCGTTGCTACCTTCGTTGCCACCACTGGACACTCGAGAGGGTGCCAACGCCATCTTGGGCCTCGTCGACAAGACAGGAGCGCAGCTCGCAATCATCGACACATTCGGCCGAGCCGTGGAAGGTGACGAAGACTCAGCAGACACCGTGCGCGCCTTCTATCGCCACACAGGGCTTGCCCTGAAGGCCAAGGGAGTCACCTATCTGCGCACCGATCACTCAGGCAAAGACACCAGCAAAGGCCAGCGAGGATCATCAGCCAAGAACGACGACGTGGATCTGGTCTGGCGGCTCACCCGAACACAAACCAAAGACGGCGACGGCGTCAAGATCGAGCGCACACACTCACGCATCGCATGGGTGCCCCAAGAGGTGAAGATCCAGCGAGTCAGCACCGACGTTGGCTACGACTATCAGATCGACAGGGACGCTGCCATCTTCCCCGACGGCACTGCTCAGAACATGGCGCTGCTCAAAGCTGCCGGCATCACTGCCGATGATTCACAGAACCATGCGGCTGCCGTAATGGCAGGAACGCTGTCTCGACGGCTGGTCAGTGCGGCTCTCAAGATGCTCAAAAACTCAGCCGATGAGCGGTCCATCCTCGACGACATTGTTGAGACTCAACCGCGCCGGCGCGGTGAAATCGAGGGTGGCGCGGTACCGCGCCAGCAAAAGGGTGGCGCGGTAGCAGTTCCGAGTGGCGCGGTTGGCGCACCTAAGGGAGACACGGGATCGCAGACTGGCGCGGTAGCGGCACAGGGTGGCGCACCTAGCAGCGAGTCCAAGTGGCGCGGTGCGTCCGACGTAGTCGGCGCAGTGCACCAGGACCACCAAGAGGAACAAGAACAAGACACCGATGATGACCCCAATCCCCACCTGCCCGATCTGATCTAGGAGCCACCAATGACACGACTCAGCCATGCCGACCTCAAACGCCAACACCTCGAGATCATTGCCAGACTCAAAGCCATGCAAGCCGACCTCGCCACCTGCGTCGCCAACCTGCGAGACGCGCAGCCTGGCTACCCAACCGGCGGCAGTGGTGGTGGGGGAGCACCACGCCTCGACTCTGCTGGCAATCCACCAGGACTCGATCGCTACCTCAACGTCGCCGACCCAGCAGCTCACGACCTCGAGCTGCTGTGCAAACAGACGAGGCAGATGCTCAACAGCGCATCAGTGATTCACGACATCGTGGCCCGATGGGGTGACTCATCGACATCACCACACGAAGGTGGCATCGCACCACGCCGAGTGGCCAGCGGTGGTGACTGTGTGGTCTGTGCCACTTACTGCTCAGGAGCGCACAACGATCGCCTGCGCGCTGGGTTGTGTGTCGCCTGCTATCACGACCAGCGACGCTCATCACTTGATCGCGGCGAGTGGATGCTTGAGCGCCGACGCAACCTACTCAGCGAACGCGTCGACGACGTGGCGTGAATGGTTGCATGGTTGCAAAAAAATCTCGCTACTGGCCCGGCATAGTTTGCGCCGCACCCGCTAGATCATGTACCCTGTGCGTCAGATAGGCGTCGACCGCACATGCGGCGGCGCCTTTGTCGTACACACTGCGAGGTCGACATGACCAACGCCTACATCGGCCGATCGACTCGATCATGGAAACGGCTACGGCTGCGAGTGCTTGAGCAGTCAGACATCTGCTGGCTGTGCGGTCAGCCTGGTGCTGACACTGTCGACCACATCATTCCGCTGTCGGTGGCCCCCCACCTCGGCGAGTCTCCAGACAACGTCGCACCGGCGCACCGCTCATGTAACAGCTCGCGTGGCGCACGCATGCCAACCGGCGCTCGGCCACTGCCCACATCTCGGGCATGGTGACCCCCCCCGCACCGGGTTGTTTTTCTGTCAGCGCACTGCTGTCCAC
>Ga0208916_10000203_pt1 | contig 30255 bp, 37 predicted proteins | sample DEB19_08_DNA_5_FD_184523 | JGI IMG/M metagenome (GOLD analysis project Ga0208916, IMG submission 184523) | Aqueous microbial communities from the Delaware River and Bay under freshwater to marine salinity gradient to study organic matter... | ecosystem: Environmental > Aquatic > Marine >... | reverse complement strand
TCTACATACCTCATGAAAACTTCTTGGCTTATCTCTAAACCAAAATTTTGCATCTTGTTTATCATCAGTAGTATACATTTGATTTTTAAAATCAGATAATGCATCATACAAAGCTTGGCAAAGAACCGCTCTCCATAATTTTTGTTCTGGAATAAGATCTCTCTCTTCCGGAAACATATTTAAATTACTTTGATAATTTGCCATTTAGTTGCTTCGCTTTCTCGTTAACTAAAATATTAACTGTTTGAGATCTGCTAATAACTGTATTAGGCACCATTACTCTACGTATTTTATCTATTTTTAAATAAGTGTCTTTAGATAAAGATACATTTTTATATTTACTTATATCAGTCATTTCTTACCTTTCTATTATTTGTTTAATATGAAATATTATCCCATATTATTACAGATGTCAACTACTGTTTTCTTCCCTGACCTTTATATTCTTTTCTACTATTACGTTTATTTGGTCTCTTAGAATGACGTCCTGGTCTTTTCTTATTGGTTTGTTCTATGAACTTACCATTTCCTAAATTAACCTTTCGTGCCATATAACTGTTTTTTTCCTTTCCTTGTTGTTGGTAAATATTTAATTACTCCATTGACATATTGTTCTACTTCATCACCACAAGTTACACACTTGTAAATATTTTCTTCAATTGAAACAAGAGGTGTTATTTCCTTACAGTATGGACAAACACCATGAACTATTAATGTGGATAAACTAAAATCTTTGTATTTCATTACATTGGTGAGTATACTATTTTACCATTCTCTTTACTAGCTCTCAAATATTGTTTTCTATTACCATTATCATTGTAACTACAATGAACCCAACCTGAGTTAGGATCGTTGGGGTTCCAAAATTCTAATATACATTGATCGTAATCAAGATTTTGTACGATCCAATCACTTAATTCTCTATTATGAATACCAAATATTTCAAAGTCTGCTGCTTGGCCCTTGGTATGTTGACTCTTAGATGAGGACCCAATAGCTTCACAAAGTGCTGCTGATCTAAATCCAGAAGATACAGAAACAACTTTACCAAAATGATTTCTTAATGGTTGTAATATATTTTTACAAAGTAATATTAAATTAGTTATGTGTTCATCTTCAGGAACATTTTCTATACCAAGCCTAGTTGCTTCCTGAGACTTTGTTAATTCATCTAATGTAAAATTTTCACTTAGTAACATTTCTTAATTTATTTATAACCTCTATAACGTGTTTCTCATATTCTTTGTTTGTAGAAAAACTATCTAATGCTTTTGCCATTTTAATAGGATCTCTATTGAATGACATGTCTCTAGCTTTTCTAAATTCTGTATACACTTGTTTTGTATTTAGAATTTCAATGTAATATCTAACAGATTCACACTTGTTTTTAAAGACCCTGACTCGCCATTCTATATGATCTGGTTGTTTATAAGGTAGCATTCCTTCTTTTGACCATACTCGTATACCAAAGAGGTTATTTCCTTCAATTGCAAACCTAGATGTTCCATAGTTAGATTCAACAATAGCTTGGGCTACTATAAGTTCTGTATTTATATGTCTGTTTGAGTGGATTTCTGAATTGAGGTAGGAGATACATTTTTTAAGAGATGCGATAAACTCTTCATTGTTGTGATATTCAAACCTTGGAGGCCCAAACCCTAAGCTTTTGGCCCAGGCGATTGTGGCGTTTTCAGTTTTCTTCTTGGCGACGGGATTAGGGAAGAAAGTACCCAATATAAAAGCTAACAATCCAACAATTATATACTTTAGAAGTATTTTTTTTATCATAATATTTAAGGGTTAATAAGACGATTAGTCTTGTTTGATTTCTTTGATGCGTTTAACACCAAATTTATCTGTTTCTACAATGGCTTTAATTTCTTTGCATTGCCATTGAGTTGAGTTTGGATTTCCATCTCTTTCAACTTTACGTTTTTGTTCTAAACAATCTGCTATTGTAGCTTTCGGAGAATAGTTTTCTAATTTTCCATTAAGGAACATTAATAATGCAAATATTGCTTCAACCATTATTTACCTCTTACGGTATCTAATTCTTTTTCTAATTTCTCTATCTTTTTTTCAAGGTGTTGAATAACAACCTTAGTATTTACATTTTCTTCTAATTGTTTTGAGTGTTTTTCTATTGCCTTAGCTTGGTATTCAATTAACATAAACATCTCTTGATTCTTAGGAGTTTGATCAGCTTTTTTAAGCAAATCTTGCGCCATTAACTTTTCATTTGTTTCAAGTCTATTAAGTCTTTCAACAATACCAAAATAAGTCCACACTGCTACAACAATAGCGGATATGATTGCTACTATATTCTTAATAGGTAATGACACATTTGTCTGGTCATTTAATTTAAACTCACTACTCATTTTTATCCTCTACTTCATAAAACATTTTATCAGAATCCTCAGTTATCCAACCCTTATTTTCAACATTCCATTCAGTAGTTTGGACTTTATAGTCTGGTACCCCTGAATAATTAGTGAAATTAGACACATTCCAAAGAATGCGATTGTTAGGCTGAGCAGCGAAATTACCGTTAATAAGCTTGAGAACATGAGCACACTTATGTTCAGAAACCATTTCGGAATGTTCTGTATTGAGGATATTAGCATCTGGATGCGCCCAGTCAATAGTAAATAAATATTCTGCATTATGTGTTTTACCTCCACTAAAATATTTACAAGATTGTCCTTTTAAAAAATCAAAGCAGATAATGCTAGGAAAATAACTAAATGAATTCCATAGTTCAAGATCTTTGAGATCTTGATCTGGTACGTTTCTGCGATCAAAACTTTTTTGAAAAAAAGCGCTGATAGGTAATCTGTAATAGATTGCACCTGATTCAAGTATACAATGAAATAATATTGCGCGGCCAGATATACTCGCAATACCAAAGACCACACAACTTTCAGTTTCTCCATGATGCTGTTTAAAGTCATATAAATATTCCCTTCTTACGTTACAATAAATCGGTGGAATGTTAGCATTAAGATACGACATAATCAATCATATATATCACCCCAGTTTTCACCAGACTCGTAATCAACTTTATTTGGAATATCTAATTGAATTGCATTCTCCATTATCTCAACTATTTTTTTAGCATGTTCTGGAGACTCAACTGATATATCTAATTCATCATGAATTTGAATATGAGCAACTATACCTTCTTTATATAATTCTAACATAGATTTTTTAGTCATGTCAGCAGCTGACCCTTGAATCAATTTATTTAAAGCTTTGTAAGTGTATGCTCGCTTGATCCCTGGTCCATGTTCCTGGAGTGCATCTTCATGAGGTAATGCCTTATGCATACCAAAACTATTTGGTTCCCATAAATGAAACCTACATAGTCTACCAAGTAATGTTCTAATCTGACCACGTTCTTGAGCTCTATTAGACGCTGAGTTCATTAACTGTTTAACAAATGGAACCTTAGCATGATACTGATCAAATAGTTCTGCAGCTTTTTCTTTAGACACACCAAGTTCAGCTTGTAACTTTGCTTTACCCATTCCATAAAATAATCCAAGGTTAATTGTCTTAGCTTGTGATCTTGGAATGTTAGCCATATCAGCAACAATCTTATGAAAGTCTGTATTAGGATTATTCTTATATGATTCTATTACAGGATATACTGAAGGGAATTGATGCAATGATGCATAGTGTACAACCAATCTTGGTTCTTGCTGTGAATAATCGAAACAACCCCATGTATGTTTTTCTTCTGGTAAGAATAAAGATCTAATTAATGGTCCAAGATCCTTGTTCCTTGCTGGTAGTTGCTGTAAGTTTGGATTATTATAACTGAATCTTCCTGTTACAGTTCCACCTTGATCAGATCTAATTTGATTGATCTCAGCATGAATTCTTCCTTTGTGTTCATACCTAATGATTGTATCAATAAAAGTTGTATGCGCTTTATTAATTTCTCTTGCTTTTGCAATCATTTGAACTATAGGGTTAGAATGTTCTTGTAAAAAATTCTTAGTAAAGGATGGTGCAGATGATTTCTCAGTTCTATCATACTCTAAGCCAAGCTTATCAAAAACTTTTGCTATGCTTCTTGCGGCCCAAATCTGGGGTTCTATCCCTGTTTCTTGTTTTACTTTTAATAACAATTCATTCTCTTGTGCTGTTAGTTGTTGTTTCAGCTTGTGTGCACGTTCTATATCAACTCTTACTCCTTTAAACCTCATATCAACTAGGCAAGGGAATAAATCAGTCTCTAAACTAAATACTGATTCTATATCTTGATGAACTATTTCTTTTTTAAACATTTGCCAAAGTTCTAATGTAAGTTCAGCATCTTTCTCAGCATAAGCTCCAACTTCCATTGCTGGTAGTTGCCACATATCTTCTTTAGGATCTAATCCTCTAGACTTAGCTGCTTCATTTAAAGCTGCTTCGCTCTTACCATAACCAAGGTAATCCCAAGACAACATATTTAAACTATATTGAAATCTATTTTCATCAACTAATGATGCTGCAATCATAGTATCTACAATTAAACCATTGATTTTAATACCTAATTTCCTTATCCAACATACGTCGTACATTGCATTATGAAATATTTTAATGGAAGGAGTTGCCATGGTATCTTTAAACCATTCTAAAACTTTCTTACGATCCATGTTAGGACCTGATCCATGCGCTATTGGAAAATAAAAAGATCGTCCAGGAACAGCAACAGCTATACCGATTACTTCTCCATTACCTATAACAGAACCGGATCCTTTCTTTTTTAAATCTGGATCTCTTGTTTCTAAGTCTACTGCAATCTCATCATAAGATCTTAAATCAGGAAACTCTTCTGGTTCTACCCATTCTTTTTGTGCTTCAAATAGAGGTACTTTCATAATCCCTTTCAATAATCATTTCTATATAATGGATTGCTTTTAACAAATCCTGTTTCTTTCCTTTATCCTGGTGTCTGCAAATATATTTAATTGCATTGCCTTCAGCAAACAGTATCTTATTCTTATTGATAAATAAAGAGGGCTGTATCGTATACTTTTTATAGTGGGCTCCTCCTATTTGTTTATAAAACGTCTTATTACTCATAACTGATAACCATACCTTTCTTTTTTTGATTTAAATAAATAAAGATTCTCCATAGATCTTGTTGCACCTACATACCAAACTCTATTTTCTTCATCTTGTTTATCTACATTCTCAGATGTAGCTTCTCTGATCTTCCTTGCATTATCTAATACAAGAACAACATTCTTACATTCACCACCTTTTGCTGCATGAATGGTTGATACTTCTATTCTTGGTTCTTCAGATAATTTCTCACCATTAGATAACATAGTCCTAATATAAAATTCTTCATTATGATCTGTATTTACAAATGCATCATACCATTTAATATCTCTATTAAATCCAAGATCTTCTATTCTAACTGTCATTTTATTTTGAAAATTATTTTCATTAAAAGGTTCCTGTAAGTAATCATAAATATCTCTACAGTCAGCAATTGATATTTGATTCCCATCAGTTAAAGAAGTCCACCTTAATATTGATTTATAAAGTTTATTATTAAAACTTTTTCCATACATATTCTTATAATAAAGATTGTTTTGTTTTAATTGATTAGATATTTCTAAAGCTCTATATACAGTTCTTGTCAGTATTAACCATTTATCATTGTTAATATCTAAATTATCAAAGTTAAATATTGACTCTACTTTCCCCTGTATAATATTTCCGTTAATATCTTTTTTAGGAAAATATATCTTTTCTTTTCTATTACCTTGTATTCTATCCAATATGATATTAGAAATTTCTTGAACAGCTTGTGGTATACGTTCAGATTGTTGTAGTACCTCTTCTATTGCTGGTTGATCAATAAATCTATTAACATCAGCTCCAGCCCATGCAAATATAGCCTGGTCATCATCCCCTGCTATAAAAATATCTTTTGATTTATCATTTAAAATATCAAACATCTTCCATTGTATTGGAGATAAATCCTGTGCTTCATCAATAAATACAACATCAAACGATGGACATTTATCTTTATTATTTACAAATTGAGTAATCATATCTGTATAGTCATAAAGATTATATGCTTTCTTATAATTTAAAAAGTTTTCATAAATGTGATTTAATACTTCAAAATCTATTTCTCTGCTCCACTCATTAGTATTAAACTCCTCTTCAATAGATATATTTTTAATTCGTGCTTTATTTATTAATTTAAAATATTCATTGTCACAATTTAAATATCCACTTTCATCTGATTCTGAATAATAATTAACTCTTATACTTAATTCTCTTCCTATTTGTTCATAATGAACTGGTTGCATTACATTTTCTTCGCTCATACCTAAAGTATGAAAAGCTAATGAATGAAGTGTTTGAAAAAATTTAACATCAGTTCTAACATAGTTTTTATTTTTATTTAAAAATCTTTCTCTTGCTTCTGCAGCAGCTTTCCTGGTAAAAGCAAAATAACCAATCTTATTTAATGGAACACCTTTCATTAAATAATTATTAACTTCATTTAATAATGTCATTGTCTTTCCTGTTCCTGGTGGTCCTAATACTTTCTTTATCATTAAAATACGTCTTTATTACCCTTCATTTTGACTAATTCTGTTTTAGCTATGTCTTTTATAAATTTATTTCCTTCTAACTTTAAATTTATTTTAACAACTTCTATAGCTTCATAGTTCGTAGTTTCATTATTTAATTTTGGAAACCTTTTCTTAACACCGAATTCTGCTTGATATTTTTCTTTTATCTTTTGACCAGTTCTTTCTTTTCCTTCCTTCCATTCTTTATTCTTTAAAGTATTAAAGAAATTTGCAAATTTAAAATATGCAAATCCATCTTCTACTAATACCGCTCCTGATTTAAAAGAAGCATATGATTTTGCTTTTGGTCCATTGAAGTATTCCTCTAAATATTCATGTAATAATTCATCTGGAGTTGTTCCTTTAGGTGGTTGATGTATTTCTACAGGAGGTAATAATTTAGCAATAACATTTTCAAAATCATCTCCTTTTACTTTTGCTACATAAATATTTGCAGTTTTCATAATTAAAGATCGTAATTCTTCTTGATCCTTAATTTGTTTAATATCTTTAGCTCTTACTTGTTTAATACCTTTGTTTTCTGGTAATTCAACATTGAATGTATATTCTGGTTCTGGATAATTAATTTTTACTAGATTAGATAATGGTGGAAACATTCTCTTCCTATCAGATCCAACACCATGTTTTCTTTTAAGACATTCTGATTTCATACAGAAATTAACAATAGGTTCTTGAGTACAGCTATATCCCTTTGTATTTTTTGCAGCTGATTTAACTTTGTCTAATATTTTTTTCTCTGATCCCCAATCGTCTAATACGATACCATTAGAATCTTTAATAAAATATTTTTGTGGAGCTGCTTTAAGAACACTTTGCCAATTATCAGGATATTTTTTCTTAGCAAATACCATGTAGTTATATAGCCATCTATCTCTAGCATCAGTTAAAGGTTCTTTAGCCATAATCTGTAAACAAGGAGGGCCATCATTAAATTCATCTGGACCTCCTTGTAAGACAGTTTTCACAAGGGCAAGCGAAAACTCTTCTAATTCTTCTTTTGTTTTTTTATTGTGATTAACTACTTTAATAAATTGTTCTAGTGTAAAAGCAGTTCCATCATAATTAATTGCAACTCTTTCATCTCCATTAAAGTAAGGAAGATTTATATATTGACCATTAGACCATTCTTTTTTTTCTTCATCATATCCAAGCTCGGTTTGTTTTGGATATACTTCTGTACTTGGTTTTAATTTTAAAACGTATAATAAACTTTCTAAAAAATTTCTTAAAAACACTGCTCTAGCTTTTTCTTTTAAAAATAAATATAAATGTAATCCACCGCTTTTTGATTTAACTGGAATTAATGGAAGATTATTTTGTTTTATAATATCTAAATATTTTTTATATGGAAAATTAACATAACTATGTTCCTTATCATCAATATCAATAGCACCAAAACTTGCCATGCCGTCATCATCACATGGTTGAATACCAATAGATGTTCTACCGTTTAAATGATCTAAATAATGTTTTTCAGTTATTTCTTTAAATGACCACCCATATTGTTTTGGTTTTTTCTTTCCTGTGTTAGGATCAATTTTAAATTCATCTAAATAAGCAATACCAAAATTTCTTTTTAGCCCGCTAAATATTTCTCCAAATTCTTTCTCCATAAATGCCCTTGTTGTTTGGGGCAAGGATTAACTTGCCCCGATTACTTAATTAGAAGTGGGCTTCTGAAGTCTTTTCAGACCCATTGGACTCACCATGTTTGACTTTGATGTCTCCTCTTGAAACACTTTCAGCAAACGACTTAGCTTGTTGGTATAAAGAAGAATCCTCAACTGGACCTACTTTACTAACTTCCCAACCAAACCAAGTACCTTTATCATTTGATTGTTGTACTGTTCTTAATTTGTATACATGACTAAAAGATGCCGGTGTAAATAATCCATTTGCACCTTTCATCTTGATACTAGCCATCATACTATTCCATTTTCTACTAATCTTTAATTGCGTAGATTTCATAGCAAGTAAAGCTGTAGTTGGAGTTTGACCACAAACAATTAAAAAATGACTTGCAGTTTTCTCAATATAGTTTCCACTAGGAAGTCTATCTTTGAAAGAGCCGTCTCTTTTTGTTTTTGTTAGTATGTCACTTGAAGATGAATGGATTCCAACTGGAGCCCCAGAACCTTCGCCTCTATCTTGCCATTCAATATATTCCAATTTGTAATGACATGGTAGGACATCAATTCCTTTTTCACCATCAAACAATTCCCCTGTAACAGAGTTATAAATCATTCCAGGTTCCGCACCTTGAACATATTTACCATCTCTCTTATTAACTTCTGGAGATAATTGTCCTAGTATTTTAAGAAAAGGTAATGCTAGATCTTCATGACCCATATTACCTAAACCTTTATCTGCGTCTGCTTCAAATAGACTAACAGCTAAAGCTCCTGCAGCTACTTTCTCAGTTACTGCATTGGACTTTTTTGTCCCTTGTTCCATCGTGCTTTGTGCTTTGTTCATGTTTATTTCCTTATTATTTTGGTTCTGTTTCCTGCGAACACATTAAATAAGTCAGAGGGCATATCTTTCCCAGCTTCAATACGCTCTCTGACTAATGCTTTGAGAGTCATGGGCTCAACCTTTAATCTCTGGGCCGGTTGATATCCATTCTCTGCCGCAAGGTTTGCATAAGCAATTGCCTTGTTATCTTCGTTGCGGCCAAAAGAAACGGTAACCTCATTTTTAATAAGATCACCTAGACCGTTTGTACGAAGCCAGTTAAATGCCTCTTCTTTCCTTTCTGGGGAAATTGAAGCACCGTAGATGGGTTTCACTTCTACAGCGGTACCATCTGCTAATTTCAATGTTGAGATATTCATTTCAGTCATCATTGTTGGAATGACTTCTCCTGAAAGAACATCAGCGTCTTGTTTTAATTTTTTTAAATCGTCTTCTGCTTTTAATATTTTATCTTCAAGTATTTTTAATTTAACAACTTGATCTGATAAAACTTTAGCGTCATTAATCTGAGTTAATGATTCTGTTTGATCTTGTTCAAAGTTTATATTTTGCATTTTATCTCTTTCTGTTTGTTGTTATCTTTCTTTCTATTATACTTCATATTTAGAAGTATATAACACTTTAATTATTATGTCAATATCTAGGATTCAATATTTCCCTTCTCAAATAAATTAATTTCAATAGGATAATAAGTTTGTTCTTGTCTATCCCATTTTAATAAATTATATCTACCATTAGTAACATCCGAAGCTATAGAACATGCTACACCAATAATTGCAGGATCACCTGTAAGTAGTAAATAATCTTTTGATGTATAATCTTTAAGTAAAGATCTTAGTTTAGCAATCAATGGTCCTGGACTCAATATCATTTGTGAATATTCAGGAAGTAATGTCTTTAATTTACCGAATTTCTGTGCACCCAAAATATTAAATTTTGGTTGACCAATTCTTGTACCAGGTAATTCCTGTATAATATAAACCGTATTTTCCATACTTTCGTATTTGACAAATTAATAGTAAGTATGTTATAATTCGTTTTTACAGAAAGATAAAGTATTAATTACATGAATTATAAATTTAAGACTAAACCATATGCGCATCAAATAACTGCGTTAGAAAAGTCATGGAATAAAGAAGTATTTGCTTATTTTATGGAAATGGGAACCGGTAAATCTAAAGTTCTTATTGATAATATTGCAATGCTTTATGATAAAGGTAAGATTGACGGCGCTTTAATTATTGCTCCTAAAGGTGTTTATCAAACTTGGTTTGATATAGAAATACCAACACATCTTCCAAAACATATTGAGATAAAGAAAGTTTTATGGAAAGCATCTTTTATGAAAGATGGAAGAATTGTTTCTAAAGAAGTTGAACCATTATTTGAATCAAGTCATGAACTTCATATATTAGTTATGAATGTAGAATCTATGTCTACAAAACATGGCGTTGCATTTGCTGAAAAGTTTTTAAGTTGTCATAAGACATTAATGGCAATAGATGAATCTACTACTATAAAAAATCCAGATGCTATTAGAACTAAGTCTATTGTTAATCTTGGAACCCAGGCTAAGTATAGAAGAATATTAACCGGATCTCCTGTTACTAAATCTCCATTAGACTTATATAAACAATGCGAGTTCCTTGATCCTTGTTTATTGGATTACTCTTCATACTATGCATTCAGGACCCGTTATGCTGTTTTAAAGACTGCTAACTTTGGTGGAAGATCTATTCAATTAGTTATTGGCTATCGTAATCTAGATGAACTATCAAAGAGACTTGAACCTTTCTCATACAGAGTATTAAAAGAAGATTGTTTAGATTTACCTGATTATGTTTATACAAAAAGAATTATTCAATTAAGTTCAGAACAAAAGAAAATATATAACTCTATGAAAGAAGTTGCGCTTGCTGCTCTTGATGGAAAACTTATGACAACAGCAACAGCTCTTGTTCAGTTAATGAGATTGCATCAAATAACTTGTGGACACTTTACTGCTGATGATGGTTCTATTAAAGAAATTAAAAATGAAAGATTAGATGCGTTAATAGATATATTAAGAGAAGTTGAAAACAAAGCAATCATCTGGGCCCACTATAGATATGATATAGAAGCTATTATTAAAGCTGTTGAGAAAGAATTCGGTAAAGGTTCTTATGTAACTTATTATGGAGATACTCTTCAATCTGATAGACAAAACAATATTAAACTATTACAGGATCCAAATAGTAGTGTTAAGTTTTTAATAGGTACACCTCAAACTGGTGGATATGGAATTACTTTAACTGAAGCTAATACAATGATTTATTATTCTAATGGATATGATTTAGAGAAAAGAACTCAATCAGAAGCTAGGATCAATAGACATGGTCAAACTAGAAAAATGACTTATGTTGATATTATAGCAGAGGGCACAGTAGATGAAAAAATCGTAAAGGCCCTCCGCAAGAAAATTAATATAGCTTCCCAAGTTATGGGTGAAGAATTAAAAGATTGGATATAATTATTTAATATCTATTTTAATTCCTTCAATTTCTTTTGGTTCATTAAAACCAAATTTAATCTTAAGTAGACCATCTTTCATTTCAGCTTCATCAACTATTGTGTCTTTAGCTAATTCAAACTGTTTAAAGAATTGTCTAAATGCTAGACCTTTTTGTACATAGTCTACATTCTTATCATCTACTTTTCCTTCTACTGTCAAGATACCATCTTTAACTTCTACAAGTACATTTTCTTTATTGTATCCAGCTAAACCGATTTCTAATCCGTATTTACCTTTTGAATACTTAACTACGTTATAGAATGGAAATGATTGTACTTTTGACCACGTGTCAAAAATATTTTCAAAGGCATCATCAAAAAACTTTGTTGATCCATTGAATAATTGTTTGCTTAAATTATTGAAAACTTCAATGTTTGTCATAATTATCTCCTTTGTTAAAAGCAAGTTTAATTAGATCCACCCCTATGGTGCAATCTAGAAGATATATAGTAATTATTTATTAATTTTCAATGACTGCTTTTTCTCTTGATATGTGACCTAAAACTATACCTTTGTGAATACCTTCTTTAATTGTATACCCAGAAGTTCCATTACCATTGATTTCAACTTCTTTACGACTTTTCATTAATATATTATTTTTAATTTCTATTTCTTTATTTGCATAATTTTTAGCTATTGGATCAGTGTAGGTTAAGGTATATAATTCTTTTAGATCATGTTCACGATCTAAAAATTTGTATTCTATTTTTGTTGTATTAAAGTCTTTCTTTATCTTATTGCATATTACTTCAGGATCAAATTCACCACATGAGTAAACATCAAACTGAAGCAAGGCGGGGTCAGGTTCGTCCCAAACATGCATTACTATATGAGATGTCTCTATAATAGCAGCACCTGTAATACCACGATTTCCTACCATATGAGAGTACTTAACATAAGGACCCATCATAACTTTCATTCCGATTTCTTCTATAAATTTCTTAAACCATTCAGTAAGAACAGTTTCATCCATTGGAGGATTTTTAGCTTCCGCACGAACAATTAAATGTTTATGTACTAAAATATTATTCATAAACGCCTAATATAGTTTTTTAAAAGGATATGCAATAGTTTATTTTATTAAACTAAAGGCGAGCGTGAGTAGTATTGCTATGGTTGAACCAAGTCCAGCGATGATCCACCAAGTTAATTTATCAAACTGTCTTTCAAATTTAGAATGGTTACGACAAGATTCTTCTGTTAAATGTTTTAGATCTCTTTTGATACCAGATATATGTCCATAAAGAGCTATAATATGTTCTCCAGTTGTCTTTGGGTCTCTACCATTTGCCATAATTAACCTCTAGGAAATAAAATAGCAAATCGCTCACCTAAAGTTTGTGGTTGCTGTTGCTGTTGTGGATTAATAGATAACACATTTTGTGAAGGATTGGGAGTATTATAAGTAAAAGGAACACTAGGAGTAGAGGATCTACTAGGTAAAATATTAATAGTTTGTGGTTGTTGTCTTATTTCTTTAACACCAGGAGTCAATGATCTATTTAATATGTTTTCAAACCCAGCTTTAGGAGTTCCTAAATCAAAATTTTGAAACTCACTATTCATATCTTTATAAATACTCTTAATTACATCAATTTGAGATTCAACTCTAACAGCAGCAGAAGGATCTTCTTTTTCTAGTCTCTTAATCATTGAGTCAAATGCTTTTTCATTAAACGTAGGAACTTTAAATACGCCATTAAATAACAATTCTGTTTCTTTTTTATTATTTAATCTACTTTGAACAATATCTTTAATATCAGTCTCATCTATACCAATAGTAGTTCCATCTTTTATTACTTGGTACATTTTATTTTGTGAATCAAAAGATTCAAGTAAGTAATTTTTATATGCATCTAATCTTTGTTCTGGAGTAGCAGATGGTCTATAAGCTATTTCTGCAAATTTTTTATCAACATTTTGTTTATCCTTATTATAAGAAGTAACAATAAACGGCATACTTGCTAATGGTTTTGCATCTTCAATTCTTATACCAGTAGTGATAGCTGTAAATTCTGTACCCATATCTCTCACAGTTCCAGCATCTGTAAATTTTCCAGTCGCACCTTCCCATATTCTCTGAGCTGATTTAACAGCTCCAGGAACAACTCCACCTGCTATATGTTGAATACCTTTTGAAATTTTTGTATTGATATCATCTTGAGGATAAAATACTTTTCCACCTTCTCTTTTAACTCCATCTCTAAATACAATATCAAATGCTCTTTCTGTTCCAATTGATTCATCTGTAAATGGAGCAAAAAATTCTCCAACCGCACCTGTTCTTCCAGTAGCTGTATTTCCAAATAATGCATTCATTACAATTTTATCAACACTATCTTTATTCAAAGAGCCATCAGCGAATGCATTTAATATAGCATTAACAGGACGTACTAAAGAATCGTACGGGTTAGTATATGAAAAGTTATAATATTTAAAATTACCATTTGCATCAGGGGCTGATACTGGAATCAGTGTTGAATTTTTTTGGTATTGAGCAGCAAATGATCTTTGGAATGCTTCCATTTTATCTTCGTCTACTCCTGTTAATGCTTCAGCTGTTTTTTTAGTTACGTATCCTACTCCACCAAAACCTGCAGCAGCACCCATTAATCTTCTTGCTCCCATTTGTCTTATGAATGGATTTGTGCTTGTAAATTCTCTTGCACCAATAGAAATTATATTTGCACTATTTCTAATTATCTCAGCTGGAAATGATACGAAATTACCAAAAGGTAAATTTCTAAGTCCTCTTATAGCTTTTGGAACCTGACTATAAGTTGGCATTGTGCCTCTAACTAAGAAAGAAGACATATCCCCTATTATATCAAGTGGTGTTTTGTCTAAACCAGTTAAATAATTTTTAGGATCTAATTCTTGTTTAGCAACTGTTTTATACCAGTCTTTTGCTTCTCTCATAAAATCATCATATGCTTTTGTTCCAACTTTTAATAAAGCTGGATTCTCAGCTTTAAGCGCTGTTCCAAATGCATTTTGATAAAATGAATCAGCAAATATTTTCCATCCACTATCTGCACCTTGATAAATATCAATAGCTCTTTTTACATATTGATTATTCATAAAAGTATCTAAAGTAACTTCACCCTTACTAGCTTGTTCAAATAATTTTTTTAATTCTTGAGCCTGAATGTTTTGATCAATTATTCCTCTCCTTACAAGATCGTCAATTTTATCTTGTAATAATTTAGGATTTATCTTTGCTCCCTTAAATATATCTTGTGTTATAATTTTAAAACTATCGCTTAATGATGTTGAACCACCATATAAACCATTAACCAATGCAACAAATGCGTTACCAGTTACGTTTCTGACTTGAGCAACAGGAGAAAATATTGTTCCTCCAACTTGTGCAACTCCTTTAAGTTTCATTAAAGTTCCATAAACTGGAATATCAAATAAATTTGAAAATACTGCATCCGTTCCTCTTAATGCATTTACTATTTCTGGTTTTGCATAATATTTATCTTTCATTAGTGCTGAATCAAAAACATTTTCAGCAAATTCTTTATTTTTAAAACTTATCTTTTTTAAATTATTTGTATTTACTCCATAAGAAAAAGCTTCATCTGCTGTATAAATCATTTTTTTAGCAGGGTCTGTTATTCTTTTATTTAAATCAATTAATGAATCAAAAAATCTTCTGTAAGCTTCTTGTTTATTTAAAAATAAAACACTTCCTAATATACCGGAAGTATAATCAGAAGTTGGTATTGCAACTTTTTTACCTTTAATAACTGCTTCTGATCCTTTTGGAGTAGATAAATAATCAACAATAGAACTTAAATTAGTTTTTTCTTTACCACCAAGGTCTTGAACTCGTTTATAAATTTTAGATAAACTATCTAAAGATTCTTTTTTAGTTAAACCAAGTTGTTCTGATATCTTGCTAAATATAATCCTTGGATCTTTATCTGTTCCAATAGCAGCTGATTTTATTTCTAATGTTCGTTTTTCAGCTTCTTGAACAGTTGCTTTTTTAAAATCATCAATCGTTTTAGTATCTAGTTTTAAATTATATTTTTTATTAAATTGATTTATATTTTGTTCATTAACACTTAATATCTCATTAACGTTTCCTTTTTTACTTCTTATTTTTGAAAACATATCATCTGTTATTTTTGTATCTTTTGGTAATCTATTTAGTATAGATTTTCTTAAATCTGCTCTACTTAATAATAATTCATCGGTAAAATATTTAACAACATTTTTTTGTTTTAAAGGATCAAAAGCAAATCTACTATTATTAAACGATGCTAAAGTTTGTTTAAATGATGTTCCTACATAATCTTTAAATGCACCTTTTAATTCAGCTGGTTTTACATAAGGTCTTAATTCTGCTTGTATATCTAATAAATATTTTTTAACTTGTTGTGCATATTCTTTTACATCTTTAGATACACGAGGATCCAATGTGTCTAATATATCTTGAGTTATTTTGCTTTCTGAATATTTATATGTATATAACTGTTTTCCAGTTATAGGATCTTTTTCAAAAACAGTTCTTTCTTTTTTAGTTACAGGGTCTATTTCTTTTTTTGTTTTTTTAATAAATTGAGCATCACCATTATTATTAAAATAATCTAATAATTTACTTTGTTCGTATTGAATTATATTTTTAGATTCTCCTTTATTAAATGCTTTATAATATTTCCCAACGATATCTTTTTCTAATGTTTTATTTAATGCTAGTAATGTCTCAGAGGCTTTCTTAGCTCTTACATCTGCATTATTAAATAACTGATCTCTTAATGTAGAAAATTCTCCGCCAACTCCTCCATTAGTTGCAAACCATTCTTTAAATTTAGCGATACCATCATCTATGACTCTTCCCATAGGAGTATCTTTTGCAGGTAATAATAATTTAGCTGCCTTGTCTCCAACTGCTTCCATTCCAGAATGAATGTTGTTAATTAGATTAGGAATTATTTTTGGTACATCTATATTAGCAACTTTTCCTCCAGATATCACTGACGCTATTGGATTTATTACTACATTATCAACTGCTCTTATTACATTGCCTCCAACATATCCAACCGCTTCTCCAGCTGGTTTTAATCCATATTTCCATCCTAAAGTACCAGCTACAGGAAGTAATGGTATTGCACCAGATAGTACAGCTCCCTCAGCTCCAAATTTTAATTTTCCTTTTAATCTCTCAACTGCCTTATCTCTTCCTGCTAAACCTTCATCACTATATGGTTCATATAATCCAAATTGTTCTCCTGCAGTTTGATTGACTCCTGGTGCAGATAATATTGTATCAGTCACACCTCCAAGAGCTGTAAAATATCCCGCTTTCTTTGCAATTTCTCCAGCCTTACCAGCTATACTTGGAATCTCTTCTAGTTTTGTAAAAGTACTAAGTCCTCTTAAACCAGGAATAGCAGGAGCTATTTTTGTTGCAGTAGATAATGGTATTCCATATTGAACTAATAAAGCTACTATATCTCCTATTCCAGTTTGTGTTTCTGGTATTTTTGCAAAGCCCTCACTAAAAAATGTATCAAGTTTTGAAACTAAATTAGTATCTAATGCAAAATCAGCTATAGTCGCTGGTATTTCAAGAAGTGCTTTTGTAGCAGTACGAACCCCTTTTACAGGAGCTACTTGAATTATATCATAAAGATAATCTGAAAAAGTAGGTGAACCTTTTGGTTGTAATGTTTCTTCAGAAATATCTTTTCCAAAAATATTACCTAAACTACCTGGCTGGACACTTTCCGAATCTACATCGTCTTCCGATGAATTAAATATATTAAAAGCTACCATAGTACTCCTATGCGTTTTGAGGTAATACTAAATTAACTCCATATTTAACATTAAATTGATTTACATCTTGTTGTGTCTTTATATAAGCAAAATCTTGTAATGCTTCAGAACTATTAGCAATAAGTCTTACAATATCATCAGTAATTTCTTTTGGTAGTCGTGTTCTTATTTCTTCAAACGATAATTTTTGAACAGGCTTCATTGGAAACCCATCTACATTAGTATCAACCACTGCTTGAGATTGTCCTGTTGTTCCATCAGAAGTATCTTCCACTGTAGTATCTGTAATAGACATTCCACCAGCAGCTTTATTTACTCTTCCACCTGTAGCAAATTTATATAACTGTTTATTAATATCAATTTTTTCCTGTAGTGTTTTTATAACTTTTTGATCTGGTTTTGGTTTTGCTAATTCTTCATTTATTCTTTGTTCATATTTTCTAGTTTCAATTATTTTTGCATCTAATTCTTTGGCAGTATATTTTCCAAAGATAGGAGCCAATACTCTTTGTTTTATTTCAACTTCTGTTAAACCATCATACATTGGAGTACCGTCTGGTTTATAAGTTACTTTTCCTTCTTGTATTGCTTTTTGTTTAGTTGTTTCAACATCTTCTCTTACTAATTTTTGTTGACCAGTTAAAGCTCCGGCAGTTATTCTTGCTTTTTCTAAATCACTAGTTTTTTCATAAGCTTTTAATACAGCTTCTTTGTCTAATTTAGCTCTTTCTCTAAGAACAGGAAGTGCCATTTCTCCTGCTGCAGCGATCTTAGCATTAATTCCCCCTGGAGTTGCTAAAGCCCTTGCAACAAGTAAAGCATTTTCAGCTGTGGTCAATCCTTCATCTCTTAACATGCTTTTTAACATATCTGCTTCTTTTTTAATTTCACTTCTTGGATCAGTATCTTTACCTTCTTTTGTTTTATAATCTTTTGTTTCAACTTGTTGTTCTGTTTCTCCAGTGGTATCTTGTCTACCAAATTCCATCTCTGGTTTTTCTTGAACAAATTTACCTCTATAATCTCTTCTAGCTTTTGCTATTTCAGGTAATGTAGATTTCTCATTTATTAATCCTTCTTGCATTAAAATAGTGTCTAATGTTCTATTACCTTTATAATAATCAACTATTGGTTTAATTGGATTAAAACTTGGCATACCTCTTAACATATCTAATCTTTTTTGTGCTAAAGAATTGATTCCAGTAGCATCCGAAGAAACTGTTGTTGGTTCTACAACTTGTTCTTGAGAGGTTGCATACCAAGAAGGAATTTTAAATCCAGCTCCAGGTAATGTTCCTGGCATAACAGGTCCAGCTTGAGCATAACCAATTCTTCCACCCATAGCATAACCATTAATTGGAAGATCAGCATAAGCAGTTTGAAACGGAGTTAATGGTTGAGCAACGTTTCCAAACATATAATTTTGTCTAGGCTCAACATGAGACATGATCCCTGATCCTTGATTAGCCTGACCACCTAGCTTGAACATTGGTCTTTTAAATACGTTATACATTTTTATTTTCCAAATAAACTTCCAAGTCCATAAACAGTCGCAGCTGAAGATAAAGCTTGACTCAATGGACTAGCTTGTTGACCAGCTCCAAGTGGAGTTACTTGTTGTGAATATGGAGCTTGAGGTTGTCCTGCTAATAGTCCAGTTATTCCTGAACCAAGAACAGATAATCTTTGATATGGCTCTTGATAAGCAAATTGTGCAGCTTGTCTTTGAGCATCCAATACTGCTTGTTGATATGCAAGGTTTGAAGTTCCTGCAGCACCTAATTGTTGAATTCCAGTTTGAGCTAATGTTGGTTGTAATGCAGCAAGTGCTTGTTGTTGACTGAATGCAGTTCCTGCAGCTTGTTGTGCTTGTCCATATCCTTGTTGTAATAACTGAGCTTGTAATGCTGCTCTGTTTTGTAAAGTTTGTGCTCCAAATTCTGCTTGTTGAACTCCTTCACGTCCTCCACCAAATGCTCCAGCTTGTATAGCTTGTGAAGCAATTCCTTGTTGAGCAATTTGTCTTTGTCTATCATATTCAGTTAAAGTTGTATTAATAACATCTTGTTGGTATGGAGACATAAATTGTTGATATGCCTGTGGTCCTGAATATTGTTGAGCTTGTTGTAAAAATGGTTGATATCCTGCAACACCTGTTCCTTGACCAGCACCTGTAACTGCTCCAGTAGTTGGATCAAATGTTAATGCACCAAGTCCAGCTTGTGTTGCTGCTTGTTGTTGTGCTGCTTGTGTTAATACGTTTTGTCCAGCAACTTGTGGAGACATTCCTTGTAATTCTGCTGCTGTTGGAGCTTGTCCAGTTTTTGCTGTTAATAGATCTAAATATGTTTGACCTGCCGCTTCTAAATACGGTGCTGGTTTAGATATTGAAATTTGTTCTGTTGCCATTATGCTACCTTAGTTTTTTTAACTTTTTTCTCTAAAGACTTCATTAACTTATACATCTTTTGAGCACCACTGTTAATACTTCCGTTACCAGCTCCTCTTACTGCATCAGCTGTAAATACAAACTCATTCTTACTTAACATAGCAGGAACATCGTCTGCTTTTTCTTTAATTCCAACAGGTATATAACCACCTTTTGCTCTTAAGTCCAACTCAGAAATACCACCTTGATTATTTCTTACTGGTATTTCACTACCCATAGCATAATCCATTCTACCACCATTTGCTCTTTGTGTTCTATCATCAATTCCATCTTTTGGATCAATATCTATAAAATTAGACATCGAAGATGTTTGGCTACTTGTACCTTGTTGTGTAAACATTTGAGGATTTTGTTGTATTAATTTAGTTATCATTCCACCAAGTCCACCGCTAATATTTTGACCAGAAGCAGGACCACTAACTGCATCAACTATTCCAGAACCAGCTACTAAATTTCCAAGTAAATAACCTTCTCTTGGTGTAAGTTTAATACTTAATATACCTGATCCATCATCCATCATACCACCACTAGCTGCAGTTGTTCTTATACCAAAAGATTCCATTGGAAGTCTTGATTGATATGCTGTTTGATACATTGCTTTTTCTTGATTATAAATTTGTTCATTAAATTCACTTGGAGATAATCCAACTTGATCTGCTTTTTTCTTAGCATCTAAGTAACTTGGTATTGCTGCTAAAGTTGAAATAACCGCTTTCTTATCAACTGAACCATCTTTATTTGTATACATAGCTTTAAGTGCATCACCACTCAAATCCATTGCAGTCTTAGCTCTTGTTCCAAAATCAGTTCCAGAAGTTGGATCAAAAATAGTTTTTAATTGATCTAATGTTCCAGGAGTTTTGCTTAATGTTCCAGTTGTTGATGATCCACTAAATGGTTCCATTTGATTTACTGCTGATCTACCAGCATCAGTGTATTGTCCTAATTGTAATCCTGTAGTTGTGCCTAATGGACTTGAATAAGGAACACCGATAAAACTAGATGCACTTTGTCCTAAAGACGCTGCATCAAATGGATTTATTCCTGTTTGAAATCCTGCTCCACCTAAATATCTTCCAATTTGTCCACCACCATAAGTAAGTGCTGCTGATTTTAATCCTCCGCTTATACTTCCTGTTTTATCAAAGCTTCCAAGTCCAGCCATACCAGCTGCAAGTAATGGATTGAATGGTGCTACAAATGGAGCTGCTGCTGAAGCGATAGATGCTACTTCATTAGGTATAATATTTCTTACAAATTTTTTAAGTTTACTACCTAGACCGTATTTTTCACGTTCTACTAAGTTTCCTATTCCGTATAATTGTCTATTCATCTGTGCTCGCGCTATTGTCATAAATTAATAATAGTTAATAAGGCAGGCGTAAATATCCTGAAAATAGTAGACTTTACTTGTTTTTATTAGATTCGTCAATCTTTCTTGTATTTATCAATTCGTCAATAAACCTACCTTCATAAGAATATTCTCCAACATGAGTAATAAGTTCATTCACATAACAATAACATTTACCCCCAATATCTCTCCATTTTTGACAAAATGCAAAGTCTTCACCATAGTATTTATTTGTTTCTTGATCAAACCATGTATCAAAGAAATTCCATAAATTCTCAGTATCTCTTGCTTCTCCATTCATTATTGTAGGTTGTTTAATTTTAAGATTTGGATATTTTTCAATCATTTTTAAAATAGCTTCTTTTTTAATAAGCATAAATCCAGTTGGAGAATGAGTTACTTCCATAATACCTTTACTAACATTTATGTTTCCCTGGTCCTCAACTTTTATTGGATATGTAAAGCCAGATTTAGATAAGTTTTCCAAACTAATGTTTTTCTCATCTTGAATTCTACCATGTACCTTACTCCAGTTTATTGTTTTCATTGGATAAGGAATAGATATTACATCTTTATCACTCTTAAGTAATTTAACTACTAAAGAAGGATCAAATGATATATCCGCATCAATAAATAACATGTGAGTATATTCCTTTTTATTTAAAAAGCTAGAAACACATAAGTTTCTTCCCTGTGTTACTAAAGATGATTTTAATAATAAGAAATCTATCGTAAGTCCTAATGAATGACCCATTCCTTGTAATGTTAATAATGATTCAGTATAATGAATAGATACTTCAGAATGAACTGGAGTTGCTACTAATAATTTTACATCATTAAAATTAAAACCATCCGTTTGTATAGTTCTCTGTTGTGTAACTGATTCTGTTTTATTTTCTTCTTGTCTAAACCATATAGGCTTACTTGCGTCTTGCATTAATTGCTCCTTTTAAAAAATTAGTCCAGGCATAACCAATTTTATTCCAGTTATAAAATCTATTTGTGTAGTCTATTTGCATATCTAAATGTTGTCTAATTGATGGATGATCCAAGGTCCCTGCTGCATGTTCAATTGCATATGCAAACTTATGAGCTAAACTTGTAAATGATTTATCATATGGAACGTAAGTTATAAATTCTGCACCCGTTTCATATAAAGCACCATAGTCCGTTGTAATACAATAAAGTCCAGCAGCCATTGCTTCAAGCGCTGATATACAAAATGTTTCTTCCCAAATACTTGGAAAAGCAAAGATATGATAGTTATGTAAATTTTCTCTTATATATTCATGTGGTTTATAACCAATATAATTTACATTAGAAAGTGACCTAGCTTGTTCATATAAATCCTTATATGCGTCATCATTAGCTTGTTTAAATGAATCTCCATATACTTCAGTTGATGAATAAACATCTAAACTAATAAGAGGATTTTTAACAAGTTGCATTGCTGCAAGTATTACATTTAAACCTCTCCATGGAGTTGGATGAAATATTAATTTAATTGGTTCACCTTTTACATGTCTTGTTCTTGGAACAATCGGCATTACACCATTCTTTATAACAACACATTTTTCAGTTGGTATATCAAAATACATTCTAAACTTTTCATAGTTCCAATGTGAATTAAATACATACCAATCATATTTACTATGATTAGATTTATCTTGAAACCATGGTGCTAAATTTGGTTGATCATATGAATTCTTTTGCCAAAGTATATTTACTTTATTTGAATCTAATGGAACTTTACCTGGAACAGATGTACATATCTGTACCTGATCAAGTAAATCTTTACTTACATGTTTTTCTAAAAACTCAAATTGTAATTCTGTACCACCTCTTGGTTTCATTTTTGAGCCATAAATTTTTTAAACATTTCTAATCCTTTATTAGTAACCTTAACTACAACGTCACGACTAATATCATTAGTATCAACGTTAGCAGCTTTAAGTTCTTCTTCGTCTTTATAAACTTTACCTGTTTTCTTATTCTTTATTATTGTAACTGTTTCTGTTTCAATAATATATTCTTTATTGTCCATTCTGATCGTCTCTATTTATTTCTAGTATTGCAAGTGTCGCACTTATACCAGATGTAACAGAACTTTCAAGTCTTATAGTATCAGTTTCTTCTAAAACGATTGGCCCCTTTGCTAAATTACAAATAGTAGGACCAGAAATTGAAGCATAAGCTATTTGATAAACTGTAGATACTGAATCATCATTAATAGATACTTTTAATATTTTACTACCTGATTCATTAGTCACTTGTATGTTTTGAATAATTGCATTAGCATTTGATGGGCATGTGTATACTGTCACAGCAGCCGTTGTGATTGGATCATAGAATGCATTTTTATATACGTTAGCCATATTATTATTGTGTTAAATCATAGAAAGATAATGATCCTACACCATCTCCTTTTGTTGAACCAGATACTATTCTAACTGCTAAAGTATAAATATCACTGACTAAAGTAAGAGATACACCTAATTGTAAATCTAAATTATATCCAGTTGGAGCAGAAGTATTAGAAATACCAGAACTTCCTGAAGCTGTTACGTAATCTGTTTGACATATTGTTCCACCAGACATAGTTGCTGCAGTAACATCATATTCAACATTTGCATCCGAAGGAACAGCTGTCCAACTTGCTGTTGTTAATGTTGGATTTTTTATTAAAGCTATCTCATAATTTTGATTTGTTGTTGGTAAAAATTGAAGTCTATTTGGAAGGACAACTGCACCCAATGCTGTTGATGCTAGTCTAATAGAAATTATAGGTAAAAATGTTGTATCTATATTATTAAATATAGCTGTTCTTCTTGCAGTGTGATCAATTGATGTTTGTTCAAATCCACCTTCTGATACAACTGAAGAACATATTTGTTTTAAAGTAGATGTTGCTGAAGTTGCTCCTGTATTTGTTATTTCGTATCTCACTGGCAATGTTGCTGTAGTCATATAAACTGAAGATCCATATACGTTTGCGGTATTATAAGTATGACAAACTATATAAGCACCATTAATAATAAATCCACATCTAACAGATCCAACGCCTAACCATTCAAAATCCATCCATAAAATTTGAGGATGAGTTAAATCTAATGTTAAACCACTTGCACCAGTTCCATCTAATTTATCTCCATTCCAAGCAGACTGATCAACTTTTCTTGTTGTATCATCTACAGAGCCACCAATATAAGTTCTTAATACAAATGAATTAGTAGTATTATTTACTTGAAAATAAACTCCGTTTTGAGTGCTAAAATAACCTATACGTTGTCTTAAATTAGTCTTAGCAGTTGCAGCTTGAAATGTTGCAAGACATAATAAACTTTTACCTGGTTGATATGGAAATACTCTATAAGATTGTCTAACTACTTCTGCTCCAGAAGCTGTACTAGTTATCATAGCAACAGAAGCTTCATTAGTTAAAAAACTAGTACTTCCGCCAGTTACAACAGATGTGTCAAATTGATTATCTATTGCATATCTATTTGAAGAATCAAATAATGTATAAGGTTGAGATACTCTTAATCTTCCAAATGCATCCGTATTAGTTCCATTAATTGCAACATAAGCTGGATTACTTGGACCTGAGTTTAAATTATCACAACTCATTAGCAGCCAAACCTCATGTTAAACCAAGTAAATCTTTGAAGATCTTGTTTTAAGTCTTCTTGGAAAGAAAAGTTTAATTGATCTTTTAATGTCTCTAATGCTTGTAGAACCTGTCTTTGATTATCCGGTGAATACTCTTGACTTGGTTCTGGTATGTATGTTGTAATTTTTGCCATTATCTTCTTCCATCAGGTTGAATGTCTACTCTAAATAATCCATATCTCCAGTTTTCATCTGTAGATTCATTTTCAACTTTAATACTCATTAATCTATTTCTTGCTCTAGTATCTATCTTAGTTGTAGATGAAGTTACAGTATAAGGTCCCAACATCTGACTATTTTGTGTTTGAGATGGATAATCTCTTAATAGTAATGTTACCTTAGCATTTCCTGTAAGGATTTTAAAGTCAGGTATGAATCTATTTATTTTCATTAAATATTGACCATCTCCTTCTATGTCTAAATCAAAATCTCCAGATTCAATATAAGCTGTTATTGCCGTTTTAACTCCAGTATAATTTACTTCATTAACTCCTGTTTCCTGTTCATAGTAAATAGATGCACCATTAACATTAGTTACACCATTAATAACTGGAAATGTTGGAAGCATTGTTGGATTATATTTATTAGCATAGGGTTTATCAAAAGTATCTGCATCTGCCCAAGTTGTTCTTGCAAGAGACATAGTTGTCCAAGTATTTTCTAAATAATTATAAACAACTGATCTATTATTTTGAAGAGATCCAGAACTTGGATAAAACCATATTACTTCATTATATAAACTATTATGAGAAGCATATATAATGTCAGACGCTGAATAATTAATTCCTAAATTATCTCCACCAGTAGTAAATACAAAATCTTCAACTAAAGAAGGCAATTGTTTGACAGTTCCATCGTAGACAAAAAATCCTCCTCCATAACCCATCCAAAAGACTGCACCTTGTGCAAAGACGATTGAATTTTGACTTATACCACCACAATTTGTTCCGACTTGCCTAACAGAAAATACAAAAGGAGGACCAACGAATTGAATAACATAAGCTGCGGTGTTAGTAAGTACAAATATATAATCCTTACCTTGAACAGCACCAACAATAAAATTACCAGTATCTAATCTAAAGTTACCGGCAGAATTTGTTGCAGTTGGATTCCAAGTATTATAATCTTCTTGGTTTGAAAATCTTATAAACATTGGATCTTGTGTTGTTGGATCTCCGATAGTTGTTTCAGTTCCAAGTGCAAATAAATGTCTATCTCTATCTGAAACAATACTCATAATAGATTTTGTTGGAGCATTTGTTATAACAGTTGCTCTATTTGCAAGAGGAGTCGCAACACCTGGATTCCAACTGAAAGTTTTTCCACCTTTAATTGTTGCAACTAATATTTGTCCAAAATTATCAAAAGACCAAAGTCCTGGTGATAAGGATACAATTCCTGAGTTTGTTGCTGATCCCCATCCAGGTCCACCTGCATAAGATCCCCAGATACCTGTTCCCCATCCATAACCAATTGTTTGAAAAGCAGGACCTACATTTACGTAAGGAGTTGTAGTGATAGTTGAAGCACCTCCAGCCATTCCAGTTCCACCTTCGGTAACTGGCATAGTAACTGTAAAAGTATTTGCTGTTGGAACAGATATAATTTCAAATGTATTGGTTATAAAATTAGGAGATGTAAAAGTTGTAACACCACCTCCAGCTAAAGATGGAGAAGTAAATCTAATATAATCTCCGACTAATAATCCATGAGAATTTTTTGTAACTGTCACTGTAGCTGAACCCGTAGTAGATGCTAATGTACAAGATGTAAGAGCAGTTCCTAGTGGAGTGATATCATAAAAAGCACCTTCAAAATAAATGAATAAACATTTATTAGTACCTATTGCTGCATAACGATTTCCATCAAGTGCAGTCCAAGTTAAAATTTCTCTTGCAGCACCTGCTAATTGATCAGAAGTAGTTTGTTGCCATCCTCCTATTTTCTCTGGATATCCATAACGAAAACGAATAAAATCACCATCAATCCACTGACCTTCAGCAGCAGTTGCGGTATCTTGTTTATTAAATCCAGCTTTTATAGGTATTTTTTTTAGTGGCATATGTTTGTTTTACCACCTTTCTTTAAAAATGCTAGTTGTTTTAGCCGATTATGGCTTTGATCTCAGCGTCTGATAATCCTAGCGCTTTTAACTTGTTTAAAGCGGATTGTTTATTGTCTATTTTAGCTTGTGTCTCTGCTTCAATTTCTGCAAGACAAGTTGGTACCAAGTCTAATATTTGTTGTTTGTTAATTGGTGTTGTTTCATTTTCCCAAACTAAAGTATTAATATCTTCACCAGACATACTTGCTTGAGCAGTAGGATTTATTTTTTTAATTGCTTTATATATTGCTTCTATTGTTTTCATAATTAACCTTTAACTTCCATTACTATTATAATTCCAGTAAGTGATCTATTATTAATGGTTGCAGTTCCACCATCAACCCTAAAATAAAGTTGATAAGTAATAGCAGAAGCAGTTGCTGGTGAATCATACCAAATTGGAGTAAGACCAAGTTCTGTAACAGCTCCGCCCCCACCAAAACCACTAGATGCTCCTTGAAGAATTGTTCCATTTCTACCAAGTGCAAAAAATGCATTATATGTCTGTGATGTATTTGTTGCAGCCATAATTATAAATTTACTACTTGAATTTGAAGGAGTAATTGTAACAGACATTGTATTACTTCCTGTAACAAATGTAGTTGATGATGTACTTCTTGTTGTAGAATCTGTAGCACTTAATACTTGAATAACTTGTCCAGCAGTTGCACCAGCAGAAGCCCAGCTATTATCTCCTCTTAGAAATGTAGTAGAATCAGCAGTACCTGTTGCTGTTGTTCCTCTACTAGCTTTTAATTGTGTAAGTGGCATGATTATCCTATTATAGCTTTAATTTCCGCATCAGACAAGCCCAGTGCTTTAAGTTTGTTTAGTGCTGATTGTTTGTTATCTATTTTAGCTTGTTCTTCAGCTTCAATTTCTGCAAGACAAGTTGGAACAAGATTTAATATATCTTGTTTGTTAATTGGAGTAGTTCCGTTTTCCCAAATGATTGTATTTAATGCTGATATGTCATCTCCTGACATACTAACTTGTGCATTTGGATTAATTTTTGCTATCGCTTTAAGTATTGCTTTTATTGTTTTCATAATTATCCTTTAATTTCCAAACAAGTTATTGAACCTGTAGTACCATTTTTATTTATATAAGCTGTAGCTGCTACTGGAGCTCTTCTCATATAAAGTTGATAAGTTGTAGCTGAAGTTGTGGCAGGAGAATCTAAATAAGACATTGCAAGTGAACCTATATGATATGGCCAATCTCCACCACCTGTCATATCAACCATTCCATTAGTAGTTCCTAAATTTGTTGAATTTCTGTATATCGTAAAAAAAACTTCATCATCATAAGCGGCGGCAGAAGTGCTTACAATAATTAAAATTTTATTTGAACTTGAAGATGGAGTGATTGTTACTGATAAAGTATTTGAACCTGTCACAAAAGATGTTGATGTTGTACTTCTTTGTGTAGAATCAGTAGCACCTAATACTTGAATAACTTGACCAGCTTGAGCACCTACTGTTGAATATTGTAATGCTGTAGCACCTGAGTTTACAACTAAAGCTTGTCCCGCTGTTCCTAATGTAGTTAATCCTGTTCCACCACTAGTAGTAGGTAATGTAAATCCAGAAGCTAGAGATGAAGTTGTAACTGTTCCATTAGTAGGTGTTCCAATGCTTCCAACGCTTCCTAAAATTAAAATAAAGTTAATAACATCAGCTGTTGTTAATGCTGATGAAAAAATAATAGTTGATCCTGATATAGTAAATCCAGATACAGGGGCTTGAATAATACCATTTAAAGATACAATACAGTTTTGAGCAAGAACAGGAGTTACTGCAACTCCGTTAATTGTTAAGTTATAAGTAGCTGTAGCTGACGTTGTGATTGTATCACAAAGTTGATATGCGCCTGTTAATGGTGTTTGTCCTACGTATGCCATATTTATCCTCTAAATGCTTTTACTTCAGCATCAGTTAATCCCAATGCTTTCAGTTTGTTAATTGCTGATTGTTCTGCTGCTGCTTTTGCTGCGGCTGCTGAATCTCTTGCTTGTTTATCAGCTAATGCTTGTTGCTCATCTAATTGCCTTTGAGCAATTTCTTCAGCAGTTAAATCTATTTCAATACCATTAACAATTTTTTTCATATTATTTAATACCATAAAGTTTGAAGTTTCCTGATGCTATATTTCCTGATGTGAAATAAAAAGTTATTCCTGATAATGCAGCTGTACTATCTTGAAGCATACCTGTTGAATGAAATCCATAATAATTATTATTATTACTATTATATTGACTTGAACTAAGTATAACTGTTTTCCATGAAGCAGTATTTAAAGGATTAAATAAAGTTGCTTCAAAAGTTAACCCACCATAAGATGTTGTGTTTGAAATAGTGCTTGTTGCAATTTGAATATAGGATGTATTGTAATTACCATCAAGATAAGCACTTGTGTCTGGTGTTGAGTTTAAGTTAAATCCTGACCAAGCCCATTTATAATTAGAAGCTGTAACATCAGCATTACTTCTTCTAAATCTAATTTGAGCATTAACATTATTTGTTGCAGGAATAATTATAGAACCAATTAATTTATAATTTTTATAAGTTGATGAGTAATATCCATCAAAAGAAACTGATGCTGAAGATGAAGCATCTGTTGTAGCAAGTAAAACGTAATCAGAAGATACAGCAGTATAAGCAAGTGCAGTACCACCAGAGTTTACAGCAAGAACTTGATTAGCAGAACCTAAAGCAGTTAAACCTGTACCACCATTTGCTACTGGAAGAGTTGAAGTTACCTTTTGTGTAAGGTTAAGTGTATTTGTTGCAACGTTAGCATTAACAATTGTACCGTTTGCAATCTGTGACCCTGTTAAAGGTACATCTGTAGGATTGTTTCCTATGAAAGCCATTTATTTCTCCTATGATGAGATGTCGTCAACAGTTGATACCCAAACGTCAACTGATGTAGCTGTATCAGAAATAACTTTAAGAACATCACCACTTTGAACAACAACTTTTGAACCACCATCTAAAACTTGTAATGCAGAACCAGTAGGTATTGGAGCATTTTTAATTAAATAATAATCATTTCCACCTGTTGTAATATAAACAGAAACTGTAATATTACTTGCAGTTGTATTTGCAAGATAGATACCAATAACTGTATCATAAGTATCTGCTGTAAATATTGTACTAGCAGCAGTAGTTACGTTTCTTGCTATATATCTTCTAAAATTTTGTGCCATATCTTTTTCCTTATATTATAATGCGATCGCCATTGCAATCA
>Ga0208916_10000202_pt1 | contig 30270 bp, 27 predicted proteins | sample DEB19_08_DNA_5_FD_184523 | JGI IMG/M metagenome (GOLD analysis project Ga0208916, IMG submission 184523) | Aqueous microbial communities from the Delaware River and Bay under freshwater to marine salinity gradient to study organic matter... | ecosystem: Environmental > Aquatic > Marine >... | reverse complement strand
GCCTCGATGCGGTCGTGGTATTCCTTGCTTTTGCTCACATCCGAAAAACGCCCGACCCGGTGGTGCGACTTGATGCCCAGCTCGTTTTCAAGCGGGTTCACAAAGGTGCCAAACATGTCCAGCAACATGCCTTGGCAATGCTCTTGCAGCACTTTGAGCACGTCCATGTTCACCAAGGTGGTGAACACGATGGGTTTGCTGCCCTCGGTATCGGCGGTGTGGTTGATCTGCCTGACCGCTTGGTGCGCCTTGTCGATGGTGTCGGTGAAAGGCAGGCGCACATGCCGCGTCTTCATGTCGAACTGGGCCAAGATGGCGTTGCCAAAAGTTTCTGCTGTGATGCCGGTGCCGTCAGAGACGAAAAAAACAGTGCGTTTGGACATGGATGCAAAAATTTCAAATGAAGGCGGCACCAAGCCCCCTAAAATGATTCGATTATCCATGGCACCCCGCTCGGCGGTTGAATTCCAAGAACAACAAAATCCCGTCCTGACCCATGGAGCCCGGTTTTAACTTTGGAGCTTTGCATGTCTGATCTTTTCAGTGAGACCGCCTTGGTCGTTCCCTTTGAGCAATTGCGCATGACCGATGTGGAGTCGGTCGGTGGCAAAAACGCCAGCTTGGGGGAGATGATTTCGCAATTGCCCTCGGGCGTGCGTGTGCCGACGGGTTTTGCCACCACCGCCCATGCTTTTCGGCAGTTTCTGGCTTTTGGCGGCTTGACTGAGCGCATCAACGCCCGGCTGGACGCGCTGGACACAGAAGATGTTCGTGCCTTGGCCGCAGCGGGGGCAGAAATCCGCGCCATGGTCGAAGCCCAGCCTTTTCCGTCCGATCTTGAGCAGGCCATTCGCGAGGCGTTTGTCCGCCTGCAAGGCAGCAACCCCGAGGCTTCTTTTGCTGTGCGATCTTCGGCCACCGCCGAAGATTTGCCTGACGCTTCATTTGCGGGTCAGCAAGAGACTTTTTTGAACGTGGTCGGCATCGCTGACGTGCTGCACAAAATGAAAGAGGTGTTTGCCTCTTTGTACAACGACCGCGCCATCAGCTACCGCGTGCACAAAGGTTTTGCACACGCTGATGTGGCTTTGTCGGCAGGTGTGCAACGCATGGTGCGCTCTGATTTGGGGGCTGCGGGTGTCATGTTCACCATCGATACCGAGTCGGGTTTCGAAGATGTGGTGTTCATCACCTCCAGCTACGGCTTGGGTGAGACCGTGGTGCAGGGCGCGGTGAACCCGGATGAGTTCTATGTGCACAAGCCCATGTTGGCTGCGGGCAAGCGATGCGTCATCCGACGCAATCTGGGCTCTAAATTGATCGAGATGGTGTTTGCCACGCCAGAAGAAAAAGCGGCTTCGGGCAAGCTGGTCAAAACCACCGATGTGCCCGCTGAGTTGCGCAACCGCTACAGCCTGACCGATGACGAGGTTGAGCAGTTGGCCCGTTATGCCGTGGTCATCGAGCAGCACTACGGTCGCCCGATGGACATCGAGTGGGGCAAAGACGGCACGGATGGCCTTTTGTACATCCTGCAAGCACGTCCTGAAACCGTGAAAAGCCAGGCCAAAGGCACGCCCGAGCTGCGTTACAAGCTCAAAGGCAAAAGCACCATCTTGGCCGAGGGCAGGGCGATTGGCCAAAAGATCGGCACGGGCCCTGTGCGCTTGGTGCATCACATCAGCGAGATGGACAAGGTTCAGCCCGGCGACGTGCTGGTGACCGACATGACCGACCCTAATTGGGAACCCGTGATGAAGCGTGCCAGCGCCATCGTCACCAACCGGGGCGGTCGCACCTGCCACGCTGCCATCATTGCGCGTGAGTTGGGCATTCCTGCCGTGGTGGGCTGCGGCAACGCCACAGAACAGCTGAAAGAGGGCACCTTGGTCACCGTCAGCTGTGCCGAAGGCGATACCGGTCACATTTACGATGGCTTGCTGGAAACTGAAATCAGCGAAATCCAGCGCGGCGTGTTGCCCGAGATCAAAACCAAAATCATGATGAACGTGGGCAATCCCCAGTTGGCCTTCGATTTTGCACAACTGCCCAACGCCGGTGTGGGCCTGGCGCGTCTGGAATTCATCATCAACAACAACATCGGCGTGCACCCCAAGGCGATCCTGGATTACCCGGCCATCGATGCCGACTTGAAGAAAGCTGTGGAATCGGTCGCCCGTGGCCATGCGTCACCCCGTGCGTTTTATGTCGACAAAGTGGCCGAAGGTGTGGCCAGCATCGCAGCGGCTTTTTGGCCTAAACCAGTGATCGTGCGTTTGTCGGATTTCAAGAGCAACGAATACCGCAAGCTCATTGGTGGCAGCCGCTACGAGCCGGAAGAAGAAAACCCGATGCTGGGTTTTCGTGGCGCTGCGCGTTACATCAGCGCAGATTTTGGCGAGGCCTTTGCCATGGAATGCGAAGCGATCAAACGCGTGCGTGGCGAGATGGGATTGACCAACGTCCAGATCATGGTGCCGTTTGTCCGCACCTTGGGACAAGCCGAAAAGGTCACCAAACTGCTGGCCACTCAAGGTTTGCGTCGTGGCGAACACGATCTCAAAGTCATCATGATGTGCGAAGTGCCCAGCAACGCCATCCTGGCTGAACAATTCCTTGAGTTTTTCGATGGATTTTCGATCGGCTCCAACGATCTGACGCAGCTCACTTTGGGCCTTGATCGTGATTCTGGCCTGGAATTGCTGGCAATGGACTTTGACGAACGCGACCCCGCTGTGACCGCCTTGATTGAGCAAGCGATCAAGGCCTGCCTGGCCAAAGGCAAGTACATCGGTATCTGCGGACAGGGCCCTAGCGATCACCCTGATTTCGCGCGCTGGTTGATGGACAAGGGTATCAGCTCCATCTCGCTCAACCCGGACACGGTGATCGAAACCTGGACCAATTTGGGTCGCTGATTCTTCAATCCGGGGCCTTGCGATGACTCAACCGATGGCAAACCGTCGAACTGCGGCTTACCACTGGCGGATTCACCGCAATGTGCTGATCTACATCGGCATCCTCGTCACTTTGATGGGGGCCATGGCTTCGGCTGAACGGTGGGGACTGTCACGCAATTTGATTGGCCCTATTTTTTTGTTCAGCACGGTGATGATCTATGCCTTGATTGGCATTTCCAGCAGGACAACGGACGAAGACGAGTATTACGTCGCGGGTAGGCGTATTCCGGCCATGTACAACGGCATGGCCACTGCCGCCGACTGGATGAGTGCAGCCTCTTTCATCAGCTTGGCGGGGGCACTTTATTTGCAGGGCTTCTCTGGCAGCGGGCAGCAGCCTGGTGGCTTGGCTTATGTGATGGGCTGGACCGGCGGCTTTTGCCTGGTTGCATTGTTGATTGCCCCCCATTTGCGAGCCATGAAGCTTTACACCTTGCCGGACTACTTTGACCGTCGTTATGGCGGTCGTTGGCCCCGCATCATCGCCGCATTGGCTTCGGTGTTGTGTTCATTCACCTATGTTGTGGCCCAGATTTATGGCATCGGGTTGATCGCATCCCGTTTGACGGGCGTTCAATTCGAGATTGGCATCTTGCTCGGTTTGGGTGGGGTTTTGCTGTGTTCATTTTTGGGGGGCATGCGTGCCATCACTTGGACGCAGGTGGCGCAATACATCATGTTGCTGCTGGCCTTCATGATTCCTGTCTCCTGGCTTGCCTATAAGCAACTTGGAACACCGTTCGCTCCCTTGGTCTATGGCCAGCAGCTTGCGCACATTGCAGCCATCGAAAAAAAGCTGATCAACGATCCAGCCGAAATCGAGGTGCGTCAAGAGTTTGCACGCCGGGCCAAAATGTTTGAGGCGCGGCTTGAAAATGTCGAACGATCCATGGCCGAGTTGCGTCTGGAGCTGGAGGAAAAAATCCGCATGCTCAAGGCCCAATCGGCTGATTACGCTTCCATTGCACAAGCTCGGCGCGCACTTTTGGCGGTGCCTCGCGATGCTGCGACAGCGCGTGAACAATGGACCCGAGCCATGCACGACAATCGTGACCGGGCCCGACCTTTGGGGGGAATGCCTGCCCACGCTCAGGCATTTGCAGGTAACCCTCATGGCAGTGCGCAAGACATCAAGTTGTTCGATGAGTCGAGGCTGAATTTTCTGGCGCTGGTGTTTTGCCTCATGGTCGGAACAGCTGGCTTGCCTCACTTGCTGACGCGCTTTTACACATTGCCCTCGGTTGCCGAGACCCGCACTTCGGTGGCTTGGTCCTTGTTCTTCATTGGCTTGCTTTACCTGAGTGTTCCGGCTTTGGCTGTGCTGGTGAAGTTCGAGGTGCTGAATAACCTGGTGGGCAGCAGTTTTGCGGATTTGCCGAGCTGGATGGCGCAATGGGCCCGTCTTGATTCTGCGCTGCTGGAGTTTTCGGACGTCAACGGTGACGGGGTCTTGCAGTTGGGTGAGTTGAAGCTGGGAGCCGACATGATCATGCTGGCCACCCCTGAATTGGGCGGTATGCCTTTTGTGGTCTCAGGCTTGGTGGCTGCCGGGGGTTTGGCGGCCGCCTTGTCAACCGCCGATGGCTTGTTGTTGACCATCAGCAATGCCTTGGTGCATGACATTGGGCCAGGGCGTGAACGCAAACCCAAATCTGCGGAGGGGCGCGTTATTTTGTCCAAGTTTGCATTGCTGGCCGTTGCCATGCTGGCCGCTGTGGTGGCCGCTTTCAAGCCTGCGGAAATCCTTGCGTTGGTCTCCACGTCTTTTTCCTTGGCAGCTGCCGCATTTTTCCCCGGCATGGTTTTGGGCATGGTTTGGCAAAAAGTCCACCGTCCCGCCGTCGTCGCCGGCATGCTGGCGGGTTTGGGTCTGACCCTTTATTACATGGTGGTCAATGCCCCCGGCTTCAGACATTTTTGGGGATTGGACCCCAGTGCTGGGTTGTGGTTTGGCATTCAGCCCTTGTCGGCGGGTGTTTTTGGTGTGCCCGCAGGCTTGCTGGTGATGGTTTTGTTGACTTTGCTATTGCCAACCCGTTGGGTTGTGCCGCGCACGCAGCTTGTCGTGCCTGACAGCGGCTATCCCGGCCTCTGAATTAACGCTATAATCGCAGGCTTCGCCTTGCCGCACCCCGACAGACGCTGGGGGCGGCTTTTCCAACCTTTTGGGTTAACCGCAAGGAGTCTCAATGCGTCATTACGAAATCATTTTGCTGATCCATCCCGATCAGTCCGAACAAGTTCCAGCCATGCTGGAGCGTTACAAAGGCATGATCACTGCCGGCGGTGGCAATATCCACCGTGTTGAAGACTGGGGCCGCCGTCAGTTGGCATACCAGATCAACAAGCTGGGCAAAGCCCACTACCTGTGCGTGAACATTGAAGCCGACCAAGCCGTCATGGCTGAACTGGAGCATGCCTTCAAGTTCAACGATGCTGTTTTGCGTCACCTGACTGTGCTCAAGAAAAAAGCCGACACCGCTCCTTCATCGATGATGAAAACTGTTGAGCGCGAAGAAGCCCGCAAGTCACAACAAGCCGAATTCGCCGCTTGATACTGACCTGTTGAGGAGTGAACCTTACAGAACTGACCGCCTGTATTGCCGAGCAAGCCGCTTTGCGATACACACCCGCCGGTTTGCCCGCTCTGGACTTGATTCTGGAGCATGCCTCTGAAGTACAAGAGGCAGGACAAGCCCGCAAAGTCCAGCTTAAGCTTCGTGCCTTGGCCTTCGGGTCTTTGGCAGAAACGCTGGTCAAGCAAGCGGTAGGCAGTGTCTGGACGTTCAAAGGCTTTTTGGCCACCCCTCGACAAGGCAAAAGTGTCGTGTTGCACATTCAAGAGTTTCAGCAAGATTAATTTCAGGAGGCCCCATGGCCACGTTCAAAAAATTCAACAAAGACAAGCGCCCTAAGCGCAACACCCAGTCACTGCTGTTCAAGCGCAAGCGCTTTTGCCGCTTCACTGTGACCGGCGTCGAAGAAATCGACTACAAAGATGTGGACACATTGCGTGACTTCATCGCCGAAAACGGCAAGATCATTCCTGCACGCCTGACTGGCACCCGTGCCATTTTCCAGCGTCAGCTCAACACAGCCATCAAGCGCGCACGCTTCCTGGCCATGTTGCCCTACACCGACCAGCACAAAGTCTAAGGAGTCCAACCATGCAAATCATTCTGCTCGAAAAGGTTGTGAACCTGGGTAATCTGGGCGATATCGTCAAAGTCAAAGACGGCTACGCTCGCAACTTCCTGATCCCACAAGGCCGTGCACGCCGTGCTACCGAAAACAACAAGGCCGAGTTCGAAGCTCGCCGTGTTGAACTCGAAAAAGCAGCTGCTGCCAAATTGGCTGAAGCCCAAGCTCAAGGCGAGAAATTGTCTGGTTTGGTCGTCAAGTTGTCGCAAAAAGCTGGCGTCGATGGCCGTTTGTTTGGTTCTGTGACCAACCACGACATCGCTGAAGAGTTGAACAAGCAAGGCTACAAGCTGGTCAAGTCCCAGATCCGCATGCCTCATGGCCCCATCAAAACAGTGAGTGAGTCCGCAGTGTCAGTGGCTTTGCACACCGACGTGGTGGTGGACGTGACTGTGACCGTGTTGGGCGAAACTGCCTGATCGTCGACAGACCTTCCCATGAAACCGCCGGGTGCCTCACCCGGCGGTTTTTTTTCGCCTGAAATCAGCGGTCAGCGGCGGCGGCTTGAACCCAACAAACTGCCCAGCACGCCCCGCACAATTTCACGCCCAATGGCCGATCCCACAGTGCGTACCGCGCTCTTGACCACCAACTGGGCCACGCCATCGCGTTGTCCGCCTCGGGGCCCTGAGCTGCCAAACAGCATGTCGGACAAGCCGCCCATCAGGCTGCCTTCCTTGTCGGCAGGTGCTGTGGCCTGACCCGGTAGCGCGGGTGCTTCGCTGGTCTGACCCTGAGACGCGCCTGCCTTGATCTTCTCGTAGGCTGAATCCCGGTCATGGTGGTTTTCGTAAACGCCTGCCACCAAGGAATTCTGGATCAAGTCTTGCCGTTGTGCGGGTGTGATGGGCCCCAGTTGGCTGGCTGGCGGCAGCACAAACACGCGTTCGGTCTCGCATGGGCGTCCCTTGGCATCCAGAAAGCTCACCAAGGCTTCGCCTACCGCCAGCTCGGTGATGGCTGCCTCGATGTCGAGTCCGACCTTGGGGCGCATGGTCTGCGCCGTGGCGGCCACGGCTTTTTGGTCGCGTGGGGTGTAGGCGCGCAAAGCATGCTGCACCCGGTTGCCCAATTGACCGAGCACGCTGTCGGGGATGTCCAATGGGTTCTGGGTGACAAAGTACACCCCTACGCCTTTGGACCGCACCAAGCGCACCACCAGCTCGATGCGTTCGACCAGCGCCGCAGGAGCGTCCTTGAACAACAAGTGCGCCTCATCAAAGAAGAACACCAGCTTGGGTTTTTCGGGGTCGCCGATTTCGGGCAGCACTTCGAACAGCTCGGACAGCATCCACAACAAGAAGGTGGCGTACAAGCGGGGCGAGTTCATCAGCTTGTCGGCCGTCAGAATGTTCACGACCCCCAAGCCTTGGGCGTCGGTCTGCATGAAGTCTTCTATGTTGAGCATGGGCTCGCCAAAGAAACGGTCGCCGCCCTCGCTTTCGATCTGCAGCAGACCGCGCTGAATGGCCCCAATGCTCGCAGCACTGATGTTGCCGTATTCGGTGGTGAACAGCTTGGCGTTGTCACCCACATACTGCAGCATGGCCCGCAGGTCTTTCATGTCCAGCAGCAGCAAGCCGTTGTCATCGGCGATCTTGAACACCAGGTTTAGCACCCCGGCTTGGGTGTCGTTCAGGCCCAGCATGCGGGTCAACAGCAAGGGTCCCATGTCAGAAATGGTGGCGCGCACCGGGTGACCTTGTTCGCCAAACACGTCCCAAAGGGTTGTGGGGCAGGCCATGGGCACGGGCATGGCAATGCCCCGGTCCTTGAGCACGGAGGCCAGCTTGTCTCCTATTTTTCCGGCTTGACTGATGCCGGTCAGATCGCCTTTGACGTCGGCCATGAAGACGGGGACACCCATGCGCGAGAAATTCTCGGCCAAGGTTTGCAGGGTCACAGTTTTACCTGTGCCTGTGGCGCCTGTGATCAGGCCATGGCGGTTGGCCAGACCCGGGAGGAGGTGACATTGCACCTGGGCATTTTGCGCAATCAGCATGGGTTCAGTCATGTTCGTTTTTCTCCCGCTTGTGAAAAGTAAAATCCAGACTGTAGGTTAAATCAACATTCAAGGAATTCCCGATGGCTGGCCACAGTAAATGGGCAAATATTCAGCACCGCAAGGGGCGGCAAGACGAAAAACGTCAGCGCATCTGGACCCGGGTGGTTCGTGAAATCATGGTGGCAGCCCGAACCGGAGGCGGCGATGTCAGCGCCAATCCGCGCTTGCGCCTGGCCATTGAGAAAGCCAAAGCGGCCAACATGCCCGCCGACACCATCAAGCGCAACGTGGACAAAGCCACAGGCAACCTCGAGGGTGTGAGCTACGAGGAAATCCGCTACGAAGGCTATGGCATTGGGGGCGCGGCCATCATTTTGGACACCATGACCGACAACCGGGTGCGCACCGTGGCCGAGGTGCGCCACGCCTTGAGCAAGCATGGCGGCAACTTGGGCACCGAAGGGTCTGTGGCGTTTCAGTTCAAGCATTGCGGCCAACTTATTTTTGCGCCGGGCACGAGCGAAGACAGGGTCATGGAAGTGGCCCTTGAGGCCGGTGCCGAGGACGTGATCACGGACGAGGAGGGGGCCATCGAAGTCCTGACATCCCCGACTGATTTTGAATCTGTCAAAAATGCGCTGGAGACCGCCGGGCTGGTCGCTGAGATGGCCGAAGTCACCATGCGTGCAGAGAACAGCATTGCCCTTGGTGGTGACGATGCGGTCAAAATGCAAAAATTGCTGGATGTGCTGGAAGACTTGGACGATGTGCAAAACGTTTTCCATAACGCCGAATTTGAAGATTAAGGAAGTTTGATGAAAGTATTGGTAGTCGGCAATGGTGGCCGTGAACACGCCATGGCCTGGAAATTGGCGCAATCGCCACGAATTCAACAGGTTTATGTGGCCCCTGGCAACGGTGGCACAGCCAAAGACCCTGACCTGATCAATGTCCCGGTTACCGATTTGGCGCAACTGCGCCAGTGGGCCATTGACAACGACATTGGCTTGACCTTGGTCGGTCCGGAAGCGCCCTTGGCCGCAGGCATCGTGGACGATTTCCGTGCCCACGGTTTGCGGATTTTTGGCCCCACGCAAGCGGCCGCCCAGCTCGAAAGCTCTAAGGCATTTTCCAAGGCCTTCATGCAACGGCATGGCATTCCCACGGCCGAGTTTGAAACCTTCACCGATGCTGCCCTGGCGCACGCCTATGTGGACCTTAAGGGGGCACCGATCGTGGTCAAGGCCGATGGCCTGGCTGCAGGCAAAGGCGTGGTTGTGGCCATGACGCTGACCGAGGCCCACGAAGCCATCGATTTCATGTTGCTCGACAACACTTTGGGTGTCGCCCACAACGCAGGGGGTGCACGGGTGGTGATCGAGGAGTTTTTGCAAGGCGAGGAAGCCAGCTTCATGGTGCTGTGCGATGGCAAAAATGTGGCGGCACTGGCCACCAGCCAGGACCACAAACGCCTGCAGGACGGCGACGAAGGCCCTAATACAGGTGGCATGGGCGCGTATTCGCCCGCACCCGTGGTCACGGCCGAAGTGCATGCTCGGGCCATGCGCGAAGTCATCTTGCCCACCATTCGGGGTATGGAAAAAGACGGCATCAATTACACCGGCTTTTTGTATGCGGGCTTGATGATCGACCCTCAAGGGCGCGTTAAGACCCTCGAATTCAACTGCCGCATGGGTGACCCTGAAACCCAGCCCATCTTGATGCGCCTGAAATCAGACTTTTTTGAAGTTCTGTTGGCGGCCACATCAGAAGGCCTTGAGAGTTTTGAAATGGAATGGGATCGCCGTGTCGCCTTGGGCGTGGTGATGGCCGCAGCTGGATACCCCATGAACCCGCGCAAAGGTGACGTCATCGGCGGCTTGCCCAAAGACGAGGACGATGCGATGGTTTTTCACGCTGGCACACTTGAAAAAGACGGCCAGATCCAGACCTCGGGTGGGCGTGTCCTGTGCGTCACTGCCTTGGCCGATTCCGTGCGTCAGGCGCAACAAAAGGCGTATCAGACAGCCAGCCCCATTGTTTTTGACGGAATGCAGATGCGCAAGGACATTGGTTATCGCGCTATCAAGAACTGAACACGGATACCCGATATGAGCGCACCGTCAACACACCCTGTGAATTTTCAAGGCTCTCGCTTGGCCCGCTGGATCTTGAAGATGCTGGGCTGGCGTCTGGAGTTTGAGGGATTTCCCACGCGCCAGGGCGTGGCCATCGTCTACCCGCACACCAGCAATTGGGATTTTCCGATCGGCATGTTGGCCAAATGGGCATTGGGCATTCCGGCGCATTTCTGGGGGAAAGATTCGCTGTTCAAGTTTCCCTTGATCGGGCGTTGGATGCGCTGGGTGGGCGGCATTCCGATTGACCGCAGCTCTTCGCGTGGCGTGGTGGGCCAGATGGTCCATCAGTTCGAACAGCACAAGCAAAATGACCAGTTGCTCTGGCTGGGGCTGGCCCCTGAGGGCACACGCAGCCTCACGCCCGGCTGGCGCAGTGGTTTTTACCAAGTGGCAGCAGGGGCCCAAGTGCCGTTGGCCTTGGTCAAACTCGACTGGGGCCAACGTTGTTTCAGTGTGGTGGACTTTTACGACCTGACAGGGCAAGTCGAGGAGGATTACGCGCACATGGCCCAAGTGTTTGCCGGGGTCCAGGGTTTTCATGCCAAGCAGATGGGGCCGATCACACCCTGGAGTCCGCAGGCTAGCCCCAAAGCGGTGAACGTCTCCTCGGCCTCACATCCTTCCTGATTTTTTTGCGTTGGTAAACCCCATGAGCACATCGTTTGAACTCGACACGGTCAAGAACTATCTTGTCGGTCTGCAGTCCCGTATCACCGGGGCCTTGACCGACATCGACGGCACCCCGTTTTTGGTGGACGCCTGGCAAAAAGAGCCTGGTGAAAAGCTACAGGGCAACGGCATCACCCAGATCCTGGAAGGTGGCCCTGTGTTTGAGCGTGCCGGTTGTGGCTTTTCTCATGTGAGCGGGCCGCAGCTGCCGCCTTCAGCTACGCAGCATCGGCCAGAGTTGGCGGGTTCGGCCTTTGAGGCCATGGGTGTGTCGCTGGTGTTTCACCCCCGCAACCCCTATGTGCCCACGGTGCACATGAACGTGCGCATGATCGCGGCCAAGCCCGAAGGCAAAGCCCCCGTGGCCTGGTTTGGCGGCGGCATGGACCTGACGCCTTACTATGGTTTTGACGAAGATGCGGTGCATTTTCACCAAACCTGCAAAGATGCGCTGGGGCCTTTTGGCGATGGCTTGCACCCCCGTTTTAAGACCTGGTGCGACGATTACTTTTGTAACAAGCACCGCCACGAGCAGCGCGGTGTGGGCGGCATTTTCTTTGACGATTTTGCCGAGCTGGGCATGGACCAGAGCTTTGCCATGCTGCGAAGCGTGGGCGACGCCTTGCTGAGCGCCTACATGCCCATCGTCCAGCGTCGCAAAGACACGCCTTATGGTGAACGTGAGCGAGACTTCCAGCTGTACCGCAGGGGCCGCTATGTGGAGTTCAATTTGGTCTGGGACCGGGGCACGCATTTCGGTTTGCAGTCTGGCGGTCGCACCGAGTCGATCTTGTTGTCCATGCCGCCCGAGGTGCGCTGGTCTTACCAGCGCCAGGACGAGCCTGGTTCACCAGAAGCACGTTTGCTGAGCCACTTTTTGGTGCCCAAGGATTGGGTTTGAGTCTGCCGCCAGTCAACAGGCTGGGTGTTTTTGGTGGGGCCTTTGATCCGCCGCACCTTGCACATGTGGCTTTGGTAGAAGCCGCGGTGGCCGCGCTGCAACTTGACCAAGTGCGTGTCTTGCCCACTGGGCTGGCATGGCACAAAACACGTACTTTGAGTGAAGCCCATCACCGACTGGCCATGACCCGATTGGCCTACCAGCACCTGCCACAGGTGGTGGTGGACGATCGGGAAATCCGGCGCTCGGGCGCCAGCTACACCGTGGACACGCTGCGCGAATTGCAGGCCGAGTTTCCACAGGCACAGCTGTATTTGTTGCTGGGTGATGACCAGCGCCGCGCCTTGCCATCGTGGCACCAGATCGACGAAATCGGGCGCATCGCTATAATCTGCGCCGCAGGGCGTGATATGGCCGTGCGTGCCTGGAACGAAGAGTTGGGTGCGCTACAGACAACTCCGCCTCTTTCTGACAAGCTGCAAGCGCGCATTCGGACTCTGGAGATGCCGCTGATGCCTCACAGTGCCACGGACATCCGTGAGCTGCTAGCCAAAGAGCAGGCCATTACAAGCCTGGTGCCCCCCGCTGTTGAGCGCTATATTCACGAACACCACCTTTACAGGCCCCATTGATGACCGAAAACGCCGCTAAAAAAGACATTCAAAAACTCCAGCGGGCCATTGTGGACGCCTTGGAGGACGTCAAGGCCCAAGAAATCCAGGTGTTTGACACCGAGCACCTGTCCTCCTTGTTTGAGCGGGTCATCATTGCATCCGGCACCTCGAACCGCCAGACCAAAGCCTTGGCCGCCAGTGTGCGCGACAAAGTGCGCAACGCTGGTTTTGGCAAGCCCCGCATGGAAGGCGAAGACAACGGCGAATGGATCATCGTGGATTGCGGCCAAGCCGTGGTGCATGTCATGCAGCCCACCATCCGCACTTACTACAACCTCGAAGAAATCTGGGGCGGCACGCCAGTCCGCTTGAAGTTCGGTGCGCCCAAGCCTGTGGCGACCGCTGAAGTCAAAGGCCACATCAAGAACTCCGTGGCCAAAAAAGCCACCAAAGCCTCGGCCGCAAAAACCACAAGCGCCAAGCCTGCGGCAAAGGCCAAGCCCGCCTTGAAGGCGCCAGCCAAGCCGGCTGCGAAAACGCCGGCCAAAGCAGCCCCCAAAGCAGCGGCAAAAGCACCCTCCAAGACCGCTGTCAAAACAGCGACCAAGGCACCCGCTAAAACGGCAGCCAAAACCGCTGCCAAGCCAGCCAGCAAGTCAGCGGCCAAGCCCAGTACCACCAGCAAGCCCACCTTGAAAACAGTGGGCAAGCCAACGGTCAAACCCGCTGCCAAAGCGGTTGCCAAGCCGGCGGCCAAAAAAGCACCCGCTCGCAAGGCCGTGCAAGCCACGACCCGCCGTAAAGCCGATTGATCCTGCATGAAGTTGCTGATCGTTGCGGTCGGCCTGCGTGTGCCCGACTGGGCTCAAACTGCCTGGGACGACTACGCCAAACGTTTTCCGCCTGAGCTCAAGGTCGAGCTCAAGGCCGTGAAAACCGAGCCCCGTGGCTCCAAAACCCTGCCCACGCTGTATGCCGCAGAGCGCCAGCGCATCGAAGCAGCCATTCCCCGTGGCACCCGCATTGTGGTGTTGGACGAGCGTGGCACCAACCTCACCACCCAGGCCTTGGCCACACGCCTGACCAGCTGGCAGTTGGGGGGCGACGATGTGGCCTTGGTGATTGGCGGGCCGGATGGACTGGAGCCAGAGTTCAGGCAAGCCGCTCATGAGCGCATTCGCCTGTCCGACATGACCTTGCCCCACGCCATGGCCCGTGTGCTGCTGATCGAGCAGCTCTACCGCGCCTGGTCGATCAACGCCAACCACCCCTATCACCGCGAATGAGCGATTTCATTTACCTCGCCTCCCAAAGCCCCCGGCGCAGCCAGTTGCTGGACCAAATCGGTGTGGCTCACACTTTGCTGTTGGCCGGGCCGGAGGAAGACGCCGAATCATTGGAAGACGTGCGCGGAGCCGAGGCGCCAGCGCGTTATGTGGCTCGTGTTACGGGCTTGAAGCTGGACGCCGCTGTGCAGCGCCTTCAGCGTCAAGGCCTGCCCGCAGCACCTGTGCTGTGCGCCGACACCACGGTGTGTCTGGGTCGTGACATTTTGGGCAAACCGACAGACGAAGCCGATGCCCTGCGCATCCTTCAATTACTCTCGGGCCAAACCCACCGGGTGTTGACGGCGGTGGCGCTGCAAAAAGGCAGCCGGCGCGTGTCTGCCGTGTCGGCTTCCTGGGTGCGTTTCGCGCCGATGACTCTCACACAGATCAAGGCCTATGTGGCCACCGGCGAGCCCATGGGCAAGGCCGGCGCCTACGGTGTACAGGGCAGGGCGGCTGCCCACATTGAACAGATTCGAGGCAGTTATTCAGGCATCATGGGCCTGCCGCTTTTCGAGACGGCCCGTTTGCTGCGCACGTTAGGCGTTCGCTGCTGAGCTGTTGACGGGACGCTGTCGAGGCCCTTGCCCCGTGCCTTGTGTGTTGACATGCTGTGAGCAGCCCCCATTTTTCAACCTGATTCCATCCATGCAACAAGATATTTTGGTCAATTGGTCGCCCCAGGAAACCCGGGTCGCGGTGGTCGAATTTGGCGCCGTGCAAGAGCTGCACGTCGAACGCGCGCTGGAGCGCGGTCTGGTGGGCAATGTGTACTTGGGCAAAGTGGCCCGGGTCTTGCCCGGCATGCAGTCGGCTTTCATCGACATCGGTCTGGACAAAGCGGCCTTTTTGCATGTGGCCGATGTGTGGCAAAAACATGCCGAAGGCGAGGCCGCTGCTGCACGCACAGGCCAGCCGCTGGTACCCATTGAAAAACAGGTGTTTGAAGGCCGAGCGATCTTGGTGCAGGTCATCAAGGACCCGATGGGAACCAAGGGCGCTCGTTTGTCTACGCAAATCAGCATTGCGGGACGTCATCTGGTGTTTTTGCCCCAAGACGACCACATTGGCGTGTCGCAAAAAATCCCTTCTGACCAACGCGATGCGCTGCGCAAAAGGCTCCAGGCGCTGGTGGGCCCTGCGGGTGGCGGCTTCATTTTGCGCACCAATGCGGAAGATTCGAGCGACGAAGAATTGCAAGACGACATCGCTTATTTGCGCAAAACCTGGACCCGTATCAAGGAAGCCTCAATGCGCTTGCCGCCCGCGTCCTTGTTGCACCAAGACCTCACACTGTTGCAGCGTGTGTTGCGCGATCTGGTGGGCGAGGTCACGCAAAGTATCCGCATCGATTCACAAGAGCAGTTTGCCAAACTGCAGTCCTTTGGTCTTGAGTTCATGCCCAAAGCGGCCGAGCGCCTGCAACTCTACAAAGGAGAGCGGCCGATTTTCGACCTTTACTCGATTGACGAGGAAATCGCCAAGGCACTGGGCCGTCGGGTGGACCTCAAATCAGGTGGCTATCTGATCATTGACCAGACCGAAGCGCTGACCACGGTGGATGTGAATACGGGAGGTTATGTCGGGGCGCGCAATTTTGAAGACACCATCTTCAAGACCAATCTGGAGGCGGCTCAGGCCATTGCCCGTCAGCTGCGTCTGCGCAACCTGGGTGGCATTGTGATTGCCGACTTCATCGACATGTCCCGCGCGGACCATCAGGATGCCGTGTTGGCCGAGTTTCGCAAGCAATTGGCACGGGACCGTGTCAAAACCATGGCAGGTGGCTTTTCGTCGCTGGGCTTGCTTGAAATGACCCGTAAACGCACCCGCGAGTCATTGGCTCACATGCTGTGCGAGCCATGCCCCAGCTGCCAGGGCAAGGGCATCGTCAAGACGCCACGCTCGGTGGTGTACGACATCTTGCGAGAAATTCTGCGCGAAGCGCGTCAGTTCAACCCCCGAGAGTTCCGCATTTTGGCCACCTCGGCGGTGATCGATTTGTTGTTGGACGAAGAAAGCCAGCACCTGGCGGGCTTGTCGGACTTCATCGCCAAGCCAATTTCGCTGCAAGTCGAGCCCGCCATGGGGCCTGAACAATACGATGTCGTGCTGCTCTGAGCTTGGCTGAGCTGGGCTGTTAAGCGGTCTCGTTGGCCCATTCGCCACGGTGGTGCAACCGCGCATAAGCGCCACCCGATGCCAGCAAGTGGGCTGGTGCACCTTGTTCCACAATTCGGCCCTGCTCCATGACCACCACACGGTCTGCATGCTCGATTGTGGACAGGCGGTGCGCCACGATCAAGGTGGTCCGGCCTTGCATGAGTTTTTGCAAGGCATCCTGAACCAACCGTTCAGACTCGTTGTCCAGCGCCGATGTGGCTTCGTCGAGAATCAAAATCGGCGCATCTTTGTAGAGCGCCCTGGCAATGGCCAGTCGCTGGCGCTGACCGCCAGACAGCTGGCTGGCGTTGTGGCCCAACAGCGTGTCCATGCCCTGGGGCATTTGCGACACATGGCTCCACAGGTTGGCCGCTTCCAGGCTGGCCTGAATCCGATCCCTGTTCGCGTCATGACCCAGGCAGACGTTGGCGGCCACTGTGTCGTTGAGCATGACCACATCCTGGCTGACCATGGCGATTTGCCGCCGCAAACTGTCCAGCGCCCAATCCTGAATGGGCACGCCATCGATGCACACCTTGCCAGAGCTTGCTTGCACGAACCTGGGCAGCAATTGGATCAGGGTGGTTTTGCCGGCCCCTGATGCGCCCACGAGGGCCACGGTTTCTCCAGGGCTGACCTCGAGGTTGACCCCTGACAGAGCCGGTTGCCCCTCAGCGGTGAACTTCAAATGCACCTCCTGCCAAGACACTGCACCCTGGGCTCGGGTGCTGGTGTAGTCACCTTGCGTTTCTTCCTTGGCCTCATGAATCAACGTCAGGCCTCTTTCGAGGGCTGCCAGCCCCCGGGTGATGGGGCTGGAAATCTCAGCCAAACGCTTGATGGGGGCGACCAGCATCAGCATGGCGGTGATGAACGCCACAAAGCCGCCCACGGTTGCGCCTGATGCGCCGTTTTGACTTTGGTACAGCGCCAACACCAGCACCATGGACAGTGACAAAGCCGCCATGATTTGGGTCAATGGTGTCATGGCTGCAGAGGCCACGGTGGTCTTCAGGGCCAGACGGCGAAGCACCTGGGCCAGTTGGGCAAAACGCGCAATTTGGTGGGCTTGGCCCCCTTGCAGTCGCACAACACGGTGGGCCAAGACGTTTTCTTCGACCACATAGGCCAGGTTGTCGGTGGCGTTTTGGCTTTCTTTGGTCAATTTGTACAGTCGCCGAGACAGGGCTTTCATGATCCAGCTCAAGCCTGGGGCCACCGTAAACACCACCAGGGTGAGCTTCCAGTTCAGCCACATCAAGTAACCCAACAGGGCGATCAGCGTGAACCCGTCACGCGCCAATGCGATCACTGCGGACACCAATTGCGAAGAGCCATTCTGGACCTCGTAAACAAGGGTGTTCGACAGGGCGCTGGCTGATTGCTTTGAAAAGAGGGATAGATCGGCCTTCATGAGTTGTGCGAACAACTGTGACCGGAGCTTTTCCATACCGTCATTGGTCAACCTAGAGAGGGCGTATTGCGCGACGAAGTTGGCCATGCCGCGGACCGTGAACAAGCCGACTACAGCCGCCGGGATGGCCCACAAAGGCAGTTTGTTCTCAGAAAACCCTTTGTCCAGCAAAGGCTGAAACAAGGCCGGAATCATCGGCTCGGTCAATGCGGCGATCAGGGTCGCCAAAACGGCTATGGCCCAAATCCCGCGCTGATTCCCAAAATAAGGCGCCAGTCGTCGCAAGCGTTCCCGAATACTGGACTGAGAAGTGGGAGGGGTGGAGGGCAGGCTCATGGCCTAGATTGTAAGTAGAGCAGCGGGTCCAAGGGCCGTAAATGGGTTTCTACGGTGTACGATCACGGGTTCCGCGATTTCACTGATCACCCCACCGACATGAAGCTTGTTTTTTTGCGCATTGGCCTGTTGTCCTGCTTGCTAAAGCTGCTTGTTTTGAGTGCGCTGGCGGTGCCAGCTTGGGCGCAATTCCGTGTGGAAGTGACCGGCGTGGGCATGACCCAATTGCCGGTCGTGATTGCACCCTTCAAAGGCGAGGCGGCTGCCCCGCAAAAGCTGGCCAGCATTGTCCAAGCTGATCTGGAGCGCAGTGGGCAGTTCAAGGGCTTGGCTGCGGGTTCTGTCCTGCTGGACGAAACCAGCCGGCCGGATTGGTCGCCTTGGCGCCAGTTGTCCGCCGAGGCCTTGGTTGCCGGCTCTGTGACCCGATTGGCCGATGGTCGTTTTGATGTCCGCGCCCGCTTGTGGGATGTGGTCAAGGGCCAGGAAAAAAGCGATTTCAAAGACACCGTTTCTGCGGGCGAGTTGCGTTTGTCGGCGCACCGCATGGCCGATTGGATTTACCAGCAGCTCACGGGCACTCCGGGGGCTTTCGCCTCGCGCATCAGCTATGTGACCAAGGCGGGCGACCGCTATTCTTTGTGGATTGCAGACTCCGACGGCGAAAATCCCAAGTCGGCTTTGACCAGTCCAGAGCCCATCATTTCACCATCCTGGTCGCCCAGTGGCACCCAGTTGGCTTACGTTTCATTTGAACTGCGTAAGCCCGTCGTGTATGTGCACGAACTGGCCACAGGCCAACGGCGGGCAGTGGCCAATTTCAAAGGCTCTAACAGTGCGCCAGCCTGGAGCGCTGACGGAAAATCACTGGCCGCGACACTCAGCCGCGATGGCGGCTCCCAGCTTTTCCGGATTGACCTGAACGGCGGCGAACCGCGCCGCTTGTCGTCATCCGGCGGCATTAACACAGAGCCCGCCTTCTCACCGGATGGCAGCGCTTTGTTCTTCGTCAGTGATCGGGGCGGCAGCCCCCAGATTTACCGCATGCCTGCTCAGGGTGGGCCAGCCGAGCGCGTGACATTCTCGGGCACCTACAATATTTCGCCTGCAGTCAGTCCAGATGGTCGTTGGTTGGCCTATGTGTCTCGCATCGGCGGTGCATTTCGCTTGCACTTGATGGATCTGGCTTCTGGTCAAGTCACGGCCCTGACCGACACATCGGCGGACGAGCGCCCCAGTTTCGCACCGAACAGCCGGTTGCTGGTCTATGCGACGATTTTCCAAGGACGCGAATCCCTGATGACCACCACATTGGATGGGCGCATCAAAGCCCGCTTGGCTGGGCAGGGCGGCGATATCCGGGAACCCCACTGGGGCCCGGTGCGCAAATGAATTTTTGAACATTCACTTTTTAAATTGACGAGGTAAATCATGACGAAGAAATTTTTGGCCAGTTTGTTGTTTGTGGCGCTGTTGGCGGGTTGTGCATCGGGCGTGAAACTGGACGATGTGCCGGTTGAAGACAAGTCGGCCACATCCTCTGGCGTGTCTACGCAAGGCATTGGCAACGACCAAAACGGCGCACAAACAGGTGTGAGCGGCGTGGTGGTTGACAAGTCGGGTTCGAGCATTGGCCCTGTGGGCGTGGCGCATGTGGTCTATTTTGATTACGACAGCTTTGTGGTTCGCGCTGAAGCCCGTCCTGTGATCGAAAACCACGCCCGTTTCTTGCAGGCCAACAAGCAACGCAAAGCCAATTTGGAAGGTCACACCGACGAGCGCGGTGGCCGCGAATACAACCTGGCACTGGGCCAAAAGCGGGCCGAGTCTGTGCGTCAGGCTTTGAGTTTGCTGGGTGTGTCCGACAGCCAACTGGAAGCGGTCAGCTACGGCAAGGAAAAACCGGCTGCTCAAGGCTCTGCCGAAGCTGACTTGGCTAAAAACCGCCGCGTCGAAATCCGGTATTGAACGCCATGAGCACGCGCGTGGTTTCAAGCTGGGCATGGTCCCGATGGGCGTTGGTTTGCGTGGTGTCCGGTTTGCTGGGCACGGCGCATGCGGCGCTTTTTGAAGACGATGAGGCCCGCAAGGCCATTCTTGATTTGCGACAACGCGTCGAGCAATCGAACGCGGCCATCAAAGGCCTGAGCGAAGAGAACGCCCGGTTGCGCCGATCTTTGCTCGATTTCCAAGGCCAGATCGAAAGTCTCAAGACCGAGTTGTCTCAAGGCCGTGGTGCGCAAGAGCAATTGGCCCGCGATTTGTCGGAAGTGCAATTGCGCCAAAAAGACATGGTGAATGGTGTGGACGAGCGTTTACGCCGTTTCGAGCCGTTGAAGGTCTCTCTTGATGGTGTCGAATTCATGGCCGAGCCCGCCGAAAAGCGCGACTACGAGGCGGCCATGGACACCTTCCGCAAAGGCGACTTTGTGGCTGCGCAAGCGGCTTTGAGCGCATTTGTTCAGCGATACCGCAAAGGCGGCTATGCACCTTCGGCCCTGTTCTGGCTGGGCAATGCCCAATATGCCAACAAGGACTACAAAGAGTCGATGGTGAATTTTCAGCAAATGCTGAAGTCCTCACCCACGCACCCGCGCGCGCCCGAAGCCATGCTGGCCGTCTCCAACATTCAGATCGAATTGAAGGACCTCAAAGCGGCCCGCAAAACGATGGAAGAGTTGGTCAAGACTTACCCGGCATCCGAGACCGCGGCAACGGCACGCGATCGCTTGGCGCGCTTGCGTTGACCTCCAGGGCTTTCGGGTGATGACGCTCGAGCAGCTTCAGCTTCAAACATTCGCGGTTCTGGGGCTGACTTTCTTGTTGGCAGCCTTGGCCGGGGTGTTGTTTCATCGCAGCCATTTTTGCACCATGGGGGCCGTCAGTGATTGGGTCATCATGGGCGACCGCACCCGCGCCAAGCAGTGGGCATTGGCGGTGGCTGTGGCCATATTGGGCTTTGGCCTGATGGCCTGGCGCGGCTGGATCAGCCCGCTCAACACGATTTATGCCAGCAGTCAGCTGACCTGGCTCTCCTTGCTCTTTGGTGGGACGCTGTTTGGCGCGGGCATGGTGCTGGGCTCGGGCTGTCCCAGCAAGTCTCTGATCCGTTTGGGGGGCGGCAACCTGAAATCGTTGGTGGTCTTGATGGCCATGGGTATTTCGGGCTTGGCCACTTTGCGCGGGCTAACCGCCGTGTGGCGAGTTCATTCAATCGATCAAGTCACGCTGGGCACGGGGCCGGGCCCTTTTATGGGCCAATGGCTGGCGAGTGCAACTGGTTTGACACTGCCCTTGGCCTGGCTGATCTCGGCGTGTGTGTTGTCCGGTTTGCTGCTGGTCTGGATTTTCAAAGACCGTCAGTTCATGCCCCGGTCTGTTGCTTTTTCGGGTTTGTGTGTCGGCGCCGCTGTCGTGGCACTTTGGTGGGTCAGTGGCGTGTTGGGCTTTGTGCCCGAGCACCCCGAAACACTGGAGCCCATTTTTCTGGCCACAGCCAGTGGCCGCATGGAATCCATGAGCTTGACGGCACCCGTAGCGCATTGGTGGGATGCATTCATGTACTTCAGCGATGGCAGCAAACGGTTGACACTGGGCATGGCCACGGTGCTGGGCTTGCTGGTCGGGGCGCTTGGCAGTGCCCAATCGCAGGGCACCTTTCGCTGGGAGGGTTTTACCCAGACACCTGATCTGGCCTTGCATTTGCTCGGCGGCACACTGATGGGCATTGGTGGCGTCATGGCGATGGGGTGCACCGTGGGCCAAGGCTTGTCGGGTTTGTCTACCCTCAGTCTGGGCAGTTTCATTGCTGTGTTCGGCATCGTGCTCGGGGCCGTTGTGTCTTTGCAGTGGCAATTGCGACGTGCGGAGGCTTTGGAATGAGTGATTTGCTGCTGCAAGAATCCAGCGACGAACGCCGTTTTGGCGGCTTGCAACGTTTGTATGGCGTGCAGGGTGCACGCCAGATTCGTCGGGCGCATGTCGTGGTGGTGGGCATTGGTGGTGTGGGCTCTTGGGCCGCCGAAGCCTTGGCACGCAGTGGCGTGGCCCGGCTCACCTTGGTCGACATGGACCACATCGCCGAATCCAATATCAACCGCCAGATTCATGCCCTGACCAGCACCACAGGTCAGGCCAAGGTCGATGCCATGCGCGAGCGCATCGCCCTGATTCATCCGGAATGCCAGGTTGATGCGATCGATGAATTTGTCACGCCTGAAAATTGGCCAAGTGTCTTGCCTTGCCTGCCCGATGCGGTGATCGATGCGTGTGACCAAGTCAAGGCCAAAGTTGCTATGGCTCAGTGGGCGTTGATCAACCCAGTGGGATTCATCACGGTGGGGGCCGCGGGTGGCAAACGGTTGGCGCACAAGGTCGATATAGATGACTTGTCAAAGATCACGCACGACCCTTTGTTGGCGCAATTGCGTTATCGGTTGCGCAAGCAGTACGGCGCTGCTCGCGGCGACAAGCGTATCGGCATTCAAGGCGTGTTCAGTCGTGAAGCCGTTGCCCCGCCAGACGCCTCTTGCGCCATCGAAGGCGATGGTTCGCTCAACTGCCACGGCTATGGATCGGTGGTCAGCGTGACCGCGACCTTTGGCATGTGTGCGGCCTCAGAAATTTTGAATTTTTTAGCAAGCGGTCTTCAGAAGGCCAAAAAATAACGCTATAATTTGAGTCTTGCTACAGTGAACAACACTGAAGCAAAGGGACCATAGCTCAGTTGGTAGAGCAGCGGACTTTTAATCCGTTTGTCGTGGGTTCGACCCCCGCTGGTCCCACCAAAAAAACTAAAAAGCACTTTGTATCTCGGTACAAAGTGCTTTTTTCATGGGCGCACGCATTGTGTACCCGGATACCCATTGAAAGAGCTTCCATGACCAGCGAATTGAACAGCCAAAATGCATTGAACAAGAAGGTGCTGTGCGAGCCTTGCTCGGGCATCCAGCGCCATTGGCGGCGTGCGCCTGGCCATGCCGAGTTGGTGCAAGGTGCCAACCGCAAGGAGCAGCGCGAGTCGGGTCAAGCCACCATCACCGCGTACCGTTGCGATCGCTGCGGCACAGCGTGGGAATACGAAAACAACAAAGCCAATCAGCACGCAGGCTGGTCCGTGGTGGGCGAATAAACCCTGAGTGAGCGGCCCACAGCGGTGGCCGAATTGCAGTGATTCATGCGCTTAAAAAAAGGGGCCCATTGACATGGGCCCCTTTGTTTTTGGTGCGTTGAATGCGCTCAAGCCGTCTCTTCTAGCAAATGCGTCAGTTCGAGCCAGCGCTCTTCCAGCGTGGTGACTTCGTCCGACAAGGCTTTCAGGCGGCGACCAGCCTCGGCAATTTCTGTGGGTGGCAACGGCGTACTCAGTTGTTGTTCGAGTTGGGTTTTCTCTGCTTCGATGCTGGCCATGCGTTGCTCGTTTTGCTCCAGCTCGCGTTTCAAGGGGCGGGTTTGCGCGGCGAGTTGCTGGCGTTTTTGGGCATCGACTTTGCGCTGTTCGGCACTGCTGATGCCGGGGTTGCTGCTCGGTGCGCTGATCGGCGCGGGTGCGGCGGCCATCGCGATCAGGGGGGCTGCTGTCTCCACAGCGGGCACTGCCACCGAGCCCGTTGAGTCGCGAGCAGCATTTTTGGCCACTTCACGCAGGCGCTTGGACTCTTCCAACAGGTAACGCTGGTAGTCGTCCAGGTCGCCGTCAAACGGCTCGACCTTGCCCCGGCCCACCATCCAGAACTCGTCACACACGGCGCGCAGCAAGGCCCGGTCGTGGCTGACCAGCATGACGGTGCCTTCAAATTCGTTGAGTGCCATCGACAGCGCCTCACGCGTTGCCAAGTCCAGGTGGTTGGTGGGTTCGTCCAGCAGCAGCAAGTTGGGGCGTTGCCACACGATCATGGCCAGCACCAGTCGGGCTTTTTCACCACCGCTCATGGTGCCCACAGCCTGTTTGACCATGTCGCCTGAGAAGTTGAATGTGCCCAGGTAGTTGCGCAGGTCTTGCTCGCGGCTGGGTTCGCCGCTGTTGGGGCCCAGCTCTTTGGCCAGCCGGATCATGTGCTCCAGCGGTGTGTCTTGCGGGTGCAGAACGTCCAGCTCTTGCTGTGCAAAGTAGCCGATGTTCAGGCCTTTGCCTTCGGTCAGCGTGCCACCCAGCAGCGGCATGGTGCGGGCAATGGTTTTGACCAGGGTCGATTTGCCCTGACCGTTGGCACCCAGAATGCCAATGCGCTGTCCGGCCAAGACCGATTTGCTGACGCCTTGCAAGATGGCTTTGGGTTCGTCGTCCACGATGTAGCCAAAGTTCGCCTCGCTGATGGCCAGCATCGGGTTGGGCAGGTTGTTGGGTTCCTTGAAGCCGAAGGTGAATTCGGCATCGGCCAACAGTGGGGCCACTTTTTCCATGCGTTCCAGAGCCTTGACCCGGCTCTGTGCCTGCTTGGCCTTGCTGGCCTGGGCCTTGAAGCGGTTGATGAATTTTTGCAGGTGAGCGATCTTGTCTTGCTGCTTGGAAAAAGAAGCTTGTTGCAGCTCCATTTGTTGCGAGCGCAAGATCTCAAACGCACTGTAATTGCCGCCGTAGCGCGTCAGTTTGGCGTGGTCGATGTGCAAAGTGACATCGGTCACCGCGTCCAGAAATTCCCGGTCGTGACTGATCACGATCATGGTGCCTGCGTAGCGCTGCAACCAGGCTTCCAGCCAGACCAAGGCATCCAAATCCAGGTGGTTGGTGGGTTCGTCCAGGATCAGGATGTCGGATGGGCACATCAGCGCACGGGCCAGCTGTAAACGCATGCGCCAGCCACCCGAAAAACTGTTGACCGGGTTGTTGAGTTCGTCAACGCGAAAACCCAAGCCCAAAATCAGCGCTTCGGCGCGGGGCAGAGCGTCGTGGTCGCCGGCGTCTGCCAGGTCGGTGTAAACGTGGGCCATTTCCATGCCGTCGCCGCTTTCTTCGGCGAGCACCAGGCGCTGTCGCAATTCGGCCAAACGGGTATCGCCTTCCAGCACAAAATCGGCGGCGGGCTGGTCGGTCTCGGGCATGTTTTGCGCGACTTGCGCCATGCGCCAGGCTTTGGGGATTTCGAAGTCGCCGCCGTCTTCAATCAGTGTTCGGTTGAACAGGGCAAACAAAGTGGATTTGCCCGCGCCATTGCGCCCGACCAGACCGACCTTTTCTCCGGGGTTAAGGGTGACCGAGGCTTGATCGAGCAGCACTTTGGTGCCGCGGCGGAGGGTGACGTTTTTGAGGTTGATCATGAAAAGCGAATGTCCGGAACCGATCCGGGATAGGGGCATGGCCAGCGTCAAAGCTGGCTTTGAAAATTCGATAACCTGCTATTTTCGCCGATACGGGCATCGGTGAGGTGGCTGTTGCATGTCTTTGTCTTTCATGGATGCCTGCGTTCACCGCGATGACATTCAGAGGGCCATCAGGGCCTCTCGAGTGAGCAGCAAAACCTGGTCTTCACCTGAGCTGGTGTCGAGCCAGGCCACGTCCAAGTCGGGGAATGCCGCTTCAAAGTGCTCGCACTCGTTGCCGATTTCCAGCACCAACACGGCGTTTTCAGTCATTCGGGCTGGGGCATCGCGCAGAAGTTGGCGTACAAAATCCATGCCGTCGGCACCACCTGCCAGCGCCAGTTTAGGCTCGGCCCGGTATTCGGCGGGCAGTGCGTCCATGCTGGCCTGGCACACATAAGGCGGGTTGCACAGAATCAAATCGAATGGGCCCGCAAGGGCTGACAGCCCGTCGCTGTGCACCAGGTTCACGCGCTCTTGCAGCGCGTGGCGCTCGACGTTGATGGTGGCCACGGCCAAGGCATCGTCAGAAATGTCGGCCCCAGTGACGTGCACTTCTGGCCAGGCCAGCGCCGCCAGAACGGCCAGACTGCCGTTGCCGGTGCACAGGTCCAACACTTGTGTGGTTTGTTCGCTCAGCCAGGCGTCGATGGTGCCGTCGGCCAGCACTTCGGCAATCAGGCTGCGCGGCACGATGGCCCGTTCGTCAATGTAAAACGACACGCCCTGCAACCAGGCTTCGCGCGTCAGATAAGCGGCGGGCTTGCGCGTGGCAATGCGTTCTTCAATCAGCGCAGTGCAGGCCGCCTGCTGTTCTGGCGTGATGGCTTGATCCGCCACTTCGTCCAAGTCGGTGTCCAGCGGCAGGTCCAGCCGCCAAAGCACCAGCCAGACAGCTTCGTCGAAGGCGCTCTGGGTGCCGTGGCCAAAGGCCACATTGGACTCGGTCAGGCGCTGGGCCGACTGCGCGATCAGCGCAGACAAATTCAGAGTGCTCATACCGACAAGCCCAAGTTGAGTTGTTCCAGTGTGCGGCGGTAGATGTTTTTGAGCGGCGCGATGTCGGCCAGCGCCACATGCTCGTTGACTTTGTGGATGGTCGCGTTGGGCGGGCCGAACTCGATCACTTGGGGGCAAATTTGGGCGATAAAGCGGCCGTCACTGGTGCCACCCGTGGTGGAGAGCTCGGTGGTGAGGCCCGTTTCGTCGGCGATGGCCCGCTGCACGGCGGCGACCAAGGTGCCTGGCGTGGTCAAAAACGGCAAGCCGCCGATGGTCCAGTTCAGGTCGTACTTCAGGCCATGTTGGTCGAGCACCGCCATCAGGCGCTGCTGCAGGCTGTCCGGCGTTGATTCGGTGCAAAAGCGGAAGTTGAAATCCACCACGCAGTCGCCCGGAATCACATTGCTTGCCCCCGTTCCCGCGTGGATGTTGCTGACCTGCCAGCTGGTGGGCGGGAAAAAGGCGTTGCCTTCGTCCCAGCGGATGCTGACCAATTCGGCCAGCGCCGGGGCCAGGCGGTGGATCGGGTTGTCGGCCAGGTGCGGATAAGCAATGTGGCCTTGCACCCCATGCACAGTGAGCTTGCCGCTCATGGTGCCGCGTCGGCCGTTCTTGATCATGTCGCCCGTCTGCTGCACCGAGGTGGGCTCGCCTACGATGCAGAACTGCGGTGCTTCGCCCCGGTCCACCAGCTGCTTGCAGACCACCACCGTGCCGTCAAGGGCCGGGCCTTCTTCGTCGCTGGTCAGCAAAAAGGCGATGCCCAGTTCAGGGTCTGGATGGCTCGCCAAAAATTCCTGCACAGCCACGACCATGGCGGCCAGCGAGGTTTTCATGTCGCTCGCGCCGCGGCCAAAAAGCTTGCCGTCTTTGTGCGTGGGGGTGAAGGGGTCGCTGTGCCATTGCGCGAGTGGCCCTGTGGGCACCACGTCGGTGTGTCCGGCAAACGCCAGGACTTGGCCGCTTTTTCCGGCGCGTTTGGCCCAGAGGTTGCGCACCCTGAAAGTGTCGGGGCCTGAGTCCATGTATTCGCAGACAAAGCCAAGGGGGGTCAATGCCTCGGCAATCAGGTCCATGCAACCCGCGTCATGGGGCGTGACGGAAGGTTTGGAGATCAGCTGTTCGGCCAGGCGCAGGGTGTCGTGACAGGTGCTTGTGTTCATGGCTCAGACCTTGCTGGGGTGGGCGCGCACAAATCGGGCAATGCGCTCTGCCGCTTCCAGGCACTCGGCGGTTTCGGCCACCAGTGCCATGCGGATGCGGCCTCGGCCGGGGTTGCTGCCGTTGAAGTCGCGTGCCAAATAGCTGCCGGGCAGCACCGTCACACTTTCGGCCGCGTACAAAGCCTGGGCGAACGCGACATCGTCGCCTTGCCATCCGGTCGGCACACCGGCCCACAGGTAAAAGCTGGCGTCGGGCAGCTTCACGTCCAGCACATCGGCCAGCACAGGCGTGACCTGGGCAAACTTGGTGCGGTACTGGTTGCGGTTGTCCACCACATGGCTTTCGTCGCCCCAGGCGGCGATGCTGGCCGCTTGCACCACTGGGCTCATGGCGCTGCCATGGTAGGTGCGGTACAACAAGAACTGTTTGATGATGGCCGCATCGCCGGCCACAAAACCGCTGCGCAGGCCGGGCACATTGCTGCGTTTGCTGAGGCTGGTGAAGGCGATCAGGCGCTTGAAGTCGGTGCGGCCCAGCTGGAGGGCTGCTTCGAGGCCACCCAAAGGAGCTTCTTCGCGGAAGTAAATCTCGCTGTAGCACTCGTCCGAGGCGATCACGAAACCGTGCTGGTCGGACAGGGCGAACAATTTGGCCCATTCGGCCAGCGGCATCACCGCGCCCGTGGGGTTGCCGGGCGAGCAGACAAACAGCAGTTGGGTGCGGGCCCAGACTGCGGCGGGCACGCTGTCCCAGTCGTTGCCGAAATTGCGTGCCGGGTCACTGGGCACGTAATAGGGCTCGGCCCCCGACAACAAGGCCGCGCCTTCGTAGATTTGATAGAACGGGTTGGGGCTGACCACGGTGGCGCCATGACGGGTCGGGTCGATCACGGTTTGCGTGAGGGCAAACAGGGCTTCGCGCGAGCCATTGACTGGCAGCACCTGCGTGGCCGGGTCCAGCGCCAGCTGGTAGCGGGTTTGCAGCCAGGCAGAACAGGCCTTGCGCAGCGCAGGTTCGCCCGCCGTGGCCGGGTAGGCCGACAAGCCGGTGGTGACCGAGGCCTTGAGTGCTTCTTGAATGAAGGCCGGCGTCGCGTGCTTGGGCTCGCCGATGCCCAGACTGATGGGCTTCAAGGCGGGGTTGGGTGTGACGCTGGCGAACAGCTGTTTGAGCCGTTCAAAAGGGTAGGGCTGCAGCTTGGAAAGAAGGGGATTCATCCCCCGATTATCCGGGATGAAGTGCCTGCAATGGGCGTGAAACAGGTCTGGCTTGCTTCATCCAGGGGGAATTCATCTTTGGTGAATCCTGTCGCGCCGGCTCTTGGGGCGGGATTTGGGCATTCCCCTCGGGTAACATTGCCCCTTTGATCTGTGCTGGCTCCTCTGGCTGGCCCGACTAACCGATTCGATACCGCTGTGCGCCTCAATTCCATCAAGCTTTCGGGCTTCAAATCGTTCGCTGAGCCGACCAACTTCTTGCTGCCCGGGCAGCTGGTCGGCGTGGTTGGCCCTAACGGGTGCGGCAAATCCAACATCATGGACGCCGTGCGTTGGGTGCTGGGCGAGTCCAAAGCGTCCGAGTTGCGTGGCGAGTCCATGCAGGACGTGATTTTCAACGGCACCACCACCCGCAAACCCGCCAGTCGCGCCAGCGTTGAGCTGGTGTTCAGCAACGAAGATCACCGCGCCGGTGGCCAGTGGGGGCAGTTTGCCGAGATCGCGGTCAAGCGCGTGCTAACGCGTGACGGTAATTCCAGCTATTACATCAACAACCAACCGGTGCGTCGCCGCGACGTGCAGGACGTGTTCTTGGGCACAGGCTTGGGGCCACGTGCCTACGCCATCATCGGGCAGGGCACCATCAGCCGCATCATCGAGTCGCGCCCCGAAGAGCTGCGTTTGTTCCTCGAAGAGGCCGCAGGCGTCTCTAAGTACAAAGAGCGCCGCCGCGAGACCGAAAACCGCCTGTCAGACACCCGCGAGAACCTGACCCGGGTCGATGACATCCTGCGCGAGCTGAATGCCAACCTGGAAAAGCTCGAAAAACAGGCCGAAGTGGCCCACCGTTACAACAATTTGCAGGCTGACAGCACCCTGAAACAGCACCAGCTGTGGTTCTTGAAGCGCCGCGATGCCGAGTCGGACCAAGGTCGCATGAAGTCCGATGTGGACCAAGCCGTCAATGCTTTGGAGTCGCGCATGGCCGATCTGCGCCATGTCGAAGCCGATCTGGAGACCATCCGTCAGGCCCATTACGCTGCAGGCGACCAAGTCAACCAAGCGCAGGGCGCTTTGTACGAGGCCAGCGCCGAAGTGGGCCGTCTGGAAGCCGAAATCCGCTTTGTGGTCGAGGGCCGGCAACGTGCCGAGCAGCGTCTGCAACAGTTGGTCGAGCAAACCGCCCAGTGGGGCACCCGCAGCCAAGATGCTCAAATCGAGCTGGAAACCTTGTCCGAGCAAGCGGCCATGGCCGAAGACCAGAGCATGACGCTGGCCGCGCAGGTCGAAGACCAAGCCACGGCCTTGCCCGATCTGGAGGAAGCCTTGCGCAAAGCGCAAAACGATGCCAACGCCCAACGCGCCAGCGTGGTGCAGGTGCAGCAGCAAATTGGCGTGCTGGCCGCAGACCAGCGCAACGTCGAAGAACAATCGCGCCAGCTCGACCAACGCCGCGAACGCCTGCTGACCGACCGCAACGCCCTGGCCGCGCCCGACGAGGCCCGACTGAACAACTTGCAAGAACAACTGGCCGAGGCTGAGGCCTTGGCGGCTGAATCAGAAGCCCGTTTGCATGAGTTGCAAGAACAGGTGCCCGCGCTGGACGAAGACCGGCGCACCCGACAAACCGCCGTCAACCAGGAATCGTCGAAGCTGGCAGACCTGAGCGCCCGCATCGAGGCGCTCAAGGCCTTGCAGGAAAAAGTGCGCACAGACGGCAAGCTCAAACCCTGGCTGGCCAAGCACGGCATGGACGGACTGGAAGGCCTGTGGAGCCGCATCCAAATTGAACCCAGCTGGGAAAACGCCCTGGAGTCGGCTCTGCGCGAACGCCTGTCGGCGCTCGAAGTTTCACG
>Ga0208916_10000201_pt1 | contig 30309 bp, 46 predicted proteins | sample DEB19_08_DNA_5_FD_184523 | JGI IMG/M metagenome (GOLD analysis project Ga0208916, IMG submission 184523) | Aqueous microbial communities from the Delaware River and Bay under freshwater to marine salinity gradient to study organic matter... | ecosystem: Environmental > Aquatic > Marine >... | reverse complement strand
GTTGCAGCACTTACCACCCCGGATATTGTAGCAGCTGATGCCAGCACCCTTCCAGTCAATGCCCTGATATCACCCGTAACATTTACAGAGTCGGCCGAAACTATAGTAGCTCTTATGCCAGCATCAGCAGATACCACCCCCGAAAATGCTGCGGTATTACCCGTTAATTTTGAGGTTATAGTTGCAGCAGATGCTATTACACGGCCTGTAGAAGCGTTTATATCGCCTGTTACGCCAATACTTGCCGCAGAAACAGTAGTTGTATTGATACCTGCATCCGCACTTACAATTCCGCTGAATACGGCTGTAGTACCAGTTAATTTACCTGTAATTGTTGCGGCACTTACTGTTATTCTACCGGAAGCAGCTTGTATATCGCCTGTAGCATTGACAGTCGAAGCGCTCACTATACCAGTGCTAACAGAGGTTGGAGTTATATTTCCTAAAGATAAATCAATTGTGCCCGAGTTGGTAATTGGTGAGCCAGCAACTCCTATTCCATTTTTTCCTGATACTGCAACACTGGTTACGGTGCCAGTACCTGCTGTTCCATTGGAAGCATCAATAATACGCCCCTTTGAATCAACAGTTATACTTGCAAGTGTATACGAACCAGCACTTACTGCAGTATTAGACAAAGTACCAATCACAGCACCGGGGCCATTAATAGTAATATCTCCTGATACAGAAGTAATATAATTTCCCGGGGCCTGATAATCTGTACCAGATTGAGCAGAGGTTATGGCTGTTCCATTGCCCTTTAAAATACCATTTACTGTAGTTTGGAGCGTTATTGCTGGAGTTGTAGAAGCAGATGATACAGTGCCAGAAAATCCATTGGCTGTAACTACAGAAACATTTGTAACCGTTCCCGTTCCACCACTTCCGCCTGATGCGATAGCATTAATTACGTAGGGACTTGCAAAAGTGCCTGAACCAGTAATTGTAACATTTGTTCCAGCGCTAACTAACCCGGTAATATTATCAATACCAGATCCACCTCCTGATACATCAAGTACAAGAGTTAATCCACCTAACGAACCTTGCAGTGAACCGTCTAAAGCCATTATTCATTTATAAGTAGTTTAAGTTTATCTTCCCTTGCCTTTAATGCATTTGTATTTTCAGCAAGAATTTCTTTCTGTTTTTCAAGATCTTTTAGGGCTATATCTAATGCAGCATTACCAGCTTCTAAATCAACCTGTCTCTTATCAAGTTCCTTTTTAAAATCATCAGCGGCTTTCATTTTTAGCTTTGTTTCATTATCTCTTACATTAAGATTACTTTCTTTTTCGTCTAATTTAGCTTGCAGGGACTTTAATTCACTAACGCGTAAATCAATATTATCCTGAGTAGCCTCTAAATCAGCCGCATTCTTTTTTTGCTCTTGTATTAAAGCTTTGTACTCCGCAATTGATTTACGCGCTTCCTCAGCTTCAGCAACCTCAGTTTCAGATAGTGCATTTGCATCTTTTATAAGTTTTGCGATTTGCTTCTCACTACCAAGAGCAGCTAAACCCTGAGCTATTTCTGCAAGCAACATTACAGTGCTTAATTGATCTTTTGGCGAGTTATTAGAAAGTGCCATTTTTATTCTCCTTATTAACTTTAAATATTATTTGTTACTACTTTAGTAGCACTTGTTCCGGGGGTATTAAGAATACCGCCAGTTCCATTGCCTAAAGTATTATTGCCTGTTACCACATAATTATTTGCACCAGTTGCAATCTCAATACCATATTTTTGCGTTCCGCCAGAATCGTATACAGGACCGCATCTATTGTATACTATTTGGAAATCTGTAGTACTTGCACCAATATTTATACCAGAAAGTGTGTTTGAAGAATACTTTCCATTTCCTCCAATTTTATTTCCACGAATACTAATATATTTAGGACCTGATTCTACTTTAATTCCTTCAGCGGACATTGCATAAATATAATTTCCAGAAATATCTACAACACCCTTGCAGGTAGAGTAAATGTAAATTCCCCTTCCTACTGGAGATGCTTCCAGCTGACATTTATCAATTGTAATAATTTCGCCCGCGGCAATATAAATTACATCCTGATAGCAATGATCTGATTCTAGATTATGCAAGTGAATATACTTAGAAATGGAACCAGCAGCATTAATTGAGTCAGTTATACGCACCGCATTCCAGCTTGTAAGGAATTTGCAATTCATAACATCAACATGATAAGAACAAGAATCTATTAGTAATCCAGCTACGTTCATTGTACCAAGCCATATCCAGCGCGCTGTTCCATCTGTTACATACACCGTAGTTCTGTCGGTAGAATTTGTGTATGAAGGAAGGGTGGGCCCACTACCTGAAGAAGCAGAAGTTCCTGCGTAAACGCATTGGAATATGTAACTGTTAACAGCTATACAGGTCCCAACAGTATATGCAGTACTCGCAGCCCAACCTTGCCAAGAAGAACCAAACTCAGGCTCGCTTCCAGCGGGGCCGGAATTATATGAAATCACATTATTGAGGTATAATCCCTCTAAATGCTGTCCATCAGTATTTGCTCCTATAGCTCTTATGCTATGAGAAAATGGATCGAATATGTAACAATCTTTGATGTTAACAAAAACAGCTGTATTTGCATCAACGGCAGAATATGGATACCAGAAATCGCATTTTTCAATAAAAGTATCAGTTGATCTATTGCCAACTTTAATCTCAAAGCCAGAAGTTTTATGCTTAACTGGCCAGAATAAAATATCCTTTATTTGAACATTACGAGTACCATTTAAAGTAATTGAATCACCGCTAGTACCATTGTGCCTAAATACGGTGCCATAAGATGAACTGGAAGGGCCGGGATATCCACCAGTACCTTTTCCTTCGCCATAAAGTATTAAATTGTCTCCAGTTATGTCTGGCCACACGGAATTAAATCTATATATACCCCTTGGGAAAAATACAGATTCCCCGCTAGAATTAATTGCCGTAATCATTGAAGCAATTGCGGTATCATTATTTGTTGAGTCGTCCCCTACTAAACCAAAATCTGTAACTGCATTTTTCATTATATCCCTCTTTATTTTTTGTTAAACCGATAAGTATTCTGTAATAAGAACTATACCGCCACGTCCATTACCGCCCGTGCCGCCACCTTGAGCGCCACCTCCTCCAGAACCATAAGCTTTACCGTTTGTCGCGCCAGCATTAGGAACGCCGCCGAAGCCACCGCCACCTAAATTTGACGAACCACCACTTCCGCCTACAGATGTACCAATACCCCCAGAACTACCATCTCCGCCAGATATAGATATATCCGCAGTAACTCCCGTACCTCCTGCGCCTCCAGCAGCACCATTTGTACCATTTGCAACTGTACCCCCTGCGCCTCCAGCAGCAGATACTAATGCTCCAATAGTAGTTGTTCCCCCATTAGAACCGTTGCTTGATGAACCGCCACCATTGCCCCCACCTCCAATAGTAATAATTTGTGAGCCAGCAATTTGAGCCGCTGTTAATCTTGAGCGACCATAAGCTCCTGCACCACCACCTCCTGCACCAGCAGTAGTGCCAATACCGCCGCCACCGCCGCCACCGCCGCCAGTAGCTTCCACCATGCAATAAACCATGCCTGTAGTTGGGGTATAAGTTCCAGATGATACAAAAGTCTGAAAAGCTATCTGTGTCACTGGTGAAATATTTAGTTTTACTTCCGGATTAGCAGTAACGCCATTGCCAGCGCTTACAGTCACGAATCCTGTGCCCGTTATAGTTCTGCCAACATATGCACCCGATGCTGTTTGTACTATAATACCATTAGTATTAAAAACAGATAAAGCAGACAGATTGGCAGAGTAATCTTGATAACTATCTATTAGGTCACTGAACTGAGACTCAGTCGGTTTATCTCCTTGCTGAAAATAAGATTTTATTACTGTTTTTGATTGTACTGTCATTTTCCCTTCCTAGGCACTAATTTATCAGCACCTTTAAACAATTTTCCTGTACCTGTTTTTAAAGCAGGATTAGTTGCTGCTTTTTTACCAAAATAAATGCCAGCACCAAGAGCGCCAACTGCAGGTGCCATACCAGATGCAAGTGCAGCACCTCCACCCCCTAATATCAATGCAGCTTTTGCAAGTTCGTGTTTTGCAGGAATTGCTTTCTCAGCTTTTGCAACAAGTCTACCTATTGCAGTATCAGCCTCTTTTGCTGCTTTTGCTTGAATATTATCAAGAGCTGAATATAGGTTAGATTGCTTTCTAAGAGAGCGTTTTACAAAAACATTGGTTGCTTTTGAATCAATAAAATTATTAGTCGCCTGACGAACTTCTCTTAAAGAAATAGATAAAGCCCCCTCTCTAGCTGGATCAAAAACACCTTCGCCTTTTTGCGAACGAACCCAATTATCTAAATCTTTACGGGCTTGCAATAAGCCTGAAGCGGTTGAAGGATTTTTATCAACAAATTCTTTCATTTTATTAATCAACTTAATACCAGTAACTTCTGCATCACCAGTAATAAGTGGGTTTTCAGCAAGGTTATTAAGTACAGAATCAAGCTCTTTATGATACTCAGGAATTGAGATATCAATATTACTTTTTTTCAGAATATTATCAAGATTAGCTGCTTCCTTATTTTTTGCATCTTCAATAAAATTATAATTCTCCTGCAATGTTCTGTTTTTGCTAACTCCCTTAACTTCAGAAACTTCTTTTGCAATTTCTTGTTCTTTTGCATTCAGATTATATTTTTTTGTTCTGAACTTATTTATTCCGGTGTCGGCAACACGTCTTTGCCTTTCTTTTAAAGTGTCGTCTGGCAAAATAAGGTCTTTTACAAACTCACTCTTTGATTGCATCTTTTGTTTCTCAGCAACATTTTCTAACTTTTGACCAGTTTTCCCCAATAAACTTGCTTCACCCGCAGCAGGGAGTGCCTTATTTATCGGCAATAAAGTAAGGGCGGTTCCTGCGGCCTCAAAATTTCTCTTTGCACGGGGTTTATCTGAGACATAATTCTCATAAGCATTAACGCCTTTTTTTGCCAGTTCACCAACCTTACTTTCCACAACATAATTTGCAGCTTGTCCTAGGTTTTCTTTAGCGGTTTGATAAGTTTCAGGAGCAGCATAATTAGCCAAATCATCAACATATCTTGCGCCACTTCCTATAATATTACCAGCAACATCACCCAGAGCACCTATTGCATTAGTTCCAGCTTGGAATACTGTTTCTGGATTAGTTTGCTCTTTATTGTAATAAGCATTACCTATCTCCGCAGCTTTATTGTATCTTTTTGTTGCATCCTGAGACATTCTTTGAAAGAAATTAGGAGAGCTTGGAATTTGAGGAGCTGTTTCAACAGGATCAAGATCGGCTTCGGTAATAACACGGAAACCCTGCGGTTGCATTTGCTGCACTGGTTGCTCAACCGGATCTAAATCTGCTTCTGTAATTATTCTTGGCATATTATTCTACCACTAAATTCCCTTGAGCATCTTGATAAACAGGACGACCCTTTGAAGTTCTACCCGTTGGAGTTAAACCTTGGTTTGGAGCAAGAGTTTCTGAAGGATTAAACTCCATGCCTTGACCATTTGCCTGCATTTGCGCTCTATTTATACCTGTTAATATAACAGTTCTAAGGTCATTTAATGCAGCCCTTGCAGATTCAGGGGATTGAGCCGATTGTAATCTTGCAATTGCAACCTCAGCTTTCGCACCCTCTATTTCTGTAATCTGACCACCGCCTTTTAAAGTAGCATATGCGGTAAGGAAATTTTGACCGCCAATTTGATCTATAAATGTTCTTGCATTTGCGGCTTCAGAGCCTGGTCTGTTTTTTAACATTCCGTACATACCAAAATTTTTGTCAAAGCCGGGATGCATTAAGGCATCATCAATTGTTTTTAATGCTAACTGCCCAGCTTGCATAGCTCCCGGTAACGCTTGCTGATTTAAGGCAAGATTCTCACCACTTTTTGACCCAAGCGATTCGCCCATTTTTACATTTTGTCTATTTTGAACAAAACCGGGAGCCAGCTCTGCATTTCCATTTGCTCCGACAAATTGACCCGGACCAAGTACATTTCTTTTAGATTCCAGATATATTCTTTTCTGTGCTTCTGGTAAAGAATTGTAATATTCATACTCTTGTATTGCCGCAGGTGTTTTATTCACGCCACCCATTTTAGACAATGCCGCAATAGTTTTAAACTGATTCTGAAAACGAGAATTTGCTATATCTAATGCACCAGTTGGAGTTCCATAAGCAGATTTTTGTATCGCTTGAGAATAATCAGAATATGAAGGTCCGCCACCAGTGTTACCAAATCTTGAAGAAAGAATGCTGCCAGCTGCCGTAGGCTTAGACGGCTCCTTAGCACCTACAAATTGTTGTATCTTATCGCTTATACTTGCATCAGGATCAATCCATGGAGCAGCTTGAGTAATTTCCTCGCCACCACCCATACCTCCGGGATAAAAAGAATTTGTATCAGCCCCTGTTGAATATTGTTGCTGCAAATCATCTAAACTTGGAATATCATAGGATTCAGTCAGGGCTTGAGGTTCATCATAAAGCGCAGTTGAAGGTTGGTTAAGCGTAACGCCGGTAAGATTATTTAATAAATCCTGTATGTTAAATCCTGCCATATTATAACCCAAATAATTTTGCTATGCTTCCAGCTATATTTCCTGTCACTGAAGATTTTTTTGCCCCATTTTGTGCACGTAACTGATCTTGCATTAATTGACCTTGATAAGCATTCTGTAATATGCCTTGCGTATCATTAGCAGCTTGATTTTGTACATCCTGATAACCACGTATAACATTTCTAAAAATGTTTTCCCCGCCTCTTTCATTATCAAGTAACGGGGAGCGACCCATGCGGGTAAGCACCCTATTCTGCCTGCTTAATTCTGCAACTGATTCGGAAAGATTTTGTTGACCTTGCTGCTTCTGTTGTTTGTATATATTCTGATAAGTAGGACTATTAATATCAGTTTGCGCACCCAAAAGAGCTTGGGATGGAGCATAATATTTATTCAGATTTCTACTATATAAAAACGCAGGTATGGCACTTGCCAAAGACTGCGCCGGACTTTGCTGATTTTGAATTAATAATCTAAGCAGTTCTTCCATAAAATTACCTTATACCATGAATATCACCATATAAAGTGAAGCCTGTAATAACATCAGGAGTGGCGCTTGATTCTGTAATGAACTGAATCCTCACCTCTTCACCTCGCCAACGCAATGGAGTTTTATCTGCCTGTGCAAAAACCCCCGCTCCAATCGGTGTAGTACCAATTACAGCACTACCTATCTGACCGCCTGTTGCAGAAGAAACTATCACAGAATCACTGGAATAATTATCCCAGCCAGCCACCGCATTTATAGTATAACCTAAATTTGCACCCGATTCAAATACAGGCTTTATATATTGCCCTTGCTTTACACGCACCGTTTTCTGCGGCTCTTCAAGCCTTAGCCAAGAAGTAGTTAACTCTGTAGAGATTTGAGTTCCGTCATCTGTAGAAGCACTGGAATCAAGATAATAAACCCTGCCATTATTACCACATGCAAGCAAATCACCATTTCTGCGGACAAAATAGTGATTTTGCTGTGTCCATAAACCAGTATACAAGTGCCACGAAACACTTGGAGTAAGGTTTCCCGCAGTATCATAACTAGGATTCGTATTTAAAATGTAAGCCTGATCGCTTATTTTGCATATAAGCCACGAACGCCTTGGATAGTATGTAAGTTGGATATTATCAGAAGATGCTTGCGCCAACGCATTTAACATTGCTGTACGCACAGGTACGGATGCATTATTTTGCACAGTTGTATTAGAAATATTACCAATATTGATTGATTGCAGGCCCTCAGCAGTAATATGCAAAAGGTCAGAACCATTAGTAGAAAGGCCAAATCTGGATACTATACCATTGGGATAAAAAGCAGTTGGAACGAAATCTATTGTTGTTCCGCTGCTATCAGCAATAGGAGTTGCACCCTTATATATGTATAAATTCTTTCTTCCAGCAGCAACAAAATATCCTTGGAAAGTACTTAACGATAAAAGCACATCACCGCTTGGCTGCTGTGTTCCAAAGCTATAACTGGTTGCATCAAGAGTTCTTTGATATGTCGTAACATCCTCGGGATCATCAGGAGCAGAAATAACCGTTGTTCTCTGGTCTCTTGAGTCTAAATAATAAACACGACCATAATGTACGTGAACCCATGAAGCTATAGGCATTGCAGATTTAAAGAAAGCCAGCGCATCACCAGCAGTTTGCGCACTGACAGGCGTAGTAATATTAATATTTGCACTGACAGAACCAACTATTTCTATGGCTCCGCGTGTAGTATTATAAACAAAATCGCCAGTTCTTATTGATGTATTCTGAAAATTAACACCAGAAACAGCTATAACGGATGAAGTTGTTCCAGTAGTTGCAGTTGCAACGTTATCTATTAAACCTGAAGCTTGTGGAATAATATTTAAATCAACATAATCAATTAATTCATATTGATCGCCCGCAGCCTGATTTCTTGATGCGGCTCCTGCGCCCGTGGCTGCACTACCTATTGCAGTAATAGTTAGTTGTGCGGATGCAACAGTTGAAACAATTCCGTATGCATTAAGTGTAACATTATGAACAATATCGTTATTTGCTGCTAAAGTATTGCTTATCCAGTTGGAAATATCACCATCTACAACTGTAGTTGCACCTGATCCTCCGGCTAGTGTACCGCGAACAATCAAAGCTTTTAATTCACTAAAAGTCTGTCCGCCATCATTAGTGTAGAAATTCCTGTCTACGCCATTAACAAATATTAATTTATCTTCAGCCTGACCACTTATTAAACGTACAGCTGCTTTGCCTGTTATTGCCGTACTCCAAGCTGAAGTGGAAACATCATATCTGTATATATTGCCAGAATCATCTGAAGATAAGATAACTTCCGTTCCGGTATTACCTACCCATTCGTGTAAACGCGTTAATGTTGGACCGCCCGTTACAGCATTATTCCAACGCAACATTCCCGGTCTGCGCTCCGCGCCACCAGTAATATTTCTAAATCTGTTTGTATAAGCTTCAGCAAAAGTTATTGGTCTTTCAAATTCTGAAAAGTCCGTACCAAGGCCATTTGTAGGAAGCTGATAATTGACACTTAGCAACGCCGCCTCCTATGGCTAGGTGAAAACTGAATATCCCAGCCTGTATCACCATTAAATCTGTTTAGCGCCTCTTTACGCGCCTCTAGGTAATCCTGTTGTTCTTTAGTATAATGATCTGTTGGTGAACCGCCTGATTCATTGAGAATTGCTTTTGCAAGAACACCTTGCACCACAAGTTGCCCCGGAAAAGGAATTACTGTATTTGTATCAGAAGTAGTATACAATGGCGCTCTTACATAATAAAGTATGGAAAATAAGCCTCCGGCTGCATTTGAATCAGGGGTAGGGCGAACTCTTAAATTAGGATTTCCATTTACATCCGTGCCATAAACCGTGAACTGTGAAGGATTACCCATGGAGGTTGTACGCGTTAAAATACGCATCTCTTGCACCGTCACATTCCTTAAAGGACCAGTTCTTTTTGTAAAATAAATATCACCTATATTTTTTATATTTGCAGAAGTATTAATGAAGTAATCAACCTGACCAGAAACAGCAGTTACATTGGCACTCACCATCATTTCCTGCCAGTTACCAAAATCAGAAAGATCGTCACATATATCATTGATGAAATCTACCATTTGCGTTGCAAGTTTATTTTGGGTAAGCGTAGAGGTTTCAGATAAGCCAAGTTTTCTCTGAACTTCATTTACTACTTCTAATACTGTATATCTGATGTCTCCTAAACCCATTTTATTTCACCGCCATTGCTGATGCTGTTAAATGAACTATTGTAACCATTGCGCTTGCTACCAGAGGAAATGCAGCATTCGCAGCAAGACCGTTTATTGTACCGCCAGTAGGAGGCCATAAGTTAGCACTTGCACCTTCATTGAATAAATACTGGACTAAACCAGTTCTATTTGAAGGTATTGCAAAACCAGTAGTCTGCCCATCAACTACACCCTTACCTCTGTTTATTATATTAATCAAAGGAGCCGCTGTAGCTTGAGCAGAACCTGCAGCAGATACTATTCCCACTCCCGCAAACATGCCATTTGTAGAGCGCATAGCAGAAGCATACACTGTACCTGTATTTGCAGAAACATCTCCAGATATTGTAGCCGCACTTGTAACTACCGCATTAGAATTTACAACTGTAGCAGAGAGGGTGGTTGTTAAAATGTTGGAAGCATTTGTAATATTATTTGTAGATAGATTTGCAGCACTAAACTGACCTACTACATTCAAAGTGCCTGTAATATTAACGTTACCAGCACTTATTTTTGCAGAAATAAGCTCAGGCGAGTTTAAAGCTCCGGCTAAAGTTTGTTCTGCAGTTTCAACAATATTTACATAAGAATCTATGAAATTTGCATAATCATTTCCATCCGGGGTGTCGCCAGTTTGAAAGAAAGTTTTTAAAGTGTTTTTGTTATACGTTGTCATATTTTTCCTAGCGTATTATAAAAGTACACCCCACCTCCATGTCAGGTATTGCAGGATCTAAATTAAGCACCTGCACTGCCATATTATTAGGATTAGTAGGGATATTAGTATTTCCTACATAAAGAGGAATAGTCTCTGCATCGCACGCATTTGATATTTCATAACTAGGCCCGCGATATAATGAAACTGGTTCCGGATCTGACAATGGAGTCGCAATTTCCTGAAGATTTCTCTTTAAAGGTTTCTCTGCAACATTACCCCAATAATCAACGCTTACTTGGCTGCGATATCTCGTTCTGCCATAGTAATCTTCTGTTATAAGATAATCGCCGGGTTTTCCGCGCCGTCTGGCCATGATTACCTCCCCTTTGGAATTCTTTGTTCCCTGTTAGGTCTGTAAGGAGGATTTTTAGCAGGAGGATTGTTTAATGGAGTCATTCTGGACCTGCCTGTTGTATTACGCCTGTTATAGAAGCAGAAGCATTAGCCCTTAAAGCAAAACGGATCGCTTTTGGAGGGAAAGCATAGTTAGTATCACCATTAGCTGCAGCAGAAGATAATGTAGAATTATTTATCCACACACCTGCTGCCGGAGTATTGGCAGTAGGATTTGCATTAAGGTTGATTGAATAAGGATCTGAAAATGTGTGCTGCACATCATATATAGCACCAGCACCAAAATTAAAGTACACCCCGATTCCTATATTGCACGGGTTACGGTATGTATCAATTGGATATGCAGGACTATAAGTAGTGCCGCTTGCTGATGAAATTACTGTAAAACTTTTTGATCTCACGAAGCACTCCTATGTTCCGGGTTTAAATGGTCTTCTAAAGCTCATTACGAGACCATAATCCGTAGCAGTATCTACTGAGCTAAGCACAACTTGAAAAGGTATATCAGCACCTTCATTATTAGGTCCAAGCTGAAAGGCAGCAGAAGCAACTACTGTTTTTGTACCAAGACCAACCGTGGTTCCAGAAAGTAATCCACCCGCAGAGCCCATTGCAGCAAAAGTACATAGAGGCGTTGAACCAGCCGAGGTAGATATTGTCATCCTGTCACTAGTGGCAGCAGAACCATTTTGTATAATATAGAGATTAGCATTGAAGCCCATTGAGCCATACGGGAAAAAACCTGTCCAAGTCTGATTTCCACCACCGGGAAATCTCCTTTGACGAGTAAGTAATACTGCGCCACGGGTTGATTGGGCTGATGTTAATCCTAATATGCCAGATTCGATACCATCACCGAATAAAGTCATAAATATCCTAAGATAAGTTAGTTAAATTAGCAGTAGCGCGACTAAACGTTAATTGAAGTTGATAACTTGTACTTTTACTAGCTGACACAGGAACATAAGTAACCGCATAAGAGCTGTCCGCAACTAATGTATTAACATTTGCACAAGCAGAAGCAACTACTGATAATGTTCCAAGCCCAGCAGTTGTAGACCTTAATAAACCACCAGCAGAACCAACCTGAGTAATCGAAATTAAGTTAACACCAGCTGCTGAAACTGTAAATCTATCACTTACAGTTGCAGAGCCATTTGTTACAATATACAGATTTGCATCAAGATTTTGTGTTCCCGAAGGAAATGTACCAGTTACCGTTTGAGCTGCTGTACCACCAGTTGCAGGTTGTGTAAAAGTATGAGTTCTACACAGCATTACCGGACTTCTGGATGCAGCAGCAGATGTAAGCGCCGTATTACCGCTAAATATATTATCAGTAAACCTAGTCATTTAAACTCTCCTTTATTAATTGACTATGCGCCCGGTGAACCGTAGTAACCAAGATAATTAACGCCACCAACACCAAAACCTCTCATTGCAGAGAATTTAAGATTCTTAGTGTCGAAATCATTATCACGATCAAGCATTACCTCATCAACATTTGTCATAACCAGACCATCTGCCTCGTCAGTTTTAATAAACCAAGCATCAGCATCTGTTAGGTATGGAGTCCATACTAGTTCAATAGGATTATTAGCTCTTGAAACAGGATTGATAGTATTATTGCCAGAACCAACTTCATATTGAGTGTCAAGAATTTTACGAGCAAGGAATTGCTGCTCTTTAGACACAATAAGACGTTTAGGCTTAATAACAATTGGTAAGTTCTGATCGTCAACAAAACCGCTTATATCAATATAAGCCTGCTCCAATGCAGTCTGAGAAAGATCAGCCGCAGTAGTTGGAGTATTTTTCTGAGTAACGTTGTTTGCAGCAACAAGACGGTGTGCAGAGTTAAACAGAGAAAGTCCATCAGCAGTTGTAGTTGGATTTGAAGCTGTAGAGAAACCATTGTTTAGAAGATTGGTTATGATAGTTTCCTCGGTCCTGCGAACAGATTGTGCAAGTTGTTCAGGAATTTTACGGAATTTATCATACTGGTCATATCTCATCATTTCATAAGTAATAGTTGAACCAATACCATAGAATAGATTCACAATCTCACGAGGGAAACCTTGGAATTTATCGCGATAAGGAATACCAGCGCCCTGATCTTTAAGACCAGCAAGGCCATAATTAGTAATGCCCTGAAATTTCTCAAATTGCTTATCAGATTCATGGACATCAACAAGTTTAGGCCACATAACCTCATAGTCTTTGTATGTGTCGCCAAACCATTTCATTATTCCCGGCCATAACGCCTCTGAAAATGCACCCGAATTAATTGTCATGTTCTATTCTCCCTTGATTAATATTATATGTTAGCAGTAGCGGCACGAAGGAAATGATAATTCCATTTCACTTCAACGCCATTATTAGCACCACCACCAGTTACACCCTGAGTATAACTTCCTGTAAGAACGCCCGGTTCATTAGGAGCAAGGTTGATGATTTTGAATAATTCATTTATAGATGCAGATGCAAGAATGTCGACTGACATACCAGAAAGACCTGTAGTTGCGTTTGCAGCAGAAACATCTATTGCAACGTTTGTACCTATATTTGAAGGACCAACTGAAGTTACACACTGAACTATGTATGTTTGGTTAGGATCAAAACATACATCAGCACGACCAACCTGACCTGATGCAATATATTTAGTATTCTGGAAAGTTAGAGGGCGGCCAGCTGTAGTATATACAGCAAGTACCACACCAAAACCTTGTTTAGTAGGATTAGTACCAGCTGAAGCGGCTAAAACTGAACCGTTTAACATTGTTACAGCATCACCTTTTGCAACTTCTTTTGCAAGGGCATTAACTGGGAAGTTTTTAACCCAACCGACAGACGGTTCTCTGCTTGGTATAAAACCTACTCTAGCTATTGACATTATTATTCTCCTTTAATTAATTAATCTAAAACTTTTGTCCCTTTTCTGGAACTAATTGTAATTTCGCCATGAACAGGGGCATTACCCGCCTTGTCATGCATTTCTTTTTTAATGTGAGCTGTTAGTCCCTCAACTCGTCTTGCGTTTTCCGCATCGTAATATTTGGCACGTTCCTCAACATTCTCATCTGGCGTACGCATCAATATCCAATCATGTCCCTCATGCATACTAGTAAGAGATTTTCCATGCTCAATACGATTTGGATCATCATATTTTACATTTGAATCATGCAAACCACTCACTGTTTCCCAACCCTCTCTATGCTTCTTTGCAACATTTGCCTGATCTTTTCTTACCATACGATAAGTATAACCCGGCTCCTTGTCTGAAAATTCATTTAGACTTGCTGGTTTCCACGAAGAATTGCCTTTTTTTACACCTGATTTTTTCACGGTCATGATTAGCTCCTTTTTGTAGATTTCACTATTTCTAACTGCTTCCTATATGCCTCTATATGGTCAGCGTCAGTTTTCGCATTGGAGCCACCGAATTTAGTCCTGATTGCTACCTTCTGCATTTCAGGAGTTAGTGTTACTCTAGCAGTTTTTTTCTGCGTTGTCAAACGAGAGCCAAGTACATTCTGACCACCTTGTGACTGTTGCTTTGTTCCCATACGCTCATCCACCTTTCTTAATTTTTCTTCCATTGATAAATGCTCATACGCCGGACTATTTAATATTTTATGTGTAACAGCTAAAGCCTCTATATAATCAGGATCTGGTCTGTTAGCATCTTTGGTGAAAGCCCATGGACGAACAAGACGACCATTTTCATCTGTTTCAGATTGCCAATTTTCAATCACATCACGACCTTCATACATCACATCATCGTATTGTTGAGGTTGCTGTGGTTGATTTTGTTGTGGTTGCGCTTTTGGTTTTTGCAGTTTATTTTGCTCTGCAAGAATTTTGCGCGCTTTTAATTCTGCAAGTTTTTCCTGTGCATCTGTAGCAGCATCTGCATCACCAGATTCATAAGCAGCTTTTAATTGTGCCTTTACCTGCGCTTCAGTCTCAACAAACTTTGAACTTTGCAAATGATCTACAACTGCGCCCATCCCATTTTGCAACTCAGAAAGCAAGCGTGATTGTTCAGCTGCAATTTCTTTGTAGCTTCTCAATTCTTCATTGCTTGTTCTGTATTGTTTATAAAGATAATTTATTCTTTTTTGAACATCTTCAGGAGATGCTTTCTCAGGATCTATGATATCATAGCCTTCAGGTCTTTCATTTTTTGGAGTCTGTACCTGCTCAGATTCATTAACTTCATTTTCTACAGTAACTGAATTATTTTCCAGCTCCGCACTATTATTTTGCACTTCATCTTCCACTTTTACTCTCCTTTGTTAATTACACATAAAATATCTGCATCTTGGCAAATAAATAATTTTCCATCATCATTTTGCTCACCATTGGTATAAGTAGCATCAAGCCAAGCACCCGTATGACGGCCAAACATCACCTCATCACCAATTTTAAATACTCTTACAACTTGGGGTTCACCCTCTGAATCGAAAGTATCTGTCCAACCAGCAGTTTCACCTAATGCAATTATCTTACCCTGACATGATGCATGTCTTTTTGCATTTGGAATTATTACACCACCTTTTGATTTTTCTTCTACTACACGCTCAATCAACACTCTACCAAATTTCGGTTGGTAGCACACACCACTTAACCCTGCCATCTACTTATTGCCTCCAATAAATTATTAGAATTATTATATCCACCAAGTCCCAACTGACCTAAATAAGAACTTTCAATTGGATTCACTGAATTTACATCACCTACCTGACCACTATCATCCACAAGTCTTCTATTAATAAGATTTAAAAAATATTGGTTCTCCTGTGGACCCAAACCTGCGCCATAAACACCTTGAGTTGCAATATTACTCGCCTGCTGATTCTGATCCAGTGATCCAAATCCAGAAAGACTTGAAGGAAGCTCTTTTTGCGCCTGCCTACTTGCAACAAATGGTGCGGGGCCACTCGGAGCATCTGGCGCACTACCGCCTCCTAAAGAAGATGCAAGATTAGTTGCAATGGCATTGCCAGCCAAAGAAGTTATCGGAGTTGAAAGAAGATTGGAAGCAAAACTACCCGCTCCTGCACTCCCGCCAACAGAACTTAATGCATTCCCAAGAGATGCGCCAATTGAGGTAGAACTACCCGCACCACCAATTGCATTAGCGGCTCTACCAATATTGCTACCTATAGTACCAAAATCACCAAATGTTTTCTTGAGCGCGTTTCCACCATATTTAGCACCGCCATATGCAACAAGACCAGATGCAAGACTTTTTCCAAATGATCCGGTTTTGTCGTAATTTGACGCACCAAGATAAGCTCCTGAAAGCGCCGGGCCAACACCCGGTATTGCCGCTAAAGCAGCTGGTAAAATATACTGACTACCCGGTATCCAATCAGTTGCCTCCTGAATAGGATGAACAACTGCATGTGTAATTCTTCTAAGTGTGCGTGAAATTCCCATGATATTATTATAGCAATTTAAAATTATGAAATCAAATCGGGCTAATATTCAGAATCAAGCAACCTGTGAAGGTGCTCCAGAACCTGCTGCTGCCCCGCTATCCGGTGCTGCTCCTCCCATGATTTCTCCAAGCAACTCGCTCTCGGCTTGCGATAAGTCTGGCGTAGTTGTCCCAGCACCCATTGCATTGTCTTGTCGTGCAGCAAGTGGCGGAGTTGGCTGTTGTCCGGCCTGACTTGGCGGGAGGAGTCCATTTTCTTGTCCATATAAATATCCTTGGTGTTTTTGCATATGTTTTAACACATCTTCCTGCTGATCGGGTTGTAATACCTGACTGTATTGAGCAAGAAACTGATTCAGTATTGCAAGATGTATAGCATGATTCTGATCCGGAAACACATCAAATAAAGGGCGCGCTTCTTTTGGCATCAAGAACCACATATTTTCTAAAATCTGATCATCAAAATTCTCTATTTGAGGTTGAGGAGGTATTAAGGCATCAATATCTTCAACATCCAGAGCTTTCATATACCGCCTGAAAGCTTCATCAATTACTTGCGGCCTCCCCTCATTTACAGGGTTTTGCAAAGTAGCATTCAATTCAGCTTGTGCCCTTGCAACTTTTTGCCCTTGCGTTGCATACTTAGGATCAAAGATAGGCTGGATCAGCATGTCACTTTTGTAATCATCGCGTGTAATAGTTTCCGGAACACCATTTACTGTAAAATAAGTATGGAAAGGCAGGAACCTTTGATTGATTCTGTAAATTTTATTCAGTTCATCAGTTAAAGAATGTGCCAATAGTAGCTGGGTTGAAGAAAATTGCTCCAGAGACTGCTCTATTTTTGCAAGGTAAGTTGTAGGCTGCTCAACTTTATCTGAACCACCCGTTACAGCCTCAGTAACTGAACCCATGCGTTGCGCACGTTCATCCATTGCTTCCATAAGCTGAATCTGCGCAACATTAGGACCCGGGAATTTCATCATCATCACACTCTGTTGCAAATCTCCCACAGAGTCAGGAATTTTATTAAATTTGCCCAGAGTAAGACGGATTTCGTCACCTTCAAGCCCTAGTCTCTCACTTATAAAGCCTGACATGTTACCGTCATTCGCAAGAGTTGCGGCATCAATTGACTGGCGCAACATTATATTAACGCCACTATTCAGATCACCTATTGCATGCCCCAAACCAAGTCCATAAAAACCATCAGGATTCTCTTTGAACTTGTAATGTGTAAAATATTGTATCTGCTCATAATTATTTAGCGGCTTGCCTTTTTCATCAGCCTCATAACCAATAGTAAACCTTAATATTTTCTGACTTACTGCGCAGATAGTTGCAATATAAGGATGATAATTACCATCACCTATATCAAAGTAATTATGCTGCTCTAATAATACTGCAGGAGCTTCACGTTTTAATCTACCGCCATCTGGAGATGCAATTCCCTGAGATTGGTCCACCTTAGTGTTATACTTTTCATCTATAGTAATACTTCCCTCTTTCGCTGGCTCTAACAAATAATCCTGAGCCGCAAGATCTTCTGTTTCTCCAACAGTAGTATATATTATATGCGTTTTTCTGCGCACATCCTCTATTCTAACAGGGCCTACAGAATAGTTTATAACAAGATCGGTAGGACGAACGTTATCAACCTTAAAGCGCCTTTTCTGTTGATCGAAATAAGTCTTGGTAAAGAAAGAACCGTGTACTGCAACACCTAAAAACAATGCATTCTTATCCAGCTTATAATTTCTGTCCTGATAGCCCAGCTGATAACTCATGTGCTTTCCTATCCTGTCAGCACGAGCCTCAAGAATTTCTCGCGCCTCAACAGTTCTTTGCATAGGAACGGCCGATACAAATGTATCATTAGGAAAGAATATTTTAAAAGTTCGGGCTTGGAACTGATCGCATGATTCAGTAAGTATAGGAACAGATTCAGTAGCGCCCCAATCGCGCTCCTCATCCTGAGTCTCAGCGTAATCCTGTTGCATGTAAAGAGATAACCAGAATGCATGAATCATAAGCCATTCAGAGCGGCTTTCGCAATCTATCTTGAATCCTTCAAAAACTTCCTTGCCAAGCTCTGTAAGCAATTCCTCATCAAGGTCTTGAGCCATATTATATACTTCAGAAGAATTTTTTATCCTTCCAGTTAATTCAGCCTGAGCAAGGCCCTCTACAACCTGATGCTCACCTTCAGTTTCTGGTGGATTTTCCTGTATATCCTGTGCCAAGCCTGAAATAGCCTGATTCCTTTGCTCCTCTTCCATCCGAACAACCTTTTATAATTTGTTTTCTTTATATTACACGCTAATTCACTTTTTCGCAAATTTGACAACTGCATATATCTCAGAGCAAAAGGTACAAGGCCATCGCCAAAAGCCTTCAATTTCATCTTTTCAGTCCGTATTATATCCTGTAATTCTTCAAACTGTGCCATTAATTGCGGCTCACTATAAAAACACCTTTTTATATTTACCACGCCGTCCTTTATCGAAAAACTAAATTCCATATATTTAGGATTCCCAAACTCATCCCTTGCGTTAAGGTCGGGCTTATCCGGAAGAGAAAGATCATAACCATAAAGATTAAAATCACTAAAGCCCAAATGCTTCAATAAATATAAACCGCGTGTCGCAGTTGCACTACCACCACTTATCACAGAATCAGGCTGTTTTGAAGTAAGATCATGTTCGTCAGCCCCAACTGCTGCATGATAGCCCCATATTTCACAACCTTTTTCAAGCAATTTTTTTGTTATTTCTGGATTAACCTGTGACGCAACCAGCCAGATAATATCTTTATCTGCATCCTGAACAAAATTAGCTACATGTGGACGTGGATCAAGCAAAATACAAGCCCAAGGCTTTATTCCGGCCTTTTTAAGTGGTTCCAAAGCATGTTTTACAGCCACTATTTTACGCCCTTTTTTCACCTCAGCCCGAACATCTTCAGCTATAAGCAAGGGGCCAGCTGAAACTACGACTATTTTCTCACGTGTTTTCCTGCAACCCTTAACCCATTTTTTAATTAATTTCTGGTTTTCTTCAATATGCGCCCTGATTTCCTCTGAAGGTATTGCATTTTTAGTCTGGATTACAAAATTCTGACCCGGAACAGGTATTATAGGCTGCTCAATCATTCCACCATTCGCACTCAATAATTTATTCTTTGCAACAGGGCCCTTATGATGCACAGACCATTTATGCATTGGGGAATACTGCCAGATATCCATTCCCGGCTGATTCTCGGTAAGATTAGTGCATTTATAAGGCACTCTTATCTGGTCAAAAACATAAGAATCATGCTGCTGTTCCATAGTCAGAACTATATCATCATCATAAACCTTATGCATCGCCTCTATTATTTCCCGGCCACCATTTTCAAGGTCAAAAGCAAGCCAACCACACTCAGAATGATCCCAATCCTTACGCCCCAGATATGAAACCGCATCACCCTCTTTAGGTAAGCAATCAATTATGTTATCAGGCGTTGCAGTCGTAATAACATCTGCATCAACCCATATTAAATAACGCGGCGCAGGCTCATGTTCTTTCTGCTTTAAAGCCGCATCCAAAGCTCTTTTTAATGCAAATACTTTATGGCAGAATCGTACAGGCTGCTTACGATAATTCTGAACATCGTCCTTACCCTGATTGCGTTCAATAAAATTTTTATGATCCATATTCTGTCCAACTGCAATACCATCCTGCGGCCTTAATATTCTGTCTACATCAGGAAAAAGCAGATCATTATCTAGTTGCACAAGCAAAGGTATATTTGCTGGCCAGAACTTTACATACGACTGTAACATCGCTTTCCCATATACTTCCCATGCAGAATTTGGAAAAGTCGTTACTGCTGCTATACTGTTATTCATATTCTCTCCAAGTAAAATCTTCTCTATAAATATTATGCAACGCTTTTGAGGTATACACTCGATACTTTTTGCCGCGCCAATTAGTTTTTACTTCACTAATAACAAGATTATTCTCACAAATTTCTCTTTCTTTATCAGTCCACCAACATATTGGCTCTATATTTGTTTTCATTCCTTCCTCTCAATATCTTCTTCGTTACATTTTTCCCCAAATTGCACCTCCAGAACCAGAGTCCTGTTGCCAGCAATAAATTGATGCCATGCATTCTTTTCTATCATTGCAAAATCGCCTCGCTGCAATGTTCCCGCATTACGCATGTTCCCTGCACCCATCAAAAATAACCATAACTCATATCTGTACTCATGACGCTGATATGATAATTTTTTATTTTTTTTAAAGTAGATTAATTTTAATTTAAAATGTTTTCCCTTCCACAATACTAACCACCAACCCCAATCCCTGAATTTAAACATTAACTCCTCCAGCCAGTTAGCAATCTATTTGTACGAGCATCCCTTAATCGTCCCTTTTCTATACCTAAAAAATGTGCACACGCTTCACTTACGAATTTATCTCTTTCCATAGTGCCGGAACCTCGCAAATCCTTATACGTGCTGTCAAAAACACCTTCATCACTTGGCTTTTTATGCTCCAGAACATAATCCCGCAAATAGGTAAAACAATTATTTGCCTTTGTCAGATCCGATAACCAAGTATCTGCATACCAATGGTTAAATATAGGAACAAGCAGATACCCCATTGCCTGTATAAATTCCTTTGTTGCAATCGGATGTGGCGTGCCCTCTTTATCCCTTGAATCCTGCAAGCCAAATACGTGTATCTTGTTCTCCAGCTCACTATAAGCCTTTAATAGTGCCGTATCCCAGCCTTTAGTTTTAAATACCGCATCATCACCAACGACAAAAAATAATGTGGTTGTGCCCTCCTCTATTAATCTTTTTGCAATAAGGTTTATAGTTGCAACAGTAGGTAGTGCCCCTGCAGGTATTTTATCAGGCCCTTTTATATTTTCGTAATCTGCATAATAAATACTTGGTTCCGCAATACCTAATATGATACCAATTTTCCCATCTGCGGTTGCATAAGCACTCTCAACCATACGTTTGCATAAATCAGGACGGTTTTTTGTCGGACATATTAATGTTATCACAGCTCTCCTTTCTCATATATAATAGTTGGCATTTCACTTATAAAATAATCTTCCCGGTGCAACTGGAAATCCTCATATTCCTCCAGCCATAAATCGCCATAAGGACAATTCCTGTAATCCTTAAACCAAGGGCCACCCTCGGTATAATGCACCACATCAGGCCGCCCCATATTCTCCACTGGAAGCACAGGAGATACGCCACTTATATAATTATAAGTATTTGGCAACGCACCTATCTCATGTTCTTTGAGCCATGAGAAAGAATGCAATTCCGAACCCTGCGCCATATTGACAAACTCTTTACTCAATTTTTTATTCGCAGGGTGCTCACAGTTCCATAAAATAAAACTGCTCCAGTTTTTACGGAAGTAATTCTGTTGGAGCCTTCCGTCCATTTTTTCTTTATTCTCTTTTACAACCTGATTGTGCTTTACAACCATTACAGCATACTTGTTCCTTGCATGCCTGAATATCTCCATGACATCCACCTGAAACAGCATATCCGCATCACAGAATAACGCCCAGCCCTTATATTGCATTAATGCAGGAACAAGAAATCTTGTATGTGAAAACTCTGTACTGAAGGGGCGGTTGTCAATAAGGTCCTTAAAGTCACCTGTTTCAGAATCAATAAGCCATGGTCTTTTAAATAAGCCAGCACGGCGTAATTCCCGGTGTTTTAAAAACTTTATATCTGTTGGAGATTTTGTTCTTTTGCGGATACTGTATGCTGCAACCTCAGTTGCTACAGCCTCCCTGCTGTCGTGACCTATAAAGATGTGTAGTGCCGAATTATTTCCCACAGTTTTTCCTTACTCGCTTCCTCTAATTTAAATTGATGACTATTCATGCAATTAAAAAGAGGCATCCTCTCAACCTTTGTAACATTCTCTAAAGTGTAGTCAACGCATTTCTGTTTATAGTAACTTCCGATCATGCTGTTTTCTTCATCTGATATTACAGGAATGCCACGCCTTAAAGCTTCAACACCTAAAGTTGAATTAAAAGTTATAATGCCGCGTATCCTGTCCCAATTTATTTTCCAAGTATCTTCTTTCATCCTTATAACATAATCTTTCCCTTCACACTTCCCAACCGCATCCTTTATCCATGTAATCATATCTATTCCAAAAAACCTGCAGACATGTTCTGTCGGAGGACATATCAGAACTATACTTCCCCCACTTTTCCACCCCTCTAATTTCACCCCGCATTCTTTCTCGCCCCACACGTCATCATACACCCCCTGCGTATTCCTGTAACTAATCCTGTAATTCCCATCATAATGCGCGGCACCCCAATATCCTTTATCTATCTCAAACCAGTGTCCCGATTTTCTGAACACATCCCCCGAACCGCGCAATATGCCATATGCAATATTTATTTCACTCCGGTTCATACGATCACGCACATGCCGCACCTCAGCCTTAAGTATGTTTGCAAGAAGTGTGGAAACAGAGTCGCTTATACCATGACCCGTGCGCCATATTACCACATCACCCATTCCCACCCCCTTTCCGCATCCTGCTCAATATTTTTCTGCATCTGTCCGAGCATGTTTTCCGGCTCTTTCTCCGCCATATCATTTCTCCCCCGCATACTATACATTTACCCTTCATTTCTTCTTCCTCTTCCACCCCTGTATTACATAAGGATCCTTCCCCCCATCAACATTATGCTCCCTTCGCGTCTTAAAGAATTTTTTTTCCACCTCTCTCCGCACAATTTCTTCTTTGGTCAATACCTGCTCCTGCCACATCCGCCCCATTAATTCCAAGGAATCACACGCATGAGAAGACCAGTCGTGTTTTGGTGTCGACTTAAATGTTTCCATTTTTTCATCATACTGGAAAGCATACTGCATCAATGCATCCAGACCATCCCCACATTTCTCTTTATTAAACCAGCACCTCGGCAATGTCTTTCTCAATGCCTCTATACTATTCTGCTGACTCGTTGCAGGCACAACCGTCATCTTAACCCCGTGGTCCTTCCATGCCTGCTCTATTATACTACGACCCCCCGCCGCCATTATTTTATTTGCCGCATCATGAGGAACAAAATGTAATGCATATGTGTAATCCTTACCCTTCAATATATCACAATAATGCCCAACCCCCTGACCATTACTCTCATAATAATCTATCACCATTATCTCCCCATACCCCAACTGGTAAAACCATACTGCAGTCGAATCGTCATAACCCAGATCCCAGCACGTATAAACAGGAAAGCCCGGATCCCACATCACCCGCCCATTTATTCTATCCCCCTCATACAACTTCGTCATCCATTTCGCATACACCGCACCCGAATGCCTTAAATCCGGCTCCCCTTCCCATACGTGCAAATATGCCTCATAATCCTCTTTCTCCAATACCCGCCTTTCCTTATCCAGCACATCAGGAAAAAATGGATTGTCCCTCCAACTCACCTTCCGCACCACCGCATCATCCCTCTCCGTCAGCACAAATCTCCGATATGTCGCATCAGTCACATTCTTTAAATTGAAACTTATCCATATCTCAGAACCCGGCTTCCTTATCGTCGGTATCAAAGTCTCCCAGCTCGAATCCGACACCTTCTCCGCCTCCTCTACCCATACCTTGTCCACCCCCTCCAAGGACTTTATCTCACTCGCATTGTGCTTTAAACCCTTAAATAAAAACTCAGAACCCGTATCAATCGCCCTGATACTTGTATTTGTTATATGAAAATACTCATCCAGTCCCAATCTCGATATCTCATCACATAACAATTTATGCACAGAATCATTTATCGATACCTGCAACTCCCTCGCACACAACACCCTCAATTTCTCTGTCGCAGAAAGTATTATCAATGCAGTTGCATAAGCCCTAGATTTACCTCCACCACGACCCCCCCAATATACTTTATACCTGTATGCAAGAAATAAATCCTTGAAGACCGAGGGTATCAGGATTTCACTATAAGCTTCTTCCATATCTCTTTCTTGAAAAATCAGATAACTTAAAATATAACTCTTTCGCCTTTAAATCCCCCGCCCAATTACAAAGCCAATTGCAACTCCACGCTTTACCATTACACTCTAATCTAGCTGGCTCAGTCCAGAATAATTTAGAAAGCCTATGCATAGTTTTTTCTATTTCCCACCTGCGTTCAATTGTTGTCATCTACCACCCTCAATATTACATGGTTTTTCTTCCCCACAGACATCTTAAATTCACCAGCTAACTCATCACCCTCAAAATCCAAAGACGGCACACAAGCCTTCAACCTACCACCATCCCTTTCCAATAAAAGACCTATACGCTTTCTGCCTTTGTCATCTATATAATCATATGTTTTTATCACACAAACCTCACAACCAATTCCTTCCTTCCCATTACCCCAACACCCTCATCCTCCCCAGCACTAAACGGCTTGTAATAATATGTCTTTAATATCTCCCCAGCTAAAGCCCTGTCCAATACATTCCTCTCTACCGCATCAAATATACGCACCTTTATCAAATCCCGTATCTTCTCATACCTACCCCGATACTCCTCCTTCCTACCCCATTCATGCACATCACTCGCTGAATAACTCTTCGCACTGTCAACTACCTGCTCAAGCAAATACTTATCCTCCGTATGATTTAATTTATACAGTATCCAGTCTAATTCTTCCGATATGTTTGTCATGTCACAATAATAATGAAAATTAGAAAAAAATGCAAATGGAAATATAGGCTTTACCTCTTCCACAAAACCCACCCCCCAATCACCCCCCTACCCCCTCATAACACTCTACAACTTCTAGTACCCATACAACACTACATACAACCCTAGATTAATTAGCCATTTAGCTAAATACCTAATCACATTTCCACCCTTATCCTCATCCACAAATGTTTCACACTTATTAATATTTAGTTAATTATTTCGCCCTATTTACCTTTATTGATTTATGCATAACTATTATAGTTTCTCAACTAATAGGTTAAAATATTTTGCAGTTCTGAAAAACGGTCATTTTGTTGCCTAAATGTAACGTGATATTTTTGTTACAAAGAAAAGTTAGAACTATCTCGAACTATTGGGGTATAAAATAAGAACTATTGCAACTTGGGGTAGTAGAGAAAAGTAGTATAAGTTATTATTATATATATATATTTATATATTATTTATTACAATAATTCTAATAATTCAAACATACTCGCACACCGCCGGGAGGGGTGGGGGGGAGAAATATGGATTAGAACTATTGCTTGAACGCCGCGCCATTCCTTGCGCTTGAGTTCTTTCGAACTATTGGAAGGGTTCGAACTATTGATACTTAAACTAACAATCCAATAAATCTCCATTAATTTAATAAATAGTTCTTGACACGCAAAACACCATATGATATAACCCACTTATTAAACCAAAAAGGGATAATGATGCAACGAATAAAAGCTATAATACGGGAGATAGGACTATCCAACATACTTCTAATAGGTTTCTTACTATGCCTGATAGTATTATGCTGTGCAATAGTTGGGGGAATGAATAAGCAGGCTATATCTGTATGTATGAGTGGTGGTCATTCTGAGGATGTATGCAGGCATGCTATAGATCGATAATGGCACACATAATAACAATACTTATAATGGTAGCGCTGGGCTTAGGTATATGGGGGATTATTATACATGCAGAGATAGCGTGGCTTGTAGCTACTGTAGTTGTTGGGATATTTTATGGTGTGTTGTTATATAAAGGGGTGCTGGAGAATATTCGGGATTTTATTAAAGGGAAGGAGAAGAATAATGACAACAATTAGGGAAATATTAGAAGCTGCAAGAAAGCGTGGTGATGATATGGAGGCATTTATGGATTATGAGTTATGCGTAACTATTGCACCTTACAATGGCCGGCCTGAGCATGTTTGTTTAAGTATGTTATCATATCCTAAAACAACTCATTCTTGCAAATACTATAACCCCGGATCAGAGGGGGCGGACTCTAATGGTGAGGTATTTTCTCAGGGTAAAATTACCTTAGATGCATACTTGGAAGAGGGTGTGTCATTTAGGCGGGTAAAGAAAAAGGCTGAATTCCGTGACGAGGAAAAGCTTTATACACTTGCTGGAAGTAGTGGAACTGTAACAGGAAAGGGAGAAATGTAATGAACAATAAATACTGTATATACTATAAAAATACTAGGGTGAATAAGAGGGCAATGTATGCTGCGGAAATAGACAAACTGGTACGCTTTAAGGGTGGATTGAAGTGGTTTGTGGATAATGGGTATAGTCTAAAATATGTAAGGGAGTAAAACAGAATAATAACTAAGGAGAATGTGGGATGCCCCATTACAATAAATATAGAGTGCGTAAAGGTAGGTTTGGTAAAGCTATACTGCAACAATGGTTTTGCTATCCCTCTAGTATACCGTCACATCTTGCGGGTGACTGTGAGTGGGTTGATGTATCATACAAGAATGCACCACAATTATTAATAGAAAACAAACCGGGAGAGTAGGGGTATGTCATCCATTACTACATTAAAAGAGTTTCTGAAGCCGATTAATGGCGGAATATTAAGTCAACAAGAAATGGTATTAGCTCAAGCAATTATTGAGATAGAACAAAGATTAAAAGAATTAGAAACAAGGGTTAGAGTAGGATTTTAAACAAAAAAAACGATAGGAGAAGGGTGATGTCTACATATAGCAAAGGAACTCATAGAATACTTGCGGAAAAAACTTATTCAGATGGTGCAAAAGAAATTATCGCTCTTTATGCATATCCTAATAATTTGGATTGGGATGTATCTGGTTACGAAAAGCAAGGCTTGCGCATTGTAGAAGTAAGCCAGAAACCTAAAAAGCGATGGGAGGAATATCATGGGTAAAGTAAATGACTTAGCCTTACAGATAGAAGAATCAAAACAAGCCTGTGGCAGATGTAAGGAAAATGAGGGATTGTTCGAGGATTTTGAATATAATTTAATATGTCAATACTGCGTACAAGAGAGAAATGACTGGACTGATGGAAAATAATAACCAAAGCAAATATTAATATGAACAAAAAGGACACCGCGCATGAGTAGGGAAAACACATTTACTATAACTGCAAACCACCTGAAGCTATTGCATCAATTTAATATTCATTGGGAAGATTGTGAGTATGGCGCTCCAAGCGTTGATTGCAAGCGCCCTTATGGCAATAGTTCTGTAGAAGAAGATATCGCAGAGATTATAGGTTTAGAAATGCTTGAAGATGATGATGGGGAAAAGCATTTTCCCAAAGGTGGTCGAGATGTTTGCAGAAAACTACATAAAGAAATGCAAACTGTTTTGCAGATTATCTGTGCAACTATGCAAATAAGTGAGGGCAATTATATACAAGAAGAAAGTTATGATTATCAATCATGGAGAAAACAAAATGACTAACCCTACAAATGTGACGAAGTTGCCTAATAAAATAGTATGCAAGATTGGTGCGCATTATGATGGCGTTTATCTTTTAGAGGGGCGCACTAAAAAAGAATTAGCCTCCGATTTGCTTGATACATACAGTTATTGTTTAGTTATGAAAGAGCAGATAGACACTCTTTATGATGCGATTAAACATGGCGATAAAGAGCATAAGGAGTGGCTGAAAGAGGCTATATATAAGCATTTTGAAGCCAAACTCCAGGAGAATAGCGATGCCAATTAAACTGCAAGAGTTCCTTAAAGATAGAGAAGGCCTGTCTGCGGACAGGGTTACAATATTAAAATATCTGGATAAGGTATGTGATTTAACTATTGAGCCAGCGCAAAAGGGGCGGAGCAAGATAACCTGTTACTTTGATGACGGGGCGTATAAAGGTGGTCAAAGTTTTACAACTCAGTATCAGCATTTAACACCAACTAGAATTGCTAGTGCATTGCAGAATTTAACTGATGGGTGGAGTTTTAGTTTTGTCGATGCGGATAAAGCTTTATTGAATGCATTTAACCAAAGAGTAGAACAGGAGAACAAAGATGCTGATTAAGGTTTTTTCTATTTGGGTAGAATCTGATGAGATTGTTTCCATTCGTCCGGAACCATACGCTGAAGGCAACTCTAACATATATTTCAAGAATGGCTTCTCATGCACACTAGAAAATCTATCTGTTGATGAGATAGTGGCCGAGATAAATAATCAACTAAAAAAAGAAAATTAGTATGACAAATAAACAAGATAAATACGGGTTGCCTTGGGAAATTTCCGAACCACCTATGAGAAGCAGCGACAGTACTTATATTTACAGATGCGATGATTATATTGCAGCTAGAGCAGACACTTTGCCCGAGGCCCAATTTATAGTTCATTGCATCAATAATATGGATAAGGCCCTATTAACCATACAAATGCTGATAAATCTTTGTAATAGCGCCAAGGCAGATATAGACTGGAAAGTTCAACCGGAAATTACTATTAATAATTTAAACAGGGGCATCAATAAAGCCCACACCTTCCTTTCTTCTATGCAACAAATAAAAAATGGGGATGATAAATGATCCCCTTCACCCTTAAATACATCTTTATTGCAACTACTTTCTATACAATACTTTACTGGATCATAATAGGATTTATACAATATGCCTAAAAACACCGCACAAATCACAATATCATTACCTAAAACCATAGTGGAAACCATCAGAGAGCTTGCAAATGAGGAAAAAAGAAGCGCCTCAAATATGGCCGCAATTCTTTTAACAGAAGCATTGGAACAAAGGCCGGAAAATGAGTAAGAAAACTTTATCCCGCTCTGTATCTGTACCTATGCGTATTGAGGATGCAATACAAACTATAAGACAGGAAGAGGGGCGCAAATATAGTCAGGTTGTAACTATTCTCCTTGCTGAAGCTCTGAAACAACGCGGTATCCGGTTTTAGATTTTGTTGGCCCCTCTATATCTATCTTCTCCAATCTGCCGCCCTCTATAAGATCCTTTATTACTTCATCACGCTCTCTGCCATTGTCAAAGATCGCACAACCCTTGGTAAATGCTGATTTTTCAATCATGCCACCTCGTTTTTGAATGAATTGCAAAGCCTTAATCTTTTTACGCTCAAAATTATTATCCGCAAAATTCTCTGCCACCTCACATATAATGCCTATATTGTACTCAACCACACTGATAGCCCAATGAATATGCTCCTCTAATATTTCCTGCCCCTGACTTGCTATTATTGCATATTTTATCATTTGTTCTGCGGCACGCCCAAATATAGCTTCTAATGAATCGCCCTCTAAACGCATCTCATTTCTTTTTTGCCTTATACGCTCCCGGTATTGCTTTATAAGCCCGAGGTGCTGGGTAGGGATCTCTTTCTGTGCATACATAAAAGAACCGTCAGGGCGCTGCTCACGTTGCCTATTGCGCTTTATGCTTTCCATTACTTCCACCACCTCTTGCGGCACCTTTTCCCATGCGTTACCCTGAAAATTCTCGTTCTCTTCCGGTATCAGCTTATTGCCACGGAATACTGACAACCGCCCTACAAAGCCTGAGAACACCTCTGTGCTACCTAAACACTGCTCGAATATGGGTGGTGTAGTATAGCCACATATGGTAATAAAAGGATTCTTAACAGAAATAGTTGGGCGTTCCTTTGAATTTGCATAGTCGATAGTGCTTACTTCTATGCCAGTATAAGCCTGTAGCAATTTCTCTGTTGCGGCTGATTCCCGGCTTCCTGTATTTTTGTTTGCAATGGACTTAAGAGCAGCTTGCAACTCATCTGTCAGATAAAATACCTTACCTTCATTCTTAGACAGGCGCTCCACAATAGCTGTATCAGCAGACCAGCCATGTGCTAAATGCTTATCTAACCCCGTTTTATGCATCAATCCCCTTATGCAACGGTTTAT
>Ga0208916_10000200_pt1 | contig 30314 bp, 31 predicted proteins | sample DEB19_08_DNA_5_FD_184523 | JGI IMG/M metagenome (GOLD analysis project Ga0208916, IMG submission 184523) | Aqueous microbial communities from the Delaware River and Bay under freshwater to marine salinity gradient to study organic matter... | ecosystem: Environmental > Aquatic > Marine >... | reverse complement strand
ATGCCGACCAAGGCCCTGGTCGCCACCCGCCACCTGTTGCGCGATGCGGGCACTCGTTCCTTGGATGCGCATCTGAATGTCGAGCGCGACACGCAATCTGCTCTGGGCAAAACGCATGACTATATGGAAGGCGTCAACGCTTTCCTTGAAAAACGTGCCCCTCAATTCAAAGGCGAATGATGAACGACCCCAAAGCCTTGGCCCGTTTGGTGGGCGAAACCATGTTCGCCGTCGATGTGGCCTCCAAAGACACCATGGGCATGGCGCTGTTGGCCTGCGAGCCCGGCCGCGCCGTGATGCGCATGGTCGTCAAAGCGTTGCACCTGAACGGCCATCAAATTTGCCACGGTGGCTTCATCTTCACCCTGGCAGATTCGACTTTTGCCTTTGCTTGCAACAGCTACAACAAGAACGCGGTGGCCGCAGGCTGCAGCATCGAGTTTTTGAAGCCCGGCAAGTTGGGCGATGTGCTGACCTGCGAAGGCATCGAGCAGACCCTGAGCGGTCGTCACGGCATCTACGACATGAAAGTCACGAACCAGAACGGCGAAGTGATCGCCATGTTCCGTGGCAAGAGTGCGCAGATTCCGGGCACCGTGGTGCCGGAATGACGTGAGTCACTCCCGCTTGTCCTTTGTCATTTCCGCGTGTCCTTTGTCATTCCCGCGTGTCCTTGGTCATTCCCGCGCAGGCGGGAATCCATGCCTCCAAGCGCCCGCACCTGCATACCGCCCTTATTGAATTTTGATTTCGGAGTCACACATGACTGAAAAAGCTTTCCCCTTGGAGCCGATTGAAAAGGCCAGCATCGACGAGTTGCGCAGCCTGCAACTCAAGCGCTTGCAGCAGACGCTGCAGCATGCCTATGCCAATTCGCCGGTTTACCGTGCCAAGTTCGACGCCGCAGGCGTGCACCCGGACGACTGCAAAACGCTGGCCGACATCGCCAAGTTCCCCTTCACCACCAAGTCGGACCTGCGCGACAGCTACCCGTTTGGCATGTTCGCCGTGCCGCGTGAAAAGTGCGCACGCATCCACGCCTCTAGCGGCACCACCGGCAAACCCACGGTGGTGGGCTACACGCTCAAAGACATCGACACCTGGTCCACCGTAGTCGCCCGCAGCATCCGCGCAGGCGGTGCCAAGCCAGGCGATATGGTGCACATCAGCTACGGGTACGGCTTGTTCACTGGTGGCATGGGTGCTCACTATGGCGCCGAAAAGCTGGGCTTGACGGTCGTGCCTTTTGGTGGCGGCCAGACCGAGCGCCAGGTGCAGCTGATCCAGGACTTCAAATCCAACATCATCATGGTCACGCCCAGTTACATGCTGGCGATTGCAGACGAGTTTGAGCGTCAGGGCATCGACCCCAAGACCAGTTCACTGCGCATCGGCATCTTCGGGGCCGAGCCTTGGACCAACGACATGCGTGCCGCGATCGAAAAACGCATGAACATCGACGCCGTGGACATTTATGGCTTGTCTGAGGTGATGGGACCAGGCGTGGCCAGCGAATGCATCGAGACCAAGGACGGCCCGACCATCTGGGAAGACCATTTTTACCCCGAAATCATCCACCCCGAAACGGGCGAGCCCGTGGCCGACGGCGAGATGGGCGAGCTGGTCTTCACCAGCCTGACCAAAGAAGCGTTGCCCATCATCCGTTACCGCACCCGCGACCTGACCCGTCTGCTGCCCGGCACCGCCCGCAGCATGCGCCGCATGGAAAAAATCACTGGCCGCAGTGACGACATGATGATCATCCGGGGCGTGAATGTGTTCCCCAGCCAGATCGAAGAGCTGATCTTGAAACGCAGTGAGCTGGCCCCGCATTACCAGTGTGTGCTGACCCGTGACGGCCCGATGGACGACTTGAAAGTGTTGATCGAAACCCGGCCCGGCGTGTCACCCGACAGCATCGAAGCCCGTGCCGCAGCCAAGATGTTGCAGCACGAGATCAAGGTTTACATTGGCTCGAGCGTGGCGATCGAGCTGAAGGCCGAAGGCGGCGTTGAGCGCAGCCAAGGCAAGGCCAAACGCGTGGTTGATTTGCGCGGCAAGTGAAGCTCAGCTAGCCGATCAGACAGCGGGCCACTGGCCCGCTTTTCTTTGCGCAGGCATTGCCAGTTTCCAGCTGCTGGCCTGTGCGGGCACTTTCAGGTGCAAGCGCAGCAGGCGTTTGTCGCGCGAAACCAGCGCCACCAGTTGGTGTTCACGGCCCAACAAGGCGGGCAGGTCGTCCAGTTTGTTCAGACGCCAGCTGCCGCCTTGGGCGCGGGCTGCCGGTGTTTCCCCCACATCCAGCCCCAGCCATTCATCGCCCGCTGCCATCCCGGCCGCTTCGGCGGCGCTGCCACGCAGCACGCCTTTGATGTGCACGTTCCCCCCGGCTTCGCTCACGCGCAAACCCAGGCGCTGCGCCATGGTGGCGATCTCGGCGCTGACTTCGATGCCTTGTCCTGACAATAAATCGCGCAGCGGCAGGTCTGCTGTGCTGTGCACCCAGGTCTGGATTTCGGGTTGCCAGCTGCGTCCGGTGCGGGCGTGCAGTTCGTCCAGCAGGTCTTGTTCGCGCATGGGGCCGGCTTTGCAGCGTTTCCAGAGGCCACGCATCACGGCGTCCAGCGTGTGTCCTTCTTTGCGCAAGGCCAGATCCAGGCACAGCGCCACCAGCGAGCCCTTGGTGTAGTAACTCACGGTCGCGTTGGGGGTGTTTTCGTCTTGCCGGTAGTACTTCACCCAAGCATCAAAGCTGGCCTGTGCCACCGTCTGTACGTGGCGGCCAGGGGTTTGCTGAACTTGGGCGATGGTTTTGCCCAGCAGCTTGAGATAAGTGGCATCGTCGATCAGGCCTGCGCGCCGCAGCAGCAGGTCGTCGTAATAGCTGGTGAAACCCTCGAAGAACCACAGCAGCTGTGTGTGGTTTTCTTGTGTGTAGTCGTAACGGGCGAAGGCATCGGGGCGCAGCTGTTTGACGTTCCAGGTGTGAAAGTATTCGTGGCTGATCAGACCCAGCAAGGTGGTGTAGCCCTCGTTGGTGTGTTGACTGGCATGCTGGTTTGTTTGGCGCGGCAGATCGGCTCGGTTGCAGATCAGGGCGGTGCTGTTGCGGTGTTCCAGTCCGCCGTAGCCGTCGTGCACGGCGTTGAGCATGAACAGGTAGTTTTTGTGCGGCGCTTTGCTGCCCGCTTGTTTGCCTGCGCCGTGCCAGAAGCGGATTTCGGCTTCGCAGATTTTTTGCGTATCGGCCAACAGTCGGGTGCCATCAAATGAGGGCAGGGCTCCGGCCACCACAAAGCGGTGCGGGAGGCCGCAGGCCACAAATTGGCCGCTCCAGAATGTGCCCATCTCCACCGGGCAGTCCACCAGTTCGTCGTAGTCGGCTGCCTGGTACAAGCCAAAGCCTTTTTTGTCGGTCTTGATGGGGGTCAGGCCCGTGGCCGCTTGCCAATCGGCTTGGCCCTTGACCGGGTTCAGCTGCAGTTGGTGCGGCTGTGCTTCTTGCCCGTGCACTCGCAGGCACAGGCTGGTGCCGTTGAAAAAGCCGCGCTGGCTGTCGAGCCAGGCGGTGCGCACCGAGTTGTCAAAGGCGCAGACCTCGTAGCTCAGCACCAGCGGCTGGCCCGGCTTGCAGGCGATGTCCCAAGTGCATTTGTCACGTTGGGCCAACGCCAATGTGCGGCGGCCTTGTTTTGCCGTCAGGTTTTGCAGGTTTTTGGCAAACTCGCGCACCAGATAACTGCCCGGAATCCAGACCGGCAGCGACACCGTTTGCTGTGATGCGGGTTGGGTGATGGTGAGCGTCACCCGAAACAGGTGTGCATGCAGATCGGCAGCTTCAACGCTGTAGTGGATGGCGGTCATGCTTGTTTCGTGCGTGTTGTGGGGTCAGGTTGCGCCCGCGGCCAAAAAACAGCTCAGGCTGGCCACGATGGTCAGCTGCAAGCGCATGGGCAACCAAGGTGCCAGGCCCGCTGCAGGCCAGGTGCAGCGGTCCATGACATAACAGCCAATCAACACAAAGCCCAGCAGAGGCAAGCCGGCAAAGGCCGGCATCATCACGGCCACCCAGGCCAGCAAGGAGGGCACCACGCCCCAAGTGAAATGGATGCGCGGTGCGCTGGGGGTGATCAGCGCATTGCGAAAACCCACGCCCCAATGGATGCCGCCCAGAAACGACACGATCACCGCGCCGTAGCTTTGCATGGACAGCGCCACATAAGGGTGCAGGTCCGGGCCGACCAGCCACAGACACAAGGCCAAAAAGACGAACGGGATCAGTCCGGCGTAGCCGAGGCGGCGAATCAAGTGCCAGGTCGGATCTTCGGTGTGGGGTGTTTGCATCATTTGATTTCAGCCAGCATTTTTTCGACTTGGGCAATGGGCACGGCGCCCGGCAAGCGTGTGCCGTCGGCAAACAAGATCATCGGCGTGCCGGTGATGCGTTGCTTTTTGCCAAACTCCACGATGGTGTCGATGGAAGATGCATCGCAGTTGGCGGTGGCCGGTGTGGTGCCGTTGATCATCCAGTCGTTCCAGGTTTTGGCCTTGTCTTTGGCGCACCAAATGTTGCGCGATTTGGTGCGTGAATCCTCTCCCAAAATGGGGTACAGAAAGTGGTGAATGGTCACGTTGTCCAATTTTTGCAGGTCTTTCTCGAAGCGCTTGCAGTAGCCGCAGTTGGGGTCGGCAAACACGGCCAGTTTGCGTTTGCCGTTGCCACGCACCTGAGTGAAGGCGGTTTTCAAAGGCAATTGGTCAAACGGAATGGACGACAGTTTCTCCATGCGTTCTTCGGTCAGGTTGCGCTTTTGCTTCACGTCGATCAGCGCCCCCTGAATCAAAAAGTTGCCCTCGGCATCGCTGTACATCACCTCGTTGCCCATGCGCACTTCATACAAGCCGTTCATGGGGGTTTTGCTGATCTCGTCGATTTTGGGCAGATTGGCCAAGCGCTCGCTCAGGTTTTTACGGATGGTGGCTTCTTGTGCAAAAACAAGGCTGGTGGACAGGGATGCCAGCGCCAACAGCGACACCTGCATCAAGCGGACAAACTTCATTGGATTTCTTTCGGATTCAAAAAGAGAGGGGTTCAGAGGGTCAACGCGAACCAGGTGCCGACTGGCCCATGGCTTGTTGCGTCATCCATTGTTTGATCGGGCCGCTGCGGTCAAAGCCCTGCATGCCCCAGTTGCGCAGGTTTTGCCAGACTGGGCCGGGTTGGGCAAACAAGCGTTGCAGCCCGTCGGTCACCAGCCCCATGGCCTGCACATCGGCTTGGCGGGCGCGTTCGTAGCGGCGCAGCAGTTTCAGGTCGTGCAGTGGCCGCCAAAATTCTTTGGCCCGGATCACGCGCACCAGCTCGGCCACATCGGCCAGGCCCATGTTCAGGCCTTGGCCCGCCAGCGGGTGCACAGTGTGGGCGGCATCACCAGCCAGGGCAAAAGACTGTTTGGCGGAGCCGGGCATGGCGCCGATCCAGCGCTTGGCGCGGGCCAGTTGCAGCGGCCATACCGCACGCGATGCCGACAATTGCATGCCTCCCAAAGCGTGCCCGCAGGCTTGGGCCAGCGCGGCGGCAAAGTCTTCGGGGGGCAGTGACATCAACTCTTGTGCCCGCAGCGGGTGGACCGACCAGACCAAGGCCACCTCGTGCCCGCCGTCATCTCCGCCCATGGGCAGCAAAGCCAGAATTTCGGCCTGGGCTTGCGACATGCCGGGCACTTGGCTCCAGCCAAACCATTGTCGTGCGATGCCCTGGTGTGCTTGTTCGCAGACCAAACGGGTCGCCACGGCATGCTGCTCGTAATGCGTGATGTCAAAGCCCACCCCCAGCTCGGCCCGGGTTTGGCTGGCGCGGCCTTCGCACACCACGGTGAGCGGCGCTGCCACCGGGGCATTCACCAGTTGAATGTGGGGCTGAAACTGTACGGCCTGGGCCAGCCGGTCTTGTAGCACCGGCACGTCCACCATCCAGTTGAGTTCACCTACACCGAGCGCGTTTGCGCCAAAGTTCAGCTGGCCGCCATGATCGCCCCACACCTGCATTTGGTGCACGGGCGTGACCGCAGGGCTTTCTGGCCAGCAGCGCAGGTCTTGCAGCAAAGCCATGGCTGCGCCGTTGAGCGAGTAAGCCCGCACGTCAGCGGTGGTCTCTGGGGTAGGGGCCTCGACCAAGGCCACGTTCAGCTGTTCACGGGCCAGCAACAAGGCCAAAGTGCGGCCCACAATGCCGGCACCACGGATGCAAATATCGGGAGGGTTTGCCATGCCCGCATTGTAGGTGGCCACCCGGGGCACACCCAGCCGTTAAAATCACAGGTTACTTCCCGAATCACCGAAAGCCTTCCATGAGCCTCAAATGCGGCATCGTGGGTTTGCCCAACGTTGGCAAATCTACCCTTTTCAACGCCCTGACCAAAGCCGGCATCGCCGCTGAAAACTACCCCTTTTGCACCATCGAGCCCAACACCGGCGTCGTCGAGGTGCCCGATCCGCGTCTGCAGCAGTTGGCCGAGATCATCACGCCCGAGCGCATCGTGCCTGCCATTGTCGAGTTTGTGGACATTGCGGGCTTGGTGGCCGGTGCCAGCACGGGCGAAGGTCTGGGCAACAAGTTTTTGGCCCACATCCGCGAAACCGATGCCATCGTCAACGTGGTGCGCTGCTTTGAAGACGACAACGTGATCCACGTCGCCAACAAGGTGGACCCGATTGCCGATATCGAGGTCATTCAGACCGAGTTGTGCCTGGCCGACTTGGCCGCGGTCGAAAAAGCCCTGCACCGCGTGAGCAAAACCGCCCGCTCGGGTGACAAAGAGTCCATCAAGCAGTTGGCGGTGCTGGAAAAATGCCAGACAGCCCTGAACGACACCCAGCCGGTGCGCACGATTGACTTCAGCAAGGAAGAACGCGCCCAGTTGCAGCAGTTTTTCCTGATCACGGCCAAGCCCGCCATGTTCGTGGCCAACGTGTCTGAAGACGGCTTTGAGAACAACCCTTTCTTGGACCGCCTCAAGGCCTTTGCCGCCAAGCAAAACGCGCCCGTGGTGGCCATCTGCGCCAAGATCGAAGCCGAGTTGTCCGAGATGGACGACGCCGACCGCCTGGAATTCTTGAAGGAAATTGGCCAGGACGAGCCCGGCCTGAACCGCCTGATCCGCTCGGCCTACACCCTGCTGGGCCTGCAAACCTACTTCACTGCTGGCGTCAAAGAAGTCCGTGCCTGGACCATTCATGTGGGTGACACCGGCCCGCAAGCGGCTGGCGTGATCCATACCGACTTTGAGAAGGGCTACATCCGCGCCCAGACCATCGCGTTTGATGACTTTATCGCCTTCAAGGGCGAGCAAGGCGCCAAAGACGCGGGCAAGATGCGCGCCGAAGGCAAGGACTACGTGGTCAAAGATGGCGATGTGATGAACTTTTTGTTCAGCTCCTGATTCAGCTCTTGATTCAGCTCTTGATTCAGCCCCGCTCAGCCAAAAACCGCTCCAACTGAGCGGTTTTTTTGTGGATGAACGGGCCTGCTGGTATTCAGCCAACCCAGAATGCCATGAGGATTCTGTCGCTGTCCCGCAAGCAGCAGCATCACCTGCATGTGCCCGTCTTGCGGACATTACACTTCGCCCTTTGTGGCAAACCATGGCGGCTTGTGCCGGAATCTGCGGCAAGTCGAGACAGGTTTGCCCATGCTTGTGATCGTGCTGAACGTTGTCACTGTTGACGGACGCACAAAACAAACACCCGAAGGAGTTGCCATGGTCGAAAACGGATTTCTGAAAATTGAATCGATGCAGCCGCGCTGCTCACCGTCCGAGTGGCAGGCCCGTGTGGACTTGGCCGCTTGTTACCGTCTGGTGGCCATTTACGGCATGTCCGACATGATGGCCAACCACATTTCGTCTCGGGTGCCCGGAGAGGACGGTGCCTTTCTCATCAATGCCTACGGCATGATGTACGAAGAAATCACCGCCTCCAGCCTGATCAAGATCGACCACGATGGCAACATCTTGTCCACGCCTGATTTCGGCGCTTTGAACTACGGCATCAACAAGGCCGGTTATGTCATCCACAGCGCGGTGCATGCAGCCAGACCCGAGGTGGATTGTGTGATTCACACGCACAGCTGGGCCTCGATGGCGGTGTCTTCGCTCGAATGCGGCTTGTTGCCCATCACACAAACCGCGATGCGCTTCCTCAAGATCGGCTACCACGACTACCAGGGCGTGGTGCTGAATCTGGACGAACAAGCCTCGTTGGTGCAAGACCTGGGGCAGGGCGAAGCCCTGATTTTGCGCAACCACGGCGCACTCACCGTGGGGCGCAGCGTGGGTGAGGCCTTCAATTGGATGCACCGTTTGGAGTTGTCGTGTCACGCCCAGTTGGCGGCCATGGGCTGCAACACCCCATTTGTGAAAGTGGCGCCGGATGTGCTGGAAGAAACCTGGAACAACTACCAGCCCAGCACCCGCAGGCCCTATGGCCTGATGGAGTGGCCGGCCTTGCTGCGCAAGCTGGACCGCATGGACCCGAGCTACAAGACTTGAGGCCTCCGTTGAACCGACAACACCCCCAACCCCTGCGCATCCTGATGTCGCAGCCCAGCATGGCGCAACTGGGCGAAGCGGTGGCTGAGGTCATGGGCGCACAGCCTTATGAGTTGATGGCGCTTGACGCCGCTGTGGCTTCGAATCGCACCGACGCCGATGTGGCCTTCATCTCGCGCGAGGTCACGGGTGCCTCGACCAAGCACGAAATTCACCCGGCTCTGCAGCAGGTGTATGACTTGTTGAGCCAATCGCCAGGCTTGCAGTGGGTGCACATTCACTCGGCTGGAGCCGATCGTCAGATTTACCTGGACTTGCGCGCCAGGGGGGTGCAAATCGCCACTTCATCCGGGGCCAACGCGCAAGTCGTGGCGACCATGGCTTTGGCGGGGCTGCTGGCTCTGGCGCGGCGTTTTCCGATGCTGTGGGCCGAGCAACAGGCGCAGCAATGGATACCCATGCTCGGAGAGCGCATGCCACGCGACCTGCCGGGTCAAACGGCCACCATCGTGGGCTGGGGGCCAATTGGCCAAAAGCTCAGCAGTTTGTTGCAGGCGCTGGGGCTCAACGTGGTGGCGGTGCGTCAGCAGGCAGGGCCGCAAACCCCGTTGCAGGCCGATGCCGTGGAGAGGGTCACGTTTGAGCAGCTGCAGCAGGTGTTGCCCCGCACCGATTGGTTGATTCTGGCGTGCCCCTTGACCGACAAAACACGCCAGCTGGTCAATGCGCATGCGCTGGCCGCCTTGCCCAAAGGGGCACATTTGATCAATGTGGCGCGGGGTGAGGTGGTTGACCAGTCTGCTTTGGTTGCAGCGCTTCAAAGCGGGCACCTGGGCGGTGCGTTTCTGGACGTGTTTCAGCATGAACCCTTGCAGCGCGACTCACCGCTGTGGGCCATGCCGCAGGTCATGGTCACGCCCCATGCCGCGGGTCATTCGGACGGCAACGAAAAACGGGTCAGTCAGATGTTTTTGGACAACTTGCGCCGATTTGCATCGGGGCAACCGCTGCACCAAGTGGTGCGCTGACAGCGCGTGAAACTATCCGGGGAACACCCACAGCAGCAATGCCGTCATGACCAGATAGCGCACGAATTTACCAATGGCCATGTACAGGGTGCAAGGCCAAAATGGCATCTTGAGCCAACCCGCCACGGCACAAATCGGGTCGCCCACCACCGGCAACCACGACAGCAGGCAAGCTTTGGGGCCGAGTTTTTCAAGCCATTTCAGGGCCTGCCGGTCTGAGCTGGATTGTTTCCAGCGGTCCACCGCTTGGTGCGTGCCCCAGCCCATCCACCAGCTGAGCATGCCGCCCAGAGTGTTGCCCGCAGTGGCCATCCCAATGACGGGCCAGAACAGTTCGGGGTTGAGTTTGACCAAGCCAAATACGGCGGGCTCAGAGCCCATGGGCAGCAGGGTGGCCGAAATGAAAGACACCACAAACACGGTGCTGAGGCCGTGCTGTGGCAAAGCCAGCCATTGCAGCAATTGATTGAGCCAGATTTCCATCGGACTCAGTGTAGCGGGGTGCATAAGGCGTTGAGTGACGGGGCGTTTGCGTTGCATCAGCGCTTAGCACATTCACATGTCAGCTGCTGAAATATTAAGCAACTACAATCGTGCCTCCTATTCAGGCACCCCCCACATTCCAGCACCTACCAGTCATGCAGATTGGCCCTTACCCATTGCCGAACAACTTGTTCGTTGCCCCCATGGCGGGCGTGACGGACCGGCCTTTTCGCCAGCTGTGCAGACAGTTCGGGGCGGGCTATGCCGTGAGCGAAATGGTGACTTCACGGCCTGACCTGTGGGCATCGCTCAAAACATCGCGCCGCGCCAACCACGATGGCGAGCCGGGGCCGATTGCCGTGCAGATTGCCGGCACCGAAGCGCAAATGATGGCCGATGCCACGCGTTACAACATCGACCGGGGTGCGCAAATCATCGACATCAACATGGGCTGTCCGGCCAAAAAGGTCTGCAACAAATGGGCGGGTTCCGCCCTGATGCAAGACGAGCCGCTGGCGCTGGAGATCATTTCTGCCGTGGTGGCGGCAGCACAGCCGCACGGCGTGCCCGTGACCTTGAAGATGCGCACGGGCTGGTGTGATGCCGAAAAGAACGCCCTGAGTTTGGCCCGTGCCGCCGAAAGTGCCGGCGTTCAAATGGTCACCGTGCACGGCCGCACCCGTGAGCAGGGCTACAAAGGCTTGGCCGAATACGATACCGTGGCCGCCGTGAAAGCCTCTTTGCGCATTCCGGTCGTTGCCAATGGCGACATCGATTCACCTGAAAAAGCCCGCGATGTGCTGAAGTTCACCGGAGCCGACGCCGTGATGGTGGGTCGCGCCGCGCAAGGCAGCCCCTGGATTTTTCGCGAAATCGAGCACTTTCTGGCCACGGGCGAGCACCTGGCCCCACCGCTGGTGGCCGAAGTGCGCCGCGCTTTGCTTGAGCACTTGCAAGACCATTACAGCCTGTATGGCGAATACACCGGAGTGCGTTCGGCCCGCAAACACATCGGTTGGTACGTGCGTCACTTGCCCGGTGGCGACGCATTTCGAGACCACATGAACACCCTGAACACCGCCCCGCAGCAGTTGGCTGCGGTGGCCCATTACCTGGACTGCTTGGCCAACCAGATGGACCGCTTGCCCGCACAGCGTGCACAACCGGTTTTGGAGACATTGCAATGAGCGAACCCCAATCGATTGAAACCTGCATCCGGGACAATCTGGACAACTACTTCCGCGACTTGGATGGCACCGACCCGACCGGCCTGTACGACATGCTGGTCAAGCTGGTGGAAAAACCCCTGCTTGATGTGGTGATGAGCCAGTCTGGCCAAAACCAGTCCCGCGCCGCCGAATGGCTGGGCCTTAACCGCAATACCTTGCGCAAAAAATTGCTGGAGCACGATCTCCTGAAATAAACAACGGCGCAAAACACGGTTCAAAAACCTGTGACTTGCGCGATCCGCTGATTTTTAAAAATACGCACCCTCCTCGCCGAAACCGTTTACCTCGGCCTATTTCCTGCCCTGATTCCTGATTGAGAAAGCTATTTATGCGCGCCCTGATTTCCGTATCTGACAAAACCGGCATCGTCGACCTGGCGAAAGAGCTGCATGCCTTGGGCGTGAGCCTGATTTCTACTGGCGGCACCGCCAAACTGTTGGCCGAGCAAGGCCTGCCCGTGACCGAGGTGGCCGAAGTCACCCAGTTCCCTGAAATGCTGGACGGCCGTGTCAAAACCCTGCATCCCAAAGTGCACGGCGGCCTGCTGGCGCGCCGCGACACGCCCGAGCACATGGCCGCTTTGCAGGCGCATGGCATCGATACGATTGATTTGCTGATTGTGAATTTGTACCCGTTTGAAGCCACCGTGGCCAAACCCGGTTGCACGCTGGCCGACGCGATTGAAAACATCGACATCGGCGGCCCCGCCATGGTGCGCTCTGCCGCCAAGAACTGGAAAGACGTGGGCATCGTGACCGACGCCAGCCAATACCCGGCGGTGATGGCCGAGCTCAAAGCCAGCGGCAAACTCAGTGACAAGTTGCGCTTTGCCCTGTCTGTGGCCGCGTTCAACCGCATCAGCCAATACGACGGCGCGATCAGCAACTACTTGTCCAGCGTGAACTTTGAAGCTGAAAAACTGAGTGAAGAATACGTGCCCGAGCGTGCCCAATTCAGCGGCCAATTCAACGAGCAATACGTCAAAGTGCAAGACCTGCGCTATGGCGAAAACAGCCACCAGCAAGCGGCTTGGTACCGCGACCTGTCGCCCGCAGCCGGTTCGCTGGCCACAGGCGTGCAACTGCAGGGCAAAGAGCTGAGCTACAACAACATCGCCGATGCCGATGCGGCATGGGAATGTGTGAAGAGTTTTGACACCTCTGCGTGTGTGATCGTCAAACACGCCAACCCCTGTGGCGTGGCCGTGGGCGCGACCGCCTTGGAGGCCTACAGCAAGGCCTTCCAAACCGACCCCACCAGCGCCTTTGGCGGCATCATCGCCTTCAATCGCCCAGTCGACAAAGCCGCGGCCGAGGCCGTGAGCAAGCAGTTCGTCGAAGTGCTGATGGCCCCCGATTTCAGCGCTGAAGCACTCGACGTGTTCAAGAGCAAAGTCAATGTGCGCCTGATGAAAATTGCGCTGCCTGCCAACTATGGTGACGTGCGCAACGCGCTCGAAACCAAGCGCGTGGGCTCAGGCCTGTTGCTGCAAAGCGCTGACAACCACGAGTTGGCATTGGCTGATCTCAAGATCGTCACGGTCAAGCAACCCACCCCCGAAGAACTGCACGACCTGTTGTTCGCCTGGAAAGTGGCCAAGTTTGTCAAATCCAACGCCATCGTGTTCTGCAAAAACGGCATGACCATGGGCGTGGGCGCAGGCCAGATGAGCCGCTTGGACTCCGCCCGCATCGCCAGCATCAAGGCCGAAGCGGCCAAGCTGAGCCTGCAAAACACGGTGGTGGCCAGCGACGCTTTCTTCCCCTTCCGCGACGGCTTGGATGTGGTGGTGGACGCAGGCGCGACTTGCGTGGCACAGCCCGGTGGCTCGATGCGTGACCAGGAAGTGATCGACGCGGCGAATGAGCGTGGCGTGGCGATGGTGTTCACCGGCGTGCGCCATTTCCGGCATTGAAGCGAAAAATCGCTTCTATTCCCACTGACAGAAAGATTGCATTGACATTTGAATCACTCGGCCTGACCCCCGCGCTCTTGCGTGCCGTGGGCGACATGGGCTTGTACGCCCCCACCCCCATTCAGGCCGAGGCGATTCCCGCTGTCCTGAAGTCTGCCGACGTGTGGGCCACCGCGCCTACCGGTTCGGGCAAGACGCTGGCTTTTGCGCTGCCGCTGTTGCAGCACTTGCTGGCCGCACCGCGCCAGACCAACTTTCGCCGTCCCGTGCGTACGCTGGTGCTGGTGCCGACGCGCGAATTGGCGGTGCAGGTGGGCGATGTGCTGGCCAATCTGGCTTACAAGCTGCCGCAGTCGCTCAAGGTGAACACCGTGTTTGGTGGCGTCTCGGTCAACCCGCAAATGATGGCGCTGCGCGGCGGTGCCGACATCGTGGTGGCCACGCCCGGCCGTTTGCTCGACCTGATCGAGCAAAACGCCGTGCGCTTGGCCGACGTGCAGCACTTGGTGCTGGACGAAGCCGATCGCTTGCTGGATCTGGGTTTTGCCGACGAGTTGCAGCGTGTGCTGGCGCTGCTGCCCGCCCAGCGCCAGACCTTGCTGTTTTCGGCCACCTTTGCGCCCGAAGTGGAAGCTTTGGCGGCCAAGTTGCTGCGCGATCCGCTGCGCATCACGGTGGAGGCCTTTGAGGGTCACAAGCCCGACATCAGCCAACGTGCCATCGCCGTGGACGAGAAAAGCCGCACCGCCTTGCTACGCCACCTGATCAGCGAAAACGGCTGGAAGCAGGTGCTGGTGTTTGTCGCCACGCGCTACGCCTGCGAGCATGTGGCCAACAAACTCTACAAAGCGGGCGTGTTCGCCACGCCTTTCCATGGCGAGATGAGCCAAGGCGCACGCCAGGAGGTTTTGAGCGAATTCAAAGCCGGCCGCTGGGACGTGGTGGTCACCACCGACCTGGCCTCACGCGGCATCGACATCGCCATGCTGCCTGTGGTCGTCAACTACGACCTGCCGCGCTCGGCCACCGATTACACCCACCGCATTGGCCGCACGGGCCGGGCCGGGGCGCACGGTGATGCAGTGAGCTTTGTCACTGCCGCTGCGCTGGCGCACTGGCAGCTGATCCAGAAACGCGAAAGCCTGGAACTGCCGCTGGAGCAATTGCCAGGCTTTGAGCAAACCGAAACCCCGCCTCCGCCTTCTCCAGGCAACGGCGGTATCAAGGGTTCACGTTTGAGCAAGAAAGACAAACTGCGGGCTGCTGCTGCTGCTGCTGCGGGTTCGAACTAACCCGATCAGAGCGAGAAATCGCCCCCTTGGTTTTGTCACACCCGATTTGATACGGTATCCAGGGTGATGGGTCATGGATACACGCGTGCGCGGGTATGACAGTTTCTTGCCACGCCCGATTTGATTCGGCATCCAGGGTGATGGGGTCGTGGATACCCGCGTGCGCGGGTATGACAGCTTCTTGTCACACCCGATTTGATACGGTATCCAGGGTGATGGGTTATGGATACCCGCGTGCGCAGGTACGACAGTTTCTTGTCGTGCCCGACTTGATCGGGCATCCATTTCTTGGGGCTTTATGGGGGTCTGAGCCCGGAAAATCAGGCGTTGTTCAGATCGTCGAAATGCGCATCAGCATCACCTTGATCCTGCGCCTTGAGCACGCGCACGCCGTGCTTGCTCAAAATCTCGACATACACCGAGGTCGCACCTGTCTTGGCCGCAGCGTCCACTGCTTCGATCACGGCACTCACGCGCACCACTTCGGCGGTGTCGGCGGACAAACCTACTTTACAGTCAAAGTCCCAAAAGTCCACGCCTTTGGGCACGGCGCGGTTGCGCTCGCGCTTGAAGTATTTGCGAATCTCGTGCTTGACGGCTTCGAGCACGCGGTCGGGGTGCTTGCCTTCAGCTTGCAGGGGAAAGTTCTTTTTCATGGGGAAGTCCTTGGGGTGGGCAAGCGCCCGGTCCGGACGTGAATGCAGGGGCGGATTATCGCCGGTTTAAGGTCGGCCGATAGATGGCAAACGGTCAGTCAATCAAAGTGTTTTGAACACGTCGCCTGCCACCCGCACGGTTTCAGCGATGTCGGCTTCGGTGTGGGCGGCGCTCACAAAACCGGCTTCGTACAGGGCGGGCGCAATGTAGACGCCGCCATCCAGCAAACCATGGAACAGCTTGTTGAACTTGGGGCTGTCGCTGGTCATGACCTGGGCATAGTTTTGGGCCAGCTCAGGCAGCAAGAAAAAGCCAAACATACCGCCTTGGCAGTCGGCACTGAAGGGCACGCCCGCAGCAGCAGCAGCGCCTTTGAGTCCGTCGACCAGGCTTTGTGTGCGAGCGCTCAAGGCGTCCCAGAAGCCGGGTTTGGCGATCTCGCGCAGCGTGGTCAGGCCGCAGGCGGTGGCCACCGGGTTGCCGCTGAGCGTGCCCGCTTGGTAAACCGGGCCGGTGGGGGCCAGCTGGCGCATGATCTCGCGCGGGCCGCCAAAGGCCGCCAAAGGCATGCCGCCGCCAATCACTTTGCCCAGCACCGTCATGTCGGGTTTGAAGCCGGGGATGGCTTGTGCATAAACGCTTTGCGCGCTGCCCAATGCGACGCGAAAACCGGACATGACTTCGTCAAACACCAGCAAGGCGCCGTATTCGGTACACAGCTCGCGGCAGCGCTTCATGAAGGGCACGCTGGCCCGCACAAAGTTCATGTTGCCAGCGATGGGTTCGATCATCACGCAGGCCAGTTCCTTGCCGTGCAGGGCAAAGGTTTCTTCGAGGGCGGTGATGTTGTTGTACTCCAGCACGAGGGTGTCGCGCACCACTTCGGGCGGCACGCCCGCGCTGGTGGGGTTGCCAAAAGTGGCCAGGCCCGAGCCGGCTTTGACCAGCAGCGCGTCGGCATGGCCGTGGTAACAGCCTTCAAACTTGATGAACTTGCTGCGACCTGTGGCCCCACGTGCCAGACGCAGGGCGCTCATGCCCGCTTCGGTGCCCGAACTGACCAGGCGCACCATTTCCATCGAAGGTACGTGTTTCAGGATTTCTTCGGCCAGCTCGATCTCGCGCTCGGTGGGTGCACCGAAAGAAAAGCCGTCGAGAGCTGCTTTTTGCACCGCTTCGAGCACAGCGGGGTGGCCGTGGCCCAGGATCATCGGGCCCCAAGAGCCGATGTAGTCGATGTATTTTTGCCCGTTGGCGTCCCAAAAATAGGCACCTTGGGCGCGTTGCACAAAACGCGGTGTGCCGCCCACGGCGCGAAAAGCACGCACAGGCGAGTTGACACCACCGGGGATCACAAGGGCGGCGCGGTCAAAAAGGGTTTGGTTGCGGTCGGTCATTTCAGGTCTCAAAGCTCAGTGTTTGGTTTCGTTGAAAGGCACTTCAAAGTAGTCTGCACCGGGGTGCACTTCGGGGCCGTCTTCTGCGTCGGTGTCTTCGTCGTCGGGCAGTGCCCAGAATAGGCGGTCCGGAATGACCTGGCCCATGCCGGGCCTGAAGCCTTCGTCCAGGCAACGGTCCAGGTAATGCAAAGCTTCGTTGGTGGCTTCGGGCAAGTCCATGCCGGTGGCCAGCAGCGCAGCCAGCGCAGCGGTCAGGGTGTCGCCAGCGCCTGCAAAAACCGCTTCAATGCGTTCAAACTTTTCGTGGGCCATCACCGTTTCAGGCGAGGCCAGTGCGTTGTCTATGTGCTGGTCCGGCAGGGGCAGGCCGGTAACCAAGGTGTAGGGCACGCCCAATTCAGCGGCGGCCTTGGCAATGTCGCGGGGACCGGGGTTGCGCTCGCCGGTCCATTCGGGCAGCAGCCAGCGCCGTAAGGTGCTGTGGTGGCCCACCAGCACGCTGGTTTGCGGCAGCAGCAGTTCGCGAAAAGCGTCCAGATAGGCGTCGATCTTGTCGTCTTCCCACCAAGACAAGTTGGGCATGTAGGCCACTACGGGCACGCCGTCGTAGTCGTCGGCCAGCGCCGCAATGGTGGCCAGGCTTTCAGGTGTTCCAGCAAAGCCGACTTTGATGACTTGCACCGGCACGTCTTCGGCCACAGCGCGGGCTTGGTCGTTCACGGCTTCTTCGTCGAGTGGGTAAAAATCGGTGATGCTGCTGGTGTCGCGCACATAAGCGCCTGTGCACACAGGCAGGCAATGCGCGCCGACCGAGGCCATGGCTGTGGCGTCGCAGCTCAGGCCGCCCGCACCGCTGGGATCGTTCGCATTGAACGACAGCACGCAGGCCAAGCCGACAGATTCTTCCTCAGCGTTGAGGATCTCGGTTTCTGGGGGGGATTCGGGGTGGTGGTCGGTCATGAAAGGCGAATTGCAGGGGGCTTCAGAAGGCCTTCAGCCGGGCACTCGGCGGGGCCCGATACAATCAATTCATTCTATTCGACTCTTTGATTGCGACACTGTGATGGAACACAAAACCTGGATGTGCCTGATTTGCGGCTGGATTTATGACGAAGCCGAGGGCGACCCCGAGCATGGCATTGCACCGGGCACCAAATGGGAAGATGTCCCCATGAACTGGACATGCCCCGAGTGCGCTGCCCGCAAAGAAGATTTCGAGATGGTGGCCATCTGATCGGTATGGCATCCCGCAGGTCGGGACTAAAGCCGTCAACTGACAGTTCCTTTTTCTGCCAGTTAAGCCGTCTTATTCAGACGGCTTTTTCTTGACCACGGCATACCTTTCCAGCGTTTTTTCGCGGGCTTCGGCGTGGTCCACGACGGGCGCCGGATAGGTTTTGCCGATGACCACGTCTGCCGCTTGCAGCTCAAGTGGCTTGGCGAGCCAGGGGGCGTGCAGGTCTTTGGCCGGCAAAGCCGCCAATTCGGGCACATAGCGGCGGATGAATTTACCCTCGGGATCGAATTTTTCGCTCTGGCTGATGGGGTTGAAGATGCGGAAATACGGCTGTGCATCGCACCCACTGGAGCTGGCCCATTGCCAGCCACCGTTGTTGGCCGAGAGGTCAAAGTCGTTCAGGTGGGTGGCAAAGTATTTTTCGCCCCAGCGCCAATCGATGCCCAAATCCTTGACCAAAAAGCTGGCCACCACCATGCGCAAGCGGTTGTGCATGTAGCCGGTCTGGTTCAGTTGCCGCATGGCCGCGTCCACCAGCGGGTAGCCGGTGCGCGCTTCGCACCAGGCCTTGAACAGTTTGTGGGCGTGCGGGCCGTGCTCCCAGGCAATGGCGTCGTAGTCGGGCTTGAAGCTTTGGCCATGGCCCACATGGGCAAAGTTGTGCAGCACCTGCACATAAAAGTCACGCCAGATCAATTCGGACAGCCAAACACTGGCCCCCACGCTGCCCGCCAGCATGCGCGGGTGTGCCTCGCGGGCAAGTTGGCGAATCGACACGGTGCCAAAGCGCAAATGCACGCTCAAATAGCTGGGCCCCTTGACGGCCGGGAAGTTGCGCGTGTCTTCGTATGCATCGATACGCGTCAAAAAGTCGTGCAACAAGGCCTGGGCACCCGACTCGCCGGTCGGGATTTTCAGGACTTTGAGGTTGGTGGGCTTAAACCCGATGTCTTGCAAGCTGGGCACAGGTTTGGCCAGATCGTCGGGGCGCGGCGCCAGGCGCTTGGCCAGTGGGGCCACGTCAAAAGCTTGCAGGTCTTCAGGGGTGACTTTTTTCAGCCAGGCGTTTTTGTAAGGGGTAAAGACGCTGAAGGGCTTGGCCATCTGGGTCAGCACTTCGTTGCGCTCAAAGACCACATGGTCCTTGAAGGTGTGCAGCACGATGCCGTGGTCAGCCAAATGGCCGCGTACTTGAATGTCGCGCGCCAGCGCCTGGGGCTCGTCGTCGTGGTTGGCAAACACCGCTTGGGCTTGCAGGTGCTGGGCCAGTTTGACGATTTTGTCTTGGGCCACCCCGTGTCGCACGATCAGGCCCGCCTGGGGGTGTCCAGCCAGTTCGCGCAGTTGGGCATCGACTTCGACCAGAGATTCCCGGATGAATTCCACCCGGCGGTCGGCGCGGGGCAGGGTGTCCAGTATTGCGGTGTCAAACACAAACACCACATGCACGCGTTGGCAATGCTTCAGGGCTTGGTACAGGGCCGCATGGTCGGTCACGCGCAGGTCGCGTCGCAGCCAGACCAGACCACAAGAAAAAGGGGTTTCCATCAGGGTTTGCCGGGTTGGATCAATCAAGGCACCTTCAGCCCAAGCCGCAGGGGCCAGACCGCTAAAATCGGTGCATGACAGATTGTGCCTCCATCGACCTCAAGCATCATTTCCTGATCGCCATGCCCGGGTTGGAGGATGAGACTTTCGCCCGCAGCGTCATCTATGTGTGCGAACACAGCGCCCGTGGGGCCATGGGCCTGATCATCAACAAACCGGCCGACATCAGCATGCGCCTCTTGTTTGACAAGGTGGATTTGCCTTTGCGCCGCGAAGACCTGGTGCAAAACCCGGTTTCGCAGGGCGGCCCGGTGCAGACCGAGCGGGGCTTTGTGCTGCACGACCCCGTGGTGATCGAAAAAACCGAAGAGGGCGGCGGCGCTGTCTACGCTTCCACCCTCACGGTGCCGGGCGGTCTCGACATGACCACCTCGCGCGATGTGCTGGAAGCCTTGTCTTCTGGGGCCGGACCTCGTCGGGTGTTGATCACGCTGGGTTATTCGTCTTGGGGCGAGGGTCAGTTGGAATCTGAACTTGGCGAAAACACCTGGCTTACGGTGCCAGCGTCGGCCGAGGTGATTTTTGATGTCCCCATGGCTGAGCGCTATGACCGCGCCTTGGACTTGTTGGGCCTCAAAAGCTGGATGCTCTCGCCAGAAGCGGGGCACGCATGAGTGCGTTGCCTGACCACGCTGTTCCTGCCAACCAGCAGACATTTCTGGCGTTTGACTACGGCCTCAAGCGCACTGGCGTGGCGGTGGGCAACCGTTTGATGAAAACGGCCACCCCGCAAGGCACGATTGCTGCCGAGGGCGATGCCCGGTTTGCCAAGATCGCTGAACGCATCAAAGAGTGGCAGCCTGATGCGTTGGTGATTGGTGTGCCCACCCACCCCGATGGCGGCGAACACGAAAACACCTTGCGCGCCCGCAAGTTTGGCCGTCAGCTGCGGGGCCGCTTTGGCTTGGCGGTGTATGAGGTCGACGAGCGTTACACCACTACCGAAGCCCATTCGCAAGGCGCGAAAGACGCCGACGCGGCGGCTGCTGCGATCATTCTGGAACAGTTTTTAAGGAATATCCCATGAGCGCTTTGGCCCTCGACGCACAGGCCTTGTACCTTGAATTGCTGCGCGGCGTGCGCAGCCTGTGCAAGCCCGACACCCGCCTGGTGGGCATCACCTCTGGCGGTGCCTGGCTGGCTGAGCGTCTGCAGCGTGATCTGAGCCTGAGCGGTGAAGCGGGTCAGGTGTCTTCTGTCATGCACCGTGATGACTTCGCGCAGCGTGGCCTCTCGGCAGGGGGCCAAACCCACTTGCCGTTTGAGGTCGATGGCGCTGACATTCTGGTGCTGGACGACGTGCTGTATACCGGCCGCACCATCCGCGCAGTGCTGAATGAGATTTTTGACTACGGCCGACCTGCCCGCGTGCAGCTGGCCGTGCTGGTGGACCGAGGTGGTCGCCAGTTGCCCATCCAGGCCGATTTTGCTGCCGCCCGCGTGGCACTGCCCGAAACGCAATCGCTGGCGCTGGCCCGTGATGCGGCAGGCAATTTCAGTTTTGAAGTGGAGATCAAAGCCCCGCTTTCTTGAAAGCGCAGCCACAAGCTACGAGGTGAAAACAACATGCTCTACAAACGCAACAACCCCCAACTCAACAAGAACGGCGAGCTGATCCACCTGCTCTCCACCGAAGGCCTGTCCAAGGACATCCTGACGCACATTCTGGACACGGCGGCCAGCTTCGTCAGCGTGAGCGACCGCGAAGTCAAAAAAGTGCCTCTTTTGCGCGGCAAAAGCGTGTTCAACCTGTTTTTTGAAAACAGCACCCGCACCCGCACCACCTTCGACATCGCGGCCACCCGCCTGTCGGCCGACGTTTACACCCTCGACATTGCACGCTCGTCGGCCAGCAAGGGCGAGTCGCTGCTGGACACCATCGCCAACCTGAGCGCCATGGCGGCCGATATCTTTGTGGTGCGCCACAGCGAGTCGGGTGCCCCTTATTTGATCGCGCAGCACGTTGCGCCGCATGTGCATGTGGTCAACGCAGGTGATGGCCGTCATGCCCACCCTACCCAGGGTTTGCTGGACATGTACACCATCCGGCACTACAAAAAAGACTTCACCAACCTCACCGTGGCCATCGTGGGCGACGTGTTGCACTCGCGTGTCGCGCGGTCTGACATCCATGCGCTGACCACCTTGGGTTGCGCTGAAGTGCGTGTGGTGGGCCCCAAAACCCTGGTGCCCGCTGACATGGCGCAAATGGGCGTGCGGGTGTTCAACAACCTGGAAGAAGGCATCAAGGGCTGCGACGTGGTCATCATGCTGCGTTTGCAAAATGAGCGCATGAGCGGCGCGTTGCTGCCCTCCAGCCAGGAATACTTCGAGAGCTTTGGCCTCACCCCCGAAAAACTGCAGCTGGCCAAGCCCGATGCCATCGTCATGCACCCTGGCCCGATCAACCGGGGCGTCGAGATCGACTCTGCGGTGGTGGACGGCCAACAAAGCGTGATCTTGCCGCAGGTGACTTTCGGCATTGCCGTGCGCATGGCGGTGATGAGCATCGTGGCCGGTAACGAGGCATAAGGACAAGAACATGAAGATCCTCATTCAAAACGGCCGCGTGATTGACCCTGCCCGCGGCATCGATCAAGCGGCGGATGTGGCCATTGCGGCCGGACGCATTGTGGCGGTGGGCCAAGCGCCTGCCGACTTCGGCCCCAACCGCGTGATCGACGCCAAGGGCTGCATCGTGGCCCCTGGTTTGGTGGACTTGGCCGCACGTTTGCGCGAACCCGGTCAGGAACACGCTGGCATGCTTGAAAGCGAAATGGCCGCAGCGGTTGCCGGTGGTGTGACCAGTTTGGTTTGCTCACCCGACACCGACCCGGTGCTCGATGAGCCGGGGCTGGTCGAGATGCTGCGTTACCGTGCCGAAAAATTGCACCAAGCCCGCGTGCTGCCTTTGGGTGCACTCACGCTGGGCCTGAAAGGCGATGTGCTGACCGAGATGGGGCAGCTGACGGCGGCGGGTTGCGTTGGCTTCAGTCAGGCCGAGGTACCGATCCCGAGCACACAGGTGTTGCAGCGTGCCTTGCAATATGCCAGCACGTTTGACTACACCGTCTGGCTGCGCCCGCAAGAGTTGCATCTTGGCAAAGGTGTGGCCGCCAGCGGCCCTCTGGCCACGCGCATGGGTTTGTCCGGTGTGTCTGTGGCTGCCGAGACCATCGCTTTGCACACCATTTTTGAACTGGTCCGCAGCACCCGTGCCCGCGTTCACTTGTGCCGTATCAGCAGCGCCCAAGGCGTTGAGTTGGTGCGCCAAGCCAAGGCCGAGGGCTTGCCCATCACCGCTGACGTGAGCATCAATTCTTTGCACTTGACCGATGCCGACATGGGCTACTTTGACAGCCGCGCGCGTCTGACGCCCGTGCTGCGCCAGCAGCGTGACCGGGACGCCTTGCGTGCGGGCCTGGCCGATGGCACTCTGGATGCGTTGGTGTCTGACCACACCCCGGTCGATGCCGATGCCAAAGCATTGCCATTTGCCGAAGCCGAACCGGGTGCAACCGGCCTGGAGTTGCTGTGGAGCTTGGCCCTCAAGTGGGGGCAAGACGCTGGCGTGCCCTTGTCTCAGGTCATCTCGCGCATCACCGCCGATCCGGCGCGTGTGTTGGGCAAGTCGCTGGGCACATTGCAAGCCTCGGTGGGGCAGTTGGCGGTGGGTGGCGTGGCCGACGTCTGTGTGTTGTCAGCCGAAGGGCACTGGCCTGTGACCGCAGCCGCGTTGCGCAGCCAAGGCAAGAGCACCCCATTCTCGGGCTATGAGTTGCCTGGCCGCGTGCTGGCCACCGTGGTCAGCGGGCATGTGGCGTTCGAAGCTTGAGGGCATGACGCTCGCCTTGCGTGCGATCTGGAAACTGCTGCGCGGCGTGTGGCATGTGCTGGTCGGCATGTGGCTGATTTACGTCCGATTTCCCCAGTTGGCGCCTGAACAACGAGAAATGCGTGTGCAGGCTTGGGCCTTGCAGTTGCTGGCCTTGTGGGACATTCACCTCAAAGTGACGGGCCAAGCTGTTCCAAATGGGCCGGCACTCATTGTGGCCAACCACATCTCATGGCTGGACATCTCTGTCATCCATGCGGCGCGGCATTGTCGCTTTGTCTCCAAGTCCGACATCCGCGACTGGCCCTTGGTGGGCACCTTGGCCACAGGCGCAGGCACCCTCTACATCGAACGCACCAGTCGAAAAGACGCCCTGCGCATGGTCAAGGACATGGCTGATGCCATGAAAAACGGCGATGTGGTGGCGGTTTTCCCTGAAGGCACCACCAGTGACGGTCGCGATTTGTTGCCCTTTCACGCCAACCTGATCCAGTCAGCCATTCAGGCCAACGCCCCTGTGCAGCCGATGTCGATTCAGTTTGTGGATGCCCAAAGCGGTGAGCCGAGTTTTGCGCCTTGCTACATCGGTGACGACACCTTGCTGGGCTCTATTTGGCGCACGCTGACCGCGCCGCGCATCACGGCGGTGGTCCATTTCGGTCCATTGCAGTTTGCCCAAGGCCGTGATCGCCGCGCATGGGCCTGTGACTTGCGCGAAGAGGTGATTCGCTTGCGTGACGCCGTCAACTGAGGGCACGGGCCTGAAGATCGGCAAGTGCCCGATTCAACAAATGCGATGGGCGATTTGTGAATGGGTGAGCTGGGGTCGATGTAGAACAAGCCTTGGTCATTGAGCGTGAGGGCTTCCCACTTGGTGCTGGCTGCAGCGCTTTGGCTCAGGACCAGTGAAAAGCCCAGTATGGGTGATGAACCACCGTTGGATGGCGGCTGTTGCGCTGGAGCCGAGATCGGCTCATCAGCGGCAAAAACGGTCAGGTTCTGCGGTTGAGCAGCTGAGACGCCAGCATCACCATGGCTTGACGGTGCGCGTTGTCTGGCAGTTGCATGGCGGCGTCGATGGCGCGCTGGGCTTCGGATGCAGCCGCGTTGCGTGTGGCCTCTAGGGCGCCTGTTTCGCGCACGATGGCGACGATGTCGGGAAGTCGGTCAACGCTGCCGGTTTCAATGGCTTCGCGAACGGTTTGGCGCTGAGCTTCGCTGCCGCGTTGCATGGCCAAAATCAGCGGCAGTGTGGCTTTGCCTTCGCGCAAGTCATCGCCCAGATTTTTGCCCATTTCAGCGGCATTGCCGTCGTAATCGAGCACATCGTCGATCACCTGAAAAGCGGTGCCCAAGGCTTGGCCGTAGTCAGCGCAGGCCGCTTCAACAGAGGCGGTGCTGCCTGCCAAAATTGCCCCCAGTCGTGCGCTGGCTTCGAACAATTTGGCCGTTTTAGAGCGAATCACCCGCAAATAGCCTTCTTCGTCGAGTGAGGCGTCGTGCATGTTCATCAGTTGCAGCACTTCGCCTTCGGCGATCACGTTGGTGGCATCGGCCAGTGTTTGCATGACCCGCATGCTCTCGGCATCCACCATCATCTGGAAAGCACGGGAATACAAAAAGTCGCCCACCAGCACGCTAGCCGGGTTGCCAAAACTCTCGTTTGCGGTGGGGCGACCGCGCCGCAAGGTGGATTCGTCCACCACATCGTCATGCAACAAGGTGGCCGTGTGGATGAATTCGACCACGGCGGCCAGGTTGTGGCGCTGCTTGCCCGTGTAACCCAGTGCGCCGCAAGTCAACAGCAAGAGCACTGGGCGCAGGCGTTTGCCACCAGCAGAAATGATGTAACGCGCCACCTCACCCACCAAGGGCACGCCCGAATCCAGCCGTTGGGCAATCACCCGGTCGACTTCGGCCATGTCGGAGGCCACGAGGTCAAGGACGGCGGCAGTGCGGTGTTCTGAGTCAGACAAATGGAATATCCAGCAGGGTTACTCGGTTGGGCCGAGGCGGGAAGGACAGGAATACGGGCATATTTTGAATGCACACACATTATAGGGACTGCCCCTGAGGGCAAGGCCTCTGGCAGGAGGCCAGCTTGTTCGGTTTGTCCTGATGCTTGTCTTTTGGCAAGGGGCCGTGCTAGAATCTCGGGTTCCTTGGGGATTAGCCCTTGGAAACTTCCATTCAAAGAGGTCATTTATGTACGCGGTCATAAAAACCGGCGGCAAACAGTATCGTGTTGTCGCTGGCGAAAAAATTAAAGTAGAACAGATTGCTGCGGACGTTGGCCAGGAAATCGTGATTGATCAAGTTTTGGCCGTCGGTACCGGCGCTGAACTCAAGATCGGCACGCCCCTGGTGTCCGGCGCCACAGTCAAAGCCACAGTTTTGGCACATGGCAAGCACGACAAAGTGCACATCTTCAAGATGCGCCGTCGTAAGCACTATCAGAAACGTCAGGGTCACCGCCAGCAGTTCACAGAACTGCAAATCGGCGCGATCTCTGCCTGAGGAGAATAGGTCATGGCACAGAAAAAAGGCGGCGGCTCTACGCGCAACGGTCGTGATTCCAAGCCAAAGATGCTGGGTGTCAAGGCTTTCGGTGGTGAACTGATCAGCGCTGGCTCGATCATCGTTCGTCAACGTGGTACCAAGTTCCATGCTGGCAACAATGTCGGTATCGGCAAAGACCACACTTTGTTTGCCCTGGTGGACGGCCACGTGTCGTTCTCCACCAAAGGTGAGCTCAGCAAGCACATGGTGAACGTGACTCCGGCTGTTTAAGCCTGTCTCGCCCATTGCGAAGAGGAGCCCCGCAAGCCGGGGCTTTTCGCATTTTGGTCCGCTTGAATTTTGACGGCGGGCCCAAGCTACACTGGAAATCTCATGAAGTTCGTTGACGAAGCCTATATTGACATCTCCGCAGGTGACGGCGGGAACGGCTGCGTCTCGTTCCGCCATGAAAAGTACAAAGAATTCGGCGGCCCCAACGGCGGCGACGGTGGTCGTGGCGGGCATGTGTTTGCCTTTGCCGACATCAACCTGAACACCCTGGTCGATTACCGCTATTCGCGCCGCCATGATGCCAAGCGTGGCCAGCACGGCATGGGCTCTGACATGTTTGGTGCTGCCGGTGATGATGTCACCCTGAAAATGCCTGTGGGCACCATCATCACCGATGCCGAAACCGGCGAAGTGCTGTATGAATTGCTGGTGCCGGGCGAAACCATCATGATCGCCAAGGGCGGTGACGGTGGCTTTGGCAACATGCGTTTCAAAAGCGCCATCAACCGTGCCCCACGCCAGAAAACACCGGGCTGGCTCGGTGAAAAGAAAGAGCTCAAGCTCGAATTGAAGGTGCTGGCTGACGTGGGTCTGCTCGGCATGCCCAATGCGGGCAAATCCACTTTCATTGCGGCTGTTTCCAACGCCCGCCCCAAAATCGCCGATTACCCCTTCACCACTTTGCACCCCAACTTGGGTGTTGTCCGCGTGGGCCCAGAGCAAAGCTTTGTGGTGGCCGATGTGCCGGGCTTGATTGAAGGTGCCTCTGAAGGTGCCGGTTTGGGGCATTTGTTCTTGCGCCATTTGCAGCGCACCCGTTTGCTGCTGCATGTGGTCGACTTTGCGCCGTTTGACGAGAACGTCGATCCGGTGCAGCAAGCCAAGGCCATTGTGGCCGAGCTCAAAAAATACGATCCAGGCCTGTACAACAAACCGCGCTGGTTGGTGCTCAACAAACTGGACATGGTGCCTGCCGAAGAGCGCGAAGCCCGTGTCAAGGACTTCATCAAGCGCATGCGCTACAAAGGCCCGGTCTTCCAGATTTCGGCCTTGACCCGCGAAGGTTGTGAGCCGTTGATCAAAGAGATCTACAAGCACATCAGGGCGCAGCAGATCATCGAGCAAGGTGTTGTGGACATTGATCCCCGTTTCACGGAACAGGACAAGCCACAAGAGCCCGATGCAGACGATCCACGGTTCAAGACGATGCCTACGGATGCCGAGTAACACGGCGTTTCACGTCGGATTTTGCCGCCCGCTGTTTCAACGCCAAGCACACACCCGAGCATGACCTCTCCTGCCGTTTCCACCCTGTTGCGTGACGCCCGCCGCATCGTTGTCAAAGTGGGCTCTAGCTTGGTGACCAACGAGGGCAGGGGGCTTGACGAGGGCGCGATTGGCGAATGGTGTCGCCAGATGGCACTGCTCAGCGCCCAAGGCAAAGAGGTGGTGATGGTGTCCAGCGGTGCCATCGCTGAAGGCATGAAGCGCCTGGGCTGGACCACACGCCCCAGCGAAGTGCCTGCCTTGCAAGCGGCGGCAGCCGTGGGCCAGATGGGTCTGGCGCAGATGTACGAAACCAAGCTGCGCGAAAACGGCATGGGCAGCGCCCAAGTGCTGCTCACGCATGCCGACCTGGCTGACCGCGAGCGTTACCTCAATGCCCGCTCTACATTGCTGACTTTGTTGCAGCACCGCGTGCTGCCAGTCATCAATGAAAACGACACGGTGGTCAATGACGAGATCAAGTTCGGTGACAACGACACCTTGGGTGCTCTGGTGGCCAACTTGATTGAGGCGGATCTTTTGGTCATCTTGACCGACCAAAAAGGCCTGTACACCGCCGACCCGCGCAAAGACCCTGCCGCTACTTTTGTGCACGAAGCCCGAGCGGGTGATGTGGCGCTCGAAGCCATGGCCGGTGGTGCCGGTTCGAGCCTCGGCAAAGGCGGCATGATCACCAAAATTCTGGCGGCCAAGCGTGCTGCGGGTTCGGGGGCCTCAACCGTGATTGCCTGGGGGCGAGAGCCCGATGCGCTGCTGCGCCTGAGCCAGGGTGACAACATGGGCACTTTGCTGGTGGCCCAAACGGCCAAACAACAAGCCCGCAAACAATGGATGGCCGATCACCTGCAATTGCGGGGTTCGGTCACGGTGGACGCCGGTGCGGCCCACAAGGTGCTGACCGAAGGCAAAAGCTTGCTGCCGATTGGCATGACCGGGGTGGCCGGTGATTTTTCGCGTGGCGATGTGATTGCCATCAAAGACGAGCAAGGTGCAGAAATTGCCCGTGGCTTGGCCAACTACGCCAGTGCCGAAGCCCGCTTGCTGTGCCGCAAGCCCTCGCACGACTACGAGGCGTTGCTGGGCTACACCGCCGAGCCCGAAATGGTGCACCGCGACAACCTGATCCTCAGTCGTTGAAGCCAAAAAAGCCCGCATGTGCGGGCTTTTTGTTGTTCACCCTTGCGGATTAGGGTCGAAGCTGGCGCCCGGGGGCAGTTCCATGTGCGGCGGGGCTTGCATCTCCATGCCGCCGTTTTCAGCTTCCATGCCTTCGCGTGGGCCACGATTGGCGCCTCTCAAATAGCGGTTTTGCCGGTCATTGCGTGGCAGAAAACGGGAGAGCTCGGTCAGCGCCATTTCATAAACCCCGCGCTTGAATTCCACGACGACATCGAGTGGTACCCAATAGTCGTTCCAACGCCAAGCGTCAAACTCTGGGTGGTCGGTGGCGCGCAGGTTCAGGTGGTGGTCGTGCGTGACCATCTGAAGCAGGAACCAGATTTGTTTCTGGCCCTTGTAAAAGCCGCGAGCATCCCTGCGGATGAAGCGGTCTGGCACCTCATAGCGCAACCAGTCACGGGTCCGGGCCACGATGCGCACATGCTCCGGATGGAGCCCCACTTCTTCGTGCAGTTCTCGGAACATGGCTTGTTCAGGGCTTTCGCCCCGGTCAATGCCACCTTGCGGAAATTGCCAGCTGTGGGTGCGTATGCGCTTGCCCCAGAAAACCTGGTTTCTCTGGTTGAGCAGAATGATGCCGACGTTCGGCCTAAAGCCTTCACGGTCAAGCATAATCAACCTCAAATTTTTAAATTGTGTCCATTATGCACGCCGTACAAGCGCTCGCTATTGGATGTTTCCCCTGATGCCCCTGTCATTGAGTCTGCCGCGATGAAAGCTTCCCAATTTCTTATTTCCACCCTCAAAGAAGCGCCTGCTGATGCAGAAGTCGTCAGCCACAAACTGATGACCCGGGCCGGACTGATCAAAAAATTGGGTGCCGGCATTTACAACTACATGCCCATGGGTTTGCGCGTGATTCGCAAGGTCGAGGCCATCGTGCGCGAAGAGATGAACCGTGCGGGTGCCATCGAGATGACCATGCCCGTGGTGCAGCCCGCCGAACTCTGGCAAGAGACAGGCCGCTTTGACAAGATGGGCCCAGAACTCTTGCGCATCAAAGACCGCCATGGTCGTGATTTCGTGATCCAGCCCACCAGCGAAGAAGTTGTGACCGACGTGGTGCGCCAGGAAGTGCGCAGCTACAAACAGCTGCCCAAGAATTTTTACCAGATTCAGACCAAATTCCGTGATGAGCGCCGTCCCCGCTTTGGCCTGATGCGCGGACGCGAGTTCACCATGAAAGACGCCTACAGCTTTGACCGCGACATGGCAAGCGCCAAGGCCAGCTACCAGGTCATGGCCGGGGCTTACCGCAAGGTCTTTGATCGTTTTGGTCTGACTTACCGTGCTGTGGCCGCTGACAGCGGCGCCATCGGGGGCGACTTGAGCGAAGAGTTCCAGGTGATTGCTGCCACGGGTGAAGACGCCATCGTGTATTGCCCCACCAGCAGCTATGCCGCCAACATGGAAAAAGCCGAGGCCTTGGCTCCGAGCCAGCCACGCGGTGCTGCCACACAAGCCTTGACGAAGACCGCTACGCCCGGCAAGAGCACCTGTGAAGACGTGGCCGCTTTGCTGAATGTGCCTTTGTCCACCACCGTCAAGTCCTTGGTGCTGGCCACCGACACCCTGAACGAGCAGGGCGAAATTGTGAAGTCGCAAGTTTGGCTGTTGTTGCTGCGTGGCGACCACGACATGAACGAAGTCAAGGTGGGCAAGCTGCCCGGCATGGAAGGTGGTTTCCGCTTTGCAACGCTGGGCGAGATCGAAGACCACTTTGGCTGCAAGCCTGGTTATTTGGGGCCGTTGAACCTGAAGAAACCGGTGCACCTTGTGGCTGACCGCGACGTGGCGGTGATGGCCGACTGGATCTGCGGTGCCA